>OLOG01000088.1_pt1 | contig 99974 bp, 84 predicted proteins | sample 1672351 | NCBI WGS metagenome assembly OLOG01 (sample SAMEA3136674, study PRJEB25190) | human gut metagenome | biome: human gut; feature: human-associated habitat; material: faeces | place: Austria | collected 2013 | reverse complement strand
GCGCGAACGGTGCGCCTGTTTAGCGAAACTGGTGAAAAATAGATTGACGCTAACACCTGCGTCGGCTCGTATGCCGTGTCGTGCGTGTACCTCGCCCCGAGGTGGGGCTTGCCGTACAGCTCGGCGCGCTCCTTCGGCCATCCCCTCAGCAGGCCCGCGTCGAGGATCATGAGGGCCTCCTCTCGCACGCGGCGCGGGCGGCCAGCAGCCTCTGCGCGTCCTGGTACAGCCCGAACCGGTCCCTGCTCGCGGTCGTGCCCCTCGGGGCCTCGACCTTGGCCGGGTCGATGCCCGGGTGCTCGGACGCCCACCGGCGCTCCTGCGCGGCCAGCGCCTCCTCGGGCGTCCTGGTCGGCCTGAACGTCGCGGCCTCGACCTCCGAGGCGGTGGGCTTGCCCCTCGCCCGGTCGTCGGCGTCGATGCGCTTCTGGCGCCTTGACCAGTCGAGCGCCAGGGCGCCCCAGTTGCTCACCGGCTGGCCGTTGCTCTTGACCCAGCCCTGCGACTCGAAAAAGGCCCAGAAGGCGTCCGGGTCGCCGCTCAGGCAGTTGGCGCCGAAGTACCCGCGGGCCTCCTCCAGCGACGGCGGCTCGAACTCGGGCGGCGCGGCGGGGGCATCGCCCCCATCACAGGACAGCTCAGCACAATCCAGTTCAGGACAGGACAGGCTAGGGTAGGTTAGGTTAGGGTTTTCACTTTCCGAAACCTGCGTTTCGGGTTTGTCGGAAACTGGTTTCCCGTTTGAAAAACCTAGGTTTTCACTTTCCGAAACCTGCGTTTCGGGTTTGTCGGAAACTGGTTTCTTACGCGGGCGACCGCCCTTGCCGCCCCTGCCGCGCGCGTCCTTGGAGTTGTCGATGGCGTTCTTCATCGCCTTGAAAACGCGGCGGAGGTGCTTCGGGAGGTCGGCCTCCACGCCGTGCAGCCCGTACATCATGATCGCGTCGGCGAGCACCGCGCGGTCGCGCAGGTCCTCGGGGTCGCTCGCGTCGAAGTCGTCGTAGACCTCGGCGAAGCTGTCGAACACGGTGAACGCCATCAGAACCACCCCCATAGAAGCGAAGAGAAGAACAGGAAACCCGCGGAGAAGGAGGCGGCGAACAGGGCCGCCCCCCAGTGGTCGCGGATGATGTCGGGTACGCGCCCCATCAGAACGGGATGTCCTCGTCGTACACGTCCAGCTGCTGCTGGGCAGGCGCCGGCTGCGGCGCGGCCTGCGGTGCCTGCTGGGGCCGCTGCGGGGCCTGCTGGTAGGCCTGCTGGGCGTTCCATTGCGGCGCGGGCTGCTGGGGTGCCGGCTGCGGGGCGTATGCCTGCGGGGCGGGCTGCGGCGCCTGCTGGGGCGCGTACGCCTGCTGCTGGTATCCCTGCGGCGCGTACTGCTGCGGTGCCGCCTGGCCGCCGTGCGCACCGTTGGGGTTCTGGCTCATGAGCTCGATCTCGTCGACGATGACCTCGATTTTCGAGCGCCTGCCGCCCCCGTTCTTGTCCTCCCACGCGCTGTAGCGCAGCTTGCCCTCTACCGCGACCTTCATGCCCTTGTGCAGGATGCGGCCCATGCTCTCGCCTCGGTTGCCGAAGATCGTGCAGTCGACGAAGTTCGGGTAGTCCTCCCACTCGCCGGTCTGGTTGTTCTTCCTGCGGTCGGTGACGGCGACGCCGAACCCGAGCACCTGCATTCCGCTCGGGGTCACTCGCAGCTCCGGGTCGCGCGTCAGGTTCCCCGAAATGCTCACTCGGTTGATGCTCACTAGTAGTCTCCTTCTCCCATGCCGCCGCTCGTCCAGGTCCTCTGGATGTCGGCGTCTACGGTCTTGATTCGCAGCTTCAGCGCCATGATCGCCTCGCTCGATGCCTTGTAGAGTGCTTCGGCGCAGTCGCGCAGCTGCTTCTTCTCGGCTATGTCAGCTCGGCCCCGGCACAGGTCGCTGATGATGGTCACCGGCGTCCCCTTGGCGCGTTCCTCGAGGATCGCGATGCGCAGGGCCTTGCGGTAGTCGGCCTCGTTCTCCGCGTACTGCTGGCCCGTTCGGCGCAGGGCCTCGAGCTCGGACATGAGCTGCTCGAAGAGCCGCTCGCGCTCGCCGTACAGGTCCTGCATGGCCTACACGACCCTCCACGTCGGCGTGGCGCAGCAGCCGGGGTTCTGGATGAACGCCTCGTACTGCTCGCGGCTCTCGAACTGGTAGCTCGTGCCGCAGGCCTTGCACTTGGCGATGAACGGCCCCTGCGCCGGGGGCTCCTTCTCGGGGCCGTCCGTGAGGGAGTCCGGGTCGCTCTGCCCGTCGATGGCGAACGCGCCGCACAGCGCGTACTTGCGTGCGTAGCTCGATGCCATGCCGGTCACCTGCGCGTCGTCGGAGCCCTTCTTGTGCTCGTCCTCCCTGGCGCAGGCGCTCACCTCCATGGCGTCGCCGCTACCGTCCTCGAAGAAGATGCGGCAGGTCGCCTTGACGTAGTACCTCTCGCCGATGTGCTCGATCTCGTCGCTGAGCGTGAAGGCCACGCCGGCGTCCTTGCACGGCTCCTTGAGCGCCGCGACGATGTCCTCGAATGACCGGTAGCTGAACTTCGCGTAGGCGTTGTAGCGGGCCTTCGGCACCACCACGGAGCGCTGGACCTTGGCGACCGCCTCGGTGATGGTGATGTGCTTCTCGTCTGCCATTCATAGCTCCTAACGGACCGTGCGCTCGTAGACCTGCTGGAGCGTGCCGCGCTTGAACACTCCGCTCACGCCGATGCTCCCGGCGAAACGCCCGATGGACTGCATCTGCTCGGTCGTCGCCGAGTCGATGACCATCACGCACGGGGTCGCGGCGCTCGGCTGCGGGGCCGCTGCGGGGCGCGGTGCCGGACGGAGCACGGGTGCCGGTCCGATGCGCTCGCCGATCTCCTGCATCGGGGAGCCGCCCGGGTACCAGTTGCCGGCGGGCGCCGGCTCGGGTTCCGGCTCGGGCTCGGGTTCGGGTTCCGGCTCGGGCTCCATCGCCGCCTTCAGCTCGGCGATGCGCGCGGCCTCCTCCTCCGCCTTGCGTGCCGAGGTGATGGCCGCGCCGAGGTCGAGGGTCGCGAACAGCTCGCGCTCGGCCTCCTCGTAGTAGGGCTCGCCCTCGAACTGCGACTTGAGCGTCTCCCAGTCGCCCGCGAGCTTCGAGACCTTGGCCTCGAGCGCCTTCTTCGCCTTGACCTCGCCGAAGTTCTTGTTGAGCCACTGCTTCTCGTGGAGGCGCTCGTAGGGGACGACCGGCGCGAGCAGCCCGGCGAACGTCTCGTAGTGCTCCTCGAGCTTGGCCTTCGCGCGTGCCTTGCGGCCCTCCTCGGCCTGGTCGATCTGCGCCTTGATGCCGTCGGCGGCTTCGTCGATGATCGCCGTGATCTCCCTGCAGCGCTTCTCGAAGGCGGCGAGCGGCTTGTTGTACTCGCGCTTCACGGCCTTGCGGCGCTCCTCGATCTCGTTCTTCAGGCCGTTGAGGTAGGTGCGGTCGTTCTTGGCCTCCTTGATCTTGGCGGAGTTGGTGAGATCGTAGGTCGCGCCCTTGTAGAGCTCGACGGTCTTGCGCACGCGCTTCTCGAGGGCGTCGAAGTTCGCCTCGATGGACGAGGGCGCGTAGGTCACGATGAGCGACGACGCCTCCTGCTCCTCGATGACCTCGGCGACGACCTTCTCGGCCTCCTTGCCGGTGTTCTCGGCCTCGCTACTCATCCCAGACCTCCCCGGTCTCGTCGTCGATCTCGATGACCTTCTGTTCGCTCTCCACGGTCAGAATCACGCGCCCGTCCGTCTTCTTCATCAGCGGGAAGGCGTTCTCGCTGTCCATACGGACCGTGAACTGGAGCACGGCCTCGTCGCCCTTGATGGTCGACTGCTTGAAGAGCGCGTGGGCGCTCACCGACTGGGTCGTGATGTTCAGCATGGCTAGTCCTCCTTCGGGCAGAAGATGATGCTCACGACGCGCTTCGCCGCCCGCTCGGCCTCGTCGCGGCGGGCCTTCTCGACCAGCTCGCGGTCAACGTTCTTGTTCACGAGCTCGTAGCCCTCGCGGCGCACCCCCTCGGGGAAGCGCGACAGCGCGGCCTCGGCGAGCGCGATCAGGCTCCACCACGCGCCGGCGTCCATCTTGCTCGGCTCGCACTCACCCTCGGCGACCATGAGCGCGTTGACGGAGACCGCCCCCGAGAGCTCGTTGAGGTCGTTGATGGCATCGACCGTGCTCTGGCCGTCCATGATGTTGTTCTCGAAGTGCTTCATTTCTTCTCCTTAGAATCCGACCAAGTCGGTCGCTTTCGTGATGGTCACGACGGTTCGCGGGTTCTCCCTGTCGATGAAGAAGCCGCCGTCGTATGGGGTGCACATGGCCCACTTGTCGTTCTCGATGACGCCCGCCTTCTGAAGGCCGTCGAGGATGAACTTCTTGGCGAAGGACACGTTGTCCTTGTCCGTCCGCCTGTCGGGGCGGTACCACGTGAAGGTGACGTTCACGGGCTCGTGGAAATGGGGCAGCGGGCATTGCGGGGCCAGTGCCGCAATCACCTTCGCGTGCGACTCCCTCTTGATTCGGGCGGCGGCGAACCTCGTCGCCCTCTCGGCCCTGATGTAGTCGTTGAGCTGGGGCAGGGTGCCGGGAATCTCGAAGGTGAAGGTGTCCGCGCTCATTCGCTGAACCCGTCACTCTGCGAGCGGTGCTTGTTGAAGGCGCCCCTCGGCTGCGGGTAGCGGCTCTCCATGATGCGGGCGAGGCTTGGTGCGATGCCGTTCTTGCAGCCCACGTGGAGCTCGTTGCGCACCATGTTCACGAGGTAGTTCACCGAGACGTAGCCCTTGCGGTTGAGGCGCATGGCCTGCTCGACCATGAAGTTCCACGCGCCCGGGTTCTCGTCGATCCACTTGCGGGCCTCCTGGAAGTCCTGCTCGCCAGCGGAGCCGAGGCCGAGGATCTCGAGCTGGCCGCTCTGGGGCTTGGGCCTGTACCTCTCGTCGTTACGCATTGAGCACACCCGCCGAGGTCTGGTAGGCCGCCTGCGCGGTCGCCACCGCGCCGTCCATCGCGGGGATGACCCACAGCCACAGGACCGCGAGGAAGATGAGCGCCGCGGCGAGGAAGCCGACCATGAAGCCGACCCTGAAGCGGTCGGCCTCCAGCTGCTCGTGCGCCGTCGGGCGCTTGCGCTCGGATGGTATGATGGTGACGGCATCGTTTCCGATGCGGTTGAAGTGGGCGCCGTCGAGTTGGTAGCTGGGGGCGCTCGCTTTCTTTTTGCTTTGCATTCCGTTCTCCTTTCGGATATTTCCGCTGGTCAAAATAACCGTGGCTTTTACCGTGGCTATTTTTTATTTCTCTTGGCTCTGCTTTTGGCGCTGTAGTAGCGCTGCCTCTCCCGGTTGTTCCTCTTCTCCCTGACCGCCTCCTCTCTCATGGCGTTCGCCTGTTCGGCCAGATCGGACATGTGGAGCTCCTTCGTGCACTCGATGCACCATCCGCTGATGCGGTTGAGCGGCTTGAACGTCCATCGCCCGCAGTTGGGGCATTGCCTACGCCTGCGGAGTGAGAGTCCGCACTGCCGGGCCTGCCACTCAATCGAATCGACCGAACGCCCGAGCGCCTTGGCTATCGCCTTCGCGCCCTCGCCCGCGTGCTCTTCGAGGTACTTGAGTTCACGTGTCGACCACTGCCTCATCGCGTCTGCTTCTCGCCTTTCTGATCGTCCCTGTACGCCTTGAGCAGCACGTCGCACATATGCTCCCGTGCTATATCCCTCGGCGTCTTGGGCTCATCGTCCCGTTGCTCGCATTGAGTCTGGTCGGCCATTTAGGCCACCGCACCCTTTGACGTGCGCTCGTCTACAAGACCAGCTAGATAGTCAACGGAGCATCCGTAGAGCTTTGCCAGATTGATAGCGTCTGGCACGAGAAGCGGTGAACTCTCTCCTCGCTCCCACTTGCCGATTACGTACTCGGAGCGATGGATCTTCTCTCCAACTTCTTCTCTGGTCAGACCCGCACGCTTACGCTCGGACACAAGATTGTTGAGCATTGTTTCCTCATTTGCACTAGTTTCTTGTGCCTGATTGGCACTATATACAAGTTTCTTGTATCTGTAAACCCTAAAAGTTTGCCATCTGTACAAGATTCTTGTATGCTGCAACTATCCTAGGTTAGGGGTGAGATATGAGCCTTAAAGACCTCCGGCAGCGATCAGGGCTGACTCAAAAAGAGGCCGCGAAAGTGTTCGGACTCAAGTACCGGACTTACCAAAATTACGAGCTTGGCAACACAAGCCCGGACATGGATACGGCAGCGGAGTTTGCGCGGTATTTCAAATGTACGATTGGCGAGTTGTTCGACCTCGAAGAAGGCGACAGCGAGCAAATCGGTAACGCCGATCGTGAGTTATTGAGTCTTTTCAACTCAATGAATAAAGACGGGAAAAAGGCCTTGATGAGCGTGGCGAGAGGACTTGCCGACGTGTTTCCAGACAAATAGACGGGAGTAGATCATGGGAATGTTCAACAAGAGCGCGGCGAAGAAGATGGCGGACGACGCCGGTGAGTTCATCGTGAACGACGGCAAGTTGCACGCGCTTGTGTTCCAGGTCGCCGGAAGGGCGGTCTGGTCGACGGCGACACAGCTCGAGCCCAAGGTGACGGAGCGCCTCGACGGGACGCTCTCGCGCATCCAGGACGAGGGCGCACGGTCATCGACGTCAAGATGGCCGCGAGCGCGAACACACGGGACAGCGACACGATGCTGTATTCGTTCACCGTCCTATACAGATAGAAAAAGCCCCGTCGGCAGCGCTGGTACCGCTATAGCCGACGGGGCGAGTCAGGCTCCCCAGTATCGACGTGGACGTGCAAACCAAGGAAGTCGTATCCATTATGCCAAAAACAGCCGTGATATATGCCAGGTTTTCGTGCAGCAAGCAGCGCGAGGCCTCGATAGACGACCAGCTGCGCGTCTGCCGCGACTGGTGCAGGCGCGAGGGCTACGCCATAGCCGCCGAGTACTGCGACTACGCCATATCGGGCCGCACCGACGACCGCCCGGAGTTCCAGCGCATGATCGCCAACGCGGGCGAGTCGGACATCGCGCTCGTCTATATGATGGACCGCTTCAGCCGCGGGGAGTACGACGCGCCCATATACAAGCGCGAGCTCGCCAAGCACGGCGTGAAGCTCGTATCGGCCCTCGAGGCTATACCGGACAGCCCGGAGGGCATCATCTACGAGAAGCTGCTCGAGGGCCTCGCCGCCTGCGAGTCCAAGAAGACGGCGATACGCACGAGGCGAGGCATGGAGGGCAACGCCCTGCGCTGCAAGACCAACGGCGTGCGCGTCTTCGGGTACAGGCGCAACGAGGACGACGAGTACGAGATCGACCCGGACCAGGCGGCGCTCGTGCGGGAGGCCTTCGAGCGCAAGATAAACCGCGAGACCACCAACGCCATAGCGGCCGACTTCGCGCAGCGCGGCGTCAGGACGAGGTCCGGCAACCCGTGCGGGTATTCCATGGTCCACCAGATGCTCCACAACAGGCGCTACACGGGGCGCTACGAGTGGGGCGGAATCGTCAGGGAGGGCGGTATGCCGCAGATCGTCGACGAGGCCACGTTCATGAGGGCACAGGGGGTGAGGGGCGTGAAGCAGCGCTCGACCGAGGACTGGGGCGACTTCGCGCTCGCCGGGAGGGCGATATGCGCCGGGTGCGGGCGCAACCTCCAGGGCGTGAGCGGGCGCGGGCGCCGCAACGTCAAGTACGAGTACTACAGCTGCGCGGGCGGGTGCATGAGGAACGTCCGCCGCGAGGAGCTCGAGGGCGCGATAGTCGGTGCGCTCCGCGAGCTGCTCTCCGACCGCGCGGAGGCCATGAGGATAGCCCGCATGGTCGCGGAACGCGCCGACGGCGCGGAGGTGAAGGCCCGCCGCAGGCAGGCCGAGGAATCGCTCTCGGCCGCCGAGCGCGGGCTCAAGAACATCCTCAACGCCATCGAGCAGGGGATCATAGCGCCGGGCGTGAAGGGGCGCATAGCGGAGCTCGAGGAGCAGAAGGCCCGTGCCGAGTACGACCTACAGGCGCTCCGGGAGCAGCGGATAGACCCCGATCGCTTCGCCGACTTCCTGCAGTGCGGGGCGGGCCTGGACGACTCCACGCTGCTGAAGGCGTTCGTCTGGCAGGCGAGCGTGTCGGACGGCGAGGTGCTCGTGACGCTCAACTACGACGCCGAAAACGACGAACCCGCCAGACTTGACATCCGGCGGGTTCGAGGAAAGTTGGAATGGTGCCCCATGTTGGATTCGAACCAACGGCCTTCTGCTCCGGAGGCAGACGCTCTAATCCCCTGAGCTAATAGGGCCAACGTTTGGCATTATACCCAAGTGCACCACGGGCTATCAAAATAAAAGAAAAAGCTTTGCAATTCCGAGGAAGACGCGGCGCAACGGCCCACTTTAGAAGGCAAAAGCGAGTCAGATAGTATAAACTCTCATGCACCATATATACACGGCTCGCGATGCGGGCCGTTTTTGCAAAAGTTATCCATCGAGGTGAGAGGCACACCATGATTGCAATTTTAAAGCAGAGCGCCAGCGACGAGGCCGTAAGCCATATCGTCAGCTGGATTGAGAAAAAGGGTCTGAAGACCGATGTCTCGCGCGGCGAGAACGAGACGATCATCGGCCTGGTGGGCGATACGACCAAGATCGACCCGTTCCTGCTCGAGTCCATGGATGTCGTCGAGCGCGTGCAGCGCGTCTCCGAGCCGTTCAAGCGCGCCAACCGCAAGTTCCACCCCGAGGACTCCGTCATCGACTGCGGCCACGGCGTCAAGATCGGCGGCGACCAGTTCCAAGTCATCGCCGGCCCCTGCTCCGTCGAGGGCGAGAACCTCATCCGCATCGCACGCCGCGTGAAGGCCGCCGGCGCCACGATGCTGCGCGGTGGCGCCTACAAGCCCCGCACCTCCCCCTACGCCTACCAGGGCATGGGCCCCGCCGGCCTCGACCTGCTGTGCGAGGCGTCTGCCGAGCTCGACATGCCGATCGTCACCGAGATCATGGATCCACGCGACGTGCAGGTCTTCTTGGACAAGAAGATTGACGTCATGCAGATCGGCGCCCGCAACGCCCAGAACTTCCCCCTGCTCAAGGAGGTCGGCAAGACCCAGACCCCGATTCTACTCAAGCGCGGCATGTCCGGCACGATCGACGAGCTGCTTATGGCAGCCGAGTACATCATGAGCGAGGGCAACGACAACGTCATCCTGTGCGAGCGCGGTATCCGCACCTTCGAGACCCGCACCCGCAATACCTTCGACCTCAACGCCGTGCCGGTGCTGCACCACCTGTCGCACCTGCCCGTCGTCGCCGACCCCAGCCACGCCACCGGCTACACCCGCTACGTTGAGCCCATGGCGCTCGCCGCGACCGCCTGCGGTGCCAACGGCTTGGAGATCGAGGTCCACGACGAGCCGAGCCGCGCCTGGTCCGACGGCGCCCAGGCCCTCACCCCCGATCAGTTCGACGACACCATGCGCCGCATCCGAGCCATCCGCGAGGTTGTCTGCCAAGAGACCATGGAGTAGCCCATGGGTACGGTGAGAAACGCGCGTGTTAACCAGGGCGGCCCCAAGTGCGCCGGCATCGTCGGCCTTGGCCTCATCGGCGGTAGCTTTGCCCGCGGCTATGCACAGGCGGGCGTCCGCGTGCTGGCCTGGGACCCCGATGACGATGTCATGACGGCCGCCAGCATGGGCACTGCCGTCGGGGAGCTCAACGACGAGACGCTCGGCGAGTGCGACATCATCGTGCTGGCCTGTTACCCCGAAGCCTGCATCGAGTGGCTCGAGGCGCACGCCCAGGCACTCGCCGACGCCACCGATACCGAGGCCATCATGGGCCCCGTGGTGATCGACACGGTGGGCGTCAAGGGCATTGTGTGTGAGCGGGCCTTTGAGCTCGCACGCGAGCACGGCTTTTACTTTGTGGGTGCGCACCCCATGGCGGGCACACAGTACTCGGGCTATGCGCACTCCCGCGCCGACCTGTTCCAGGGCGCCCCGCTCGTGCTCGTGCCACCCGCGGTAGACGATGCCCTTAAGCTGGAGCTTTTGGGCCAGGTGCGCGAGATGGTGCGCCCCTTGGGCTTTGGCAAGTTCAGCGTGACCAGCGCCGCCGAACACGACCGCGTCATCGCCTTCACGAGCCAGCTTGCGCACGTGGTATCCAACGCCTACGTCAAGAGCCCCACCGCCCAGGTCCACCACGGCTTTTCGGCCGGAAGCTACCGCGATCTCACCCGCGTGGCGCACCTCAATCCTCAGATGTGGTCCGAGCTTATGATCGACGACGCCGATGCGCTCGCCTTCGAGATCGACCATCTTATCGAATCGCTCGGCGCCTACAGCCGCGCCCTTAAGGACCGCGACCAGCGCTATCTGGAGAATCTCCTTGCCGAGGGCGACCGCATCAAGCGCGCGCTCGACGACGAGGCCTCCCACTAGACCACCTATCACGCCAGGTCGAAAGGACCGAAGCTTATGGCGATTACCATCGATATCGACACCGCACGCCCCTACCAGGTGCATGTTGGCACGTTTTTGCTGGAGCAGGCGGGACCGCTCGTGCGCGCCACTGCCGGCGGCACCAAGGCCGTCATCGTGACGGACACCAACGTGGGCCCGCTCTACCAGATGCCCGTTAAGCAGAGCCTGGAGGCGTCAGGCTACGAGGTGAGCATCTGCACCTTCGAGGCCGGCGAGGCCCATAAGCGCGCCGAGACCTACGTTGCCATTCTTGAGTTTGTGGCCGAGCACGAGCTTTCGCGCTCCGATGTGATCGTGGCGCTTGGCGGCGGCGTCGTGGGCGACGTTGCCGGCTTTGTGGCCGCCACCTACATGCGCGGCTGCAAGTTTGTGCAGATCCCGACGAGCCTGCTCGCCATGGTTGATTCGTCGGTGGGCGGCAAGACCGCCATCGACCTGGCTGCCGGCAAGAACTTGGCCGGCGCCTTTTGGCAGCCGAGCGTAGTAATCGCCGACGTGGGGTGCCTGGCCACCCTCACGCCCGAGCAGTTCGCCGACGGCTGCGGAGAGGTCGTCAAGCACGCCGTGATCGCCGACCCGGAGCTTTTCGCCGAGCTGGAGAAGACTCCGCTCACGCTGGAGCTACTCAACCGCGATGTGGCCCGCGTAGCACTCATCATCGCCCGCAATATCGACATCAAGCGCGCCGTCGTCGTCGCCGACGAGTGCGAAACCAACCAGCGCAAGCTGCTCAACTTTGGACACAGCGCCGGACACGCCGTCGAAGCCTGCGAGAATTTTGAGCTGGGGCACGGCAACTGCGTGTCAATCGGTATGGGCATCATCACGCGCGCCGCGGCCTTGCACGGCATTTGCGACGCCGAACTTCCCGCTCGCATCGAGGAGCTCTGCGCGCGCCACGGCCTCAAGACCCGCTGCGAGCTTTCGGCCGACGCCGTCTTTGCCGAGGCACTCCACGACAAAAAGCGCGCCGGTGACACTATCGACCTGGTAATTCCGCACGACATTGGCCGTTGCAGCATCGACCGCACGCCGCTTTCCACTTTCCACGAACTCATTGCCGAGGGCCTCGGCCAGAAGGGAGACGCATTCGCATGCTAGCCCGCATCACCCCGTCCCCGCTTAAGGGCACCGTTCCCGCCATCGCGTCCAAGTCGATGGCGCATCGCCTGATCATCTGCGCCGCGCTTGCCAACGGCGAGACGCACGTTACCTGCAACACCACCTGCGCCGACATCGAGGCTACGGTGCGTTGCCTTACGGCACTGGGCGCTCGCATCGAGACCGTCGAGGATGGCTTCCAGGTCCATCCCACTATGAAGAGTATTGAGTTTGGCCTGCTCAAGGCACTTGCCGGCGGCACGCTCGACTGCGGCGAGAGTGGCTCCACGCTCCGCTTTATGTTGCCCGTCGCCTGCGCGCTGGGCGCAGAGGCCACCTTTGTGGGCCAGGGTCGTCTGGGCGCACGCCCGCTCTCCCCGCTCTCGGACGAGATCATCGCCGCCGGCTGCGACCTACAGGGTCTGGGCGGTTTTCCGCTCAAGACGAGCGGCCGCATGCGCCCGGGCACCTTTGTGCTGCCGGGCAACGTAAGCTCGCAGTACATCTCGGGCCTGCTGCTGGCAGCCCCGTTGCTCGCCCAGCCCTCCTGTGTGCAGGTGACCGGCCTCATTGAGAGCCGCCCCTACATCAACCTAACGATCCAGGCCATGAAGGCCTTTGGCGTTGAGGTCAACGTCGAGCGCATTCCCGCCAAGGACGGTCAGCCCGAGGTCACGAACTTCCGCGTGAGCAGTGGCTCGTATCGCACGCCCGGCAACGTGGCCGTCGAGGGCGACTGGTCCAACGCTGCCTTTTGGCTGTGCGCCGGCGCCATCGGCTCCGACCCCATCACCGTGGAGGGTGTGTCGCTGAGCTCCGCACAGGGCGACCGCAACGTGCTTGCTGCGCTTTCGCGCTTTGGCGCCCGCATCGTGCGCTCCACCAACGCCGCCACCGTGCAGTCCGACAAGCTCGCCGGCTTTGAGATGAGTGCCCACGACATTCCCGACCTGGTACCCGTTATCTCGGCCGTGGCCTCGCTGGCACAGGGCCGCACCTTTATCCGCGATTGCGCCCGTCTGCGTATCAAGGAATCCGACCGCCTGGTCACCACCACCCGCGAGCTCACCGCGCTTGGCGCGCAGGTGCGCATTGCCGGCGATGACCTCATCATCAAGGGTGTCGATGCCTTCACCGGCGGCGAGGTCGATTCGCACAACGACCACCGCATCGCCATGATGGCCGCCATCGCCGCGAGCCGCGCCACCGGCGAGGTCGTGATCCACGGCGCCGAGGCCGTCAACAAGTCCTATCCCGATTTCTTCGACCACTACCGCCTGCTGGGCGGTAAGGTCACGCTCGAGGAGGAATAGCATGTCCTCGACCTTTGGCAACGTCTTGCATCTGAGTATCTTTGGCCAGTCGCACTCCCCCGCTATCGGCTGCTCGCTCGACGGCATTCCTGCCGGTATTGCCGTTGACCAGGAGCAGCTGCAGGCCTTTTTGGACCGTCGTGCCCCCGGTCGCGACGAGACCGCAACCAAGCGCCACGAGGCCGACGCCGCGCATATCATTGCCGGCGTGGTCGATGGACATACCACCGGCGCGCCCATTGCCGCGATTATCGAGAACACCAACACGCGCTCCAATGATTACTCCGAGCTGTGCTGCAAGCCCCGTCCCGGACATGCGGACTTCCCCGCGCGCGTGAAGTATCACAACATGCACGATGTTGCTGGTGGCGGGCATTTTTCCGGCCGCCTAACGGCACCCTTATGCATCGCCGGCGGCATTGCGCTACAGGCACTCGAGGCCCGCGGCATTCAGGTCATGGCGCACGTCGCGCAGATCGGCGGCATCTCCGACCTGCCGATGGACGATATGGTCTATCGAGAGGCCGACCGCAAGGCGATCCTTACGAACGACCTGCCGTGCATTGACGCCGCCGCAGCCGGCCGCATGCGCGAGGAGATTCTGGCCGCGCGCGATGAACTCGACAGCATCGGCGGCATCGTGGAGTGCGGCATTTACGGGCTTCCCACGGGCATCGGCGACCCCATGTTCGACGGCATCGAGAACCGCATCGCGCAAATCGCGTTTGGCATTCCCGCCGTAAAGGGCGTGGAGTTTGGCATGGGCTTTGCCGTGGCCGCCATGCGCGGCAGCGAGAACAACGATCCGTATCGCATCGATGCCGAGACCGGCGAGATCGAAGTCGAGTCCAATAACGCCGGCGGCATCCTGGGCGGTATTTCGACCGGCGCGCCCGTCATGTGGCGCATGGCCGTAAAGCCGACGCCCTCAATTGGCCGCGAGCAGCAGACCGTAGACATGGACGCCATGGAAAATGCCGAGCTCTCGGTCCACGGCCGTCACGATCCCTGCATCGTCCCCCGAGCCGTCCCCGTAGCCGAGGCAGCCGCGGCGCTCGCCATCTGGGACGCCCTCCTCGAGGACGCCGCCCAGCGCTAACCAGCCCACCCCGGGCAATGATTCACGAAAGGGGTCCCTATGGACCTTGCTGACATCCGCCAGGCCATCGATGGCATCGACACCACGCTCCTCAACAGCTTTATCGAGCGCATGGACATTGCCACCGAAGTCGCCAAGTCAAAAATCGAGATGGGCAAGGCCGTCTTCGACCCCGCCCGCGAGCGCTCCAAGCTCAACAACCTCGCCAGCCGCGCGCCCGAGCGCTACGAGGCGCAGACCATCACCCTGTTCCGTCTCCTCATGAGCATGAGCAAGGCCGAGCAGCAGCGCTACATCAACGAACTCAAGGGCATCACTGTCTCGCAAAAGGCCCACGCCACGGCTGCAGCCTCCGACACTCCCTTCCCTCAAACTGCCACCGTCGCTTGCCAGGGCGTTGAGGGCGCTTACAGTCAAATCGCCGCGTGCAAGCTCTTCGACGTGCCCGACATCGCGTTTTTCGAGACCTTCGAAGGCGTTATGCGCGCTGTGCGCGACGGCTTCTGCGAGTTTGGCGTGCTGCCCATCGAGAACTCCACCGCCGGCTCGGTCAACGCCGTCTACGACCTGCTCGCCCAGTTCGACTTCCACATCGTGCGCTCGCTTCGCCTCAAGATCGACCACAACTTGCTCGTCAAGCCCGGCACCAAGCTCGCCGACGTGCGCGAGGTCTACAGCCACGGCCAAGCCATTGCCCAGTGCGCCGGCTTTATCGAGAACCACGGCCTGCGCGCCACCAAGTACCCCAACACGGCCATGTCGGCTGAGATGGTCGCCAACTCCGAACGCACCGATGTTGCCGCCATCGCATCGCGCAGCTGTGCCACGCTGTATGGCCTCGAGGTGTTGGAGCCCAATATCCAAGACTCGGACAACAACTACACGCGCTTTGTCGTCATCAGCCGCGAGCCGCGCGTCTACCCCGGCGCTAATCGCACCTCGCTCATGATCACCACGGCCAACGAGCCGGGCGCCCTCTATCGCGTGCTCGAGCGCTTCTACGCACTCAACATCAACCTCATCAAGCTCGAGAGCCGCCCCATCCCCGGCCGCGACTTTGAGTTTATGTTCTACTTTGATCTGGACTGCCCCTTTGGCAGCAAGGCCCTCGACGACCTGCTCGATTCCATCGACGACGTGTGCGAAAGCTTCACCTACTTTGGCAGCTACACGGAGGTGCTCTAGATGACCGATACCGCCGCAACCCGCCCCTACGGAGTGCTGGGCCGCGTGTTGGGCCACAGCTACACCCCAACCATCTACAAAGAGCTCGCTGGGCTCGATTACGTGCGATTTGAGCGCGAGCCCGAGGACCTCGCGGCCTTTATGACGGGCGACGAGTGGGAGGGCACCAACGTGACCATCCCCTACAAGCGCGCCGTCATGGAGTACCTGGACGAGCTGAGCCCGCTCGCCGAGCGCATGGGCAACGTCAACACCATCACGCGCCTGCCCGACGGCCGCCTGCGCGGCGATAACACCGACTACTTCGGTTTTCAGTGCCTGGTCGAGGAGCTGGGCGTAGAGGTTGCCAGTAAGAAGGCCCTCGTGCTCGGCGCCACCGGCGGTGCCGGCACTACGGCCAGCATGGTACTCGACGACCTGGGCGCCATCGTCGTACCCGTGGGTCGCACAAGCGAGGTCAATTACGACAACATCGCGCAGCAATCCGATGCCGCGCTGCTCGTCAACTGCACGCCTGCCGGCATGTTCCCCCACTGCCCCGACGCCCCCTGCACGCTCGAAGGACTCGATGCGCTCGAAGGCGTCATCGACATTGTCTACAACCCCGCCCGCACGGGTCTGATGTTCGAGGCCGAGCGCCGCGGCATCCCCTACATCGGCGGACTGCTGATGCTCGTGGCACAGGCGGCACAGGCCGTCGAGCGCTATACCGGCCAGGTCACCCCGCGCGAGCGCATCCTGGACGTAACGGAGCGCCTGTCGCGCCATGAGCAGAACATCGCCCTGATTGGCATGCCGGGCTCGGGCAAGACCCGCGTGGGCGAGCAGATCGCTCAGCTCACGGGCCGCGAGCACATCGACCTCGATCGCGCCCTCGAGGAGCGCCTGGGCATGCCCTGCGCCGACTTTATCGTCAAGTGCGGCGAGGCGGCCTTCCGCGAGCAGGAGACGGCAGCGCTGGCCGACATCTCCAAGCGCAGCGGCTTGGTGCTCTCCACCGGCGGCGGCGTGGTTACGCGCGACGAGAACTACCCTCTGCTGCACCAAAACAGCCAGATCGTGATGCTCAACCGCAAGCTCGACGAGCTCGCCCACAAGGGCCGCCCCATCACCGCGCGCGACGGCATCGACAAGCTGGCCGAGCAGCGTATGCCGCGCTACCGCGCCTGGGCCGACTACATCATCGACTCACGCGACTGCGCCGCCAACACCGCCCATGCCCTCCTCGACACCCTCCCACCCGCTCTCTAACCAAAACCACCACAAAGGGGACAGGCACCTTTGTGGTGGTTTTTCAATCGCAAAGGAAGCAACCATGAAAGCACTCGTCATCAACGGCCCCAACCTCAACATGCTCGGCATTCGCGAGCCGGGCATCTATGGCAGCGACAACTACGACCGCTTAGTGCAGATCTGCCAGGAAGCGGGCGCTGCACAGGGCTTCGACGAGGTCGAGGTCTTCCAGTCTAACCACGAGGGCAGCATCGTCGACAAGATCCAGGAGGCCTACGGCAAAGTCGACGGCATCGTCATCAACCCGGCCGCCTACACGCACACAAGCGTGGCCATCTTGGATGCCCTCAAAGCCATCGCCATCCCGGCTGTGGAGGTCCACATTAGCGCCGTCGAGACCCGCGAAGACTTCCGCCAGGTGAGCTACGCCCGTCTGGCCTGCTTCGCCACCATCACCGGCGAAGGCCTCCAGGGCTACGCCCACGCGCTGGAGCTGCTGAAAGAGCATCTCGAAAAGTAAAATGCCAACCCCAACAAACAGCAGCGGCTTGCTCGCGCTCGGCTCCAGCAACACACAAGATGAAAAAAGCCCAGACCACCAAGCGGTCCGGGCTTAATAAACGATGGTGCTCCATGGCGGATTCGAACCGTCGACCTTGGGATTAGAAGTCCCCTGCTCTATCCAACTGAGCTAATGGAGCAAATAACCGCACGCCCAGCCAAACAATTCGGCCAAGCGCAAGTAATTATAACCTAGTTGAACTGCTCGCGATACGCCTTGCAGACCTCACTGACCGGGCCGTCCATACGAAGGTCACCCTTCTCAATCCAAACGGCACGCTGGCAGATGCGCTCAACCTGCTCCATAGAGTGCGAAACGAACAGAACCGTCACGTCACCGCTCTGGATAAAGTGCTGGATGCGGGCCTCGCACTTCTGTTGGAAGAACACATCACCGACGGACAGCGTCTCGTCAACGATCAGAATATCGGGCTCGGTAATCGTCGCGATTGCAAAGGCGATACGCGCCACCATGCCCGAGGAGAAGTTCTTAAGCGGCATATCGACAAAGTTCTGAAGCTCAGCGAACTCGATAATGCCGTCAAAGTTGGCATCGATGAACTCCTTGGTATAGCCGAGCAGGGCGCCGTTCAGATAGATGTTCTCGCGGGCGGTCAGCTCGGGGTCAAAGCCGGCACCAAGCTCAATCAGCGGCGCGATGTTACCGTGCACCTTAACGCTGCCCTCGCTAGGCTCAAGCACGCCAGCGATAATCTTGAGCATCGTAGACTTGCCGGAGCCATTGGTGCCAACCAGACCGACAACTTCGCCGCGATGAATATCGAACGAGATGTGCTTAAGCGCTCTAAACTCCTCAAAGAACAGCTCGTGCTTGGCAAGCTTGATGAAGTACTCCTTGAGGTTGGTCAGCGACTCGGACGCCATGTTAAAGATCATGGTGACGTCGTCGACCTCGACAGCCAGAGGCTGCTCGCTGTAATCAACAACAGATTCAGTCATCACAGCACTCCTTAGATGTAGAGGATGAACTTGCGCTCGGACTTATGGAACACGGTGTAGCCAATAACAAGCGCAAGGACCGCCCAAGCGACGCACATGCCAAACGTCATAAGCGAGGGCGTGGTCTGGAACAGGAAGATATCGCGCATAAACTGCAGGTAGTTGTACATGGGGTTCGCATACATCAAGATACGCACGAGATGCGGCATTTGCGCAATAAAGTCAGTCGTCCAGAAGATGGGCGTAATGTAGGTCCATGCCGTGATGACGACGCTCCACAGATGCATGACATCGCGGAAGAAGACCGTAAGGGCAGAGAGCATCATGCCCAGGCCCATGCAGAAACACATAAGCAGCAGCAGGCAAACCGGCAGCAGAATCAGGTGCCAAGAAGGCATAACACGGAACCACAGCATAACAATAGCTACGGCGACCAGCGAGAAGCCAAAGTTCACGAGTGAGAAAAGCACCTTCTGCACCGGGAAGACCCAGCGGTGCACCTTAACCTTCTTGAGCAGCGGAGCCGCACCCACAATCGACGTCAGCGCCTGGTTCGTGGACTCGGACATCACGGCAAAGGTAACGTTACCCACGATCAAGTACAGCGGGTACATCTCGGGCGTAATTGAGCCATTGCGGCCCTGGGCAAAAATCGTCGAGAACACGATGGCCATGACGATCATCATCAGCAGCGGATTGAGCACCGACCAAGCGACGCCCAGAACGCTACGGCGATACTTGATCTTAAAATCCTTGGTAACCAGCTGACGAAGGATAAACGCGTCCTTCTCAAATTCGTTCTTAGCAAACGTCGCAGGCAGACTGCGAGTTTCTTGTTGCTTTGTCTGATCCGACACGGATGCAACTCCTTTACTCGTAATCGTTGACAAACGAACAGTATAGACCCGACGGCCCTGCAAACGATTCGCGCAACAAAACTGGAGAACTAACCCACATCTAAGGATGACAAGTCCAAACGGCTATACTTTCAAGGATTGAATGTGTAAGGAGCATTGAGTGAATTCTGAATCCATCGCCGTCATCATCCCCTGCTACAACGAAGCGCTCACAATCGGTAAGGTCGTCGACGACTTTCACCGCGAGCTTCCGCAGGCTACGGTCTATGTCTATGACAATAACTCGTCAGACGATACTTCACGCATCGCCACCGAACACGGAGCCACGGTGCGCTTTGAGCCCCGTCAGGGAAAGGGCAACGTGTGCCGCCAGATGTTTCGCGACATCGACGCCGATTGCTACCTGATGGTCGACGGAGACGACACCTACCCCGCCGAGGCGGCCAAAGCCCTCTGCGAGCCTATCCTCAACGGCACGGCCGATATGACCGTAGGCGACCGCCTTTCCAACGGCACCTATGCCGAGGAGAACAAGCGTGCCTTCCACGGCTTTGGCAACAATCTGGTCCGCGCCATGATCAAGTGGATCTATGGCTACAGCTTCGATGACGTCATGACAGGCTACCGTGCCATGAGCCGCCCGTTCGTTAAAACCTTCCCTGTGCTTTCCGAGGGCTTCCAGATCGAAACCGAGCTCTCGATCCACGCCGTCGACCACCGCTGGCGCATCAAAGACGTGCCCATCGAGTACCGCGACCGTCCGGAAGGCTCCGAGTCCAAGCTCAATACCGTGAGCGACGGCATTAAAGTCGTTGCGATGATCGGCACGCTGTTCAAGGACTATCGCCCGCTGAAGTTCTTCAGCCTCGTCGCGCTTCTATTCGCGATTATCGGCCTGGTTTTGGGCATTCCTATCTTTGTTGAGTACTTTCAGACCGGCCTGGTCCCGCGTTTCCCCACTGCCATGCTTGCTGCATCGTTTATGTTCCTCTGTGGTCTGAGCCTTGCAACCGGATTCATCCTGGATTCTGTAGCAAAGGTCGAAAAAAAGCAGTGGGAGGTCAACGTGTACAGCAAATACGCCTACGATGACCAGCCCGGCAAGTCCGCCACCGAGACAAGCGAGAGGTAGATCTTCCGCAGAATACTATTGGCACCACTGCGCAGATAGCCACCAACAAGAAAAGCCGCCGGTAACAAGCGGCGGCTTTTACCCTCGAAAAGTTAATAGCGGCTAGAGCGTCTTGATGTACTCCCCCAGCTCTTCCTCCCAGTCGGGCATGCGGAATCCGGCAGCCTCAAGCCTGGACAGATCGAGCGCGGAGTGGACCGGGCGCGGGGCGATCGGGCCGGCAGCGCTCGCGTAGTAGTCGGCGGTCGAAACCGGCACGACCCTCTCCCCGTTGCCGTTGGCGGCATCGAAGACAGCGCGCGCGATGTCCGCCCAGCTCCTCACGGCGCCGGAGCCGGTGCAGTCGTAGGTTCCGTAGGGGGCGTGGGTGCCCAGCACGTGAAAGATGGCCTCGGCCATGTCGCGCGTGAAGGTCAGGCGGCCCAGCTGGTCGTCCACGACGGTGACCTGGTCCAACTTGTCGTCCGGGTCGGCGACGCGGTCGGAGAGGCCCTTCATCGTCTTCACGAAGTTGTGGCCCTCGCCGATGACCCAGGAGCTGCGCATGATGTAGTGGCGCGGGCACCCGGCCACGGCGATGTCGCCGGCGGCCTTGGTCTGGCCGTAGACGGACAGGGGGCTGAGGGGCTCCTCCTCGGTGTGGACCTCGGCGGTGCCGTCGAAGACGTAGTCGGAGGACACGTGGACGAGCGTGATGCCGTGCTCGGAGCAGGTGCGGGCGAGCAGCGCCGGCCCCATCGCGTTGGCCTTCCATGCGTTCGCGCGGCCCTCGGGTGTCTCCGCCTTATCTACCGCCGTGTAGGCGCCGCAGTTGATGACGGTGCCGTAGAGCGACCAGTCGTACTGTGCGTAGGCGTCCGGGTCGGACATATCGAAGGTGTCGATGTCGCAGAAGTCGAAGTCCTTCGCGACGCCGCGCTCCTCGGCCAGCGCGCGGACCGCACGGCCCAGCTGGCCGTTGCAGCCGGTGACGAGGGTGCGCTTCGGCGCCATGGGGACGACGTCCTTCAGCATCGGGTGGTTTTTGTCCGCCTCGGAGACGGTGGCCTGCTCGAGCGGGATGGGCCATTCGATGGCGAGCTCGGGGTCGGCGAGGTTCACGAAGGTGTACGTCTTCTTCAACTCGAGGGACCAGTGGGCGTCCACCAGGTAGGTGTAGGCGGTGCCGTCCTCGAGCGCCTGGAAGGAGTTGCCCACGCCGCGCGGGACGTAGATGGCCTTGGAGGGGTCCAGCACGGTCGTGTAGACCTTGCCGTAGGTGGCACTGCCCTCGCGCAGGTCCACCCAGGCGCCGAATACCGAGCCGCGGGCCACGGAGATGAACTTGTCCCAGGGCTCGGCGTGGATGCCGCGGGTGACGCCGCGGCTGTCGTTGTAGGAGATGTTGTTCTGGACGACCTTGAGGTCCGGGATGCCCAGGGCGGTCATCTTGGCGCGCTGCCAGTTCTCCTTGAACCAGCCGCGCGAGTCGCCGTGGACGGCGAGGTCGACGACCTTGAGGCCCCCGATGCCGGTCTCCGTGACGGAGAGGTCCTTCTCGAATGCGATGTCTGCCATGCTAGTCTCCCCTACTGGCCCTGGGCCCTATAGCGGGCCTCGGTGGCCTCCTTGGCCGGGCGCCACCAGGACTCGTTGGCGACGTACCAGTCGATCGTCTGCTTGAGCCCCTCGGCGAAGTCGGTGTGGGCCGGCCTCCAGCCGAGCTCGCGCTGGAGCTTGGTGCTGTCGATGGCGTAGCGGCGGTCGTGGCCGGGGCGGTCGGCGACCCAGTCGAAGTCCTCGGGGTCGCGCCCCATCGCCTCGAGGATCATGCGCAGCACGGTGATGTTGTCCTTCTCGCCGTCGGCTCCGATGAGGTAGGTCTCCCCCGTGCGGCCCTTCGTGAGGATGTCCCAGACGGCCGAGGAGTGGTCCTCGGTGTGGATCCAGTCGCGGACGTTCTCGCCGCGGCCGTAGAGCTTGGGGCGGACGCCGTCGATTATGTTCGTTATCTGCCTGGGGATGAACTTCTCCACGTGCTGGTAGGGGCCGTAGTTGTTGGAGCAGTTGGAGATCGTGGTGCGCAGGCCGTAGGTGCGGGTCCAGGCGCGCACGAGCATGTCGGAGCTGGCCTTGGTGCTCGAGTACGGCGAGCTCGGCTTATACGGCGTCTCCTCGGTGAACTTGGCCGGGTCGTCCAGCGCCAGGTCGCCGTAGACCTCGTCGGTGGAGACGTGGTGGTAGCGGATGCCGTACTTCCTCACTGCCTCCAGCAGGCGGAAGGTGCCCTCGACGTTGGTGCGCAGGAAGGGCTCGGGGTCGGCGATGGAGTTGTCGTTGTGGCTCTCGGCGGCGTAGTGCACGATGGCGTCGTGGCCGGGGACGATCCTGTCGAGCAGCCCGGCGTCGCAGATGTCGCCCACGACGAGCTCCACGCGGTCGGAGGGCAGCCCGGCGATGTTCTCGGGGTTGCCGGCGTAGGTCAGCTTGTCCAGGACGGTGACGTGCACCCCGGGGTGGTTGTCGACCACGTAGTGCACGAAGTTGCTGCCGATGAAGCCGCAGCCGCCCGTGACGATGATGTTCTTGGGTTCAAAAATCTCAGACATGAAAATCCAATCTGAAGCAAGTACAGCTTCTTTAGTATGCCGCAGGAAGTGACGCCGCGACACTATTCAACAAAACTATCGGACATTTCGGCATGCGATAAGAGCCATGACCTTCGCTGAATTACTTCCCGTACAAAACGCCTCCGGAATGCAATCTTTGTCGTACCGGAAGACCGAATTCCCAGTTTTATCGCGTAAGTACTTATAGAAGAAGTCCTCCCAGCTTTTAAACTTCTCACTGTCTGCAAACGCTTCCGGCTCTTGCAAAACTGCTTTGGCATCTAGCCCTGAAATTACGCCGGAGCTCAACAGAAGCCACTCGAACGACTCGGGAAGACAAACCGTAACAGTATCGCGGTGAATGTCTTGCAGCTTAAGGACGCGGTCCACATAGCACCCAAATGCTGCTCCGTCCGCAACAACAAACACGCGATCGTCGAGATGCTGATCCAACCAGCCCAAAATCGCGCTGTTCGTCATGGCCGAAGCACAGGCAAGCTCACTATCAGCGAAATGCCGTTCAAAGAACTGGAAACCAGACTTACTGTCCTCGCATAGAAGGATAGAAAAGTCCTGTTTTGGCGCCGACCGGGAAATAGCATAACGATGATTCCCGCGATCTTGATAAACAGGGACAAAAGAATGATATTTTCCGCTCGTCTTAATCTTGTAAATCTCATCTACGCTATACGGAAGATTGGGGAAATCAGCCCTTGAGATCAGCACGAAAAAATTCGAGGAATACAGCACATGATGGGCAAACTCATCAGAATGAATCTCTTTTAAGCCCTCATCGACAAATACGATCGAATCATGAATAGACGAAAGCTGGTTTCGCCAATCATAATCGGTCAGGGCGAGACAGGGACAATCACATTGCAAGGAAACACCCGACTGCTCTCCCGTTCGCATGTAGTCTGCGACCATGTCAAACAGTGTCGTCTTACCCGTGCCACTATCGCCACGCACAATAGTGATGTTTCGCTTGATGGTAAATGTGTACTTGGTTCCCCTGCGGCGGGAAATCTTAACGAGATGCGAACCGTTCATAAGCAGCACCTACAGATACGGAATCGACTCGTGAATCAATTCGGCCATGTTATGAACGATTCGACCGCTGTTCACGACTTTGATTTTAAAATCCTCGCGACCAAAGTCCATCACATGATAGAGATTCACAACGAGCTTGCGGCCTTTCGCCATGTCAAGAATCCACTTGGCACAGTTATCACCACAGGTCGAAGCGTTAAAAATATGCTTACGATCAAATCTCATAAGCAGCAACGTTTTCACGCCACCAGAAAGTTGGAGTGGGGAGATGGATCCAAGCACGGGGCTTTCAATGACGTTTTCGGAGACAACGTCCGATCGATCGACATCTTTAATTATCGAGACCGCATACGGATCCATAATCCAAGAAGACCGGTACGAGTTTTTGAAATATGTCGCTGTGTTGTAAATCGCTTCTGGCATATCGCCAAAGTAGACGCTTAACACATCCACTCCCAATCATATTGTCTTTATGGTCAACGTAATCATAACGAAAGGGGCCACCAGATAAACGGTGGCCCCTAAAAGAAAACAAGCTGGCGCTAGTACTCGCGCGGGCTGTTGACGATCTCGCCGGCGGCGACCTTCTTCAGGTGCCGGCCGTAGACCGACTTGCCGTAGGCCTTCGCGGCCTCCTCCAGCTCCGCGGTCGTGATCCAGCCGTTCTCCCAGGCGATCTCCTCGGGCACCGAGACCGGCAGGTCCTGGGAGTGCTCCACGGCGCGGACGAACTCCGCGGCCTCGTGCAGGCTCTCCATGGTGCCGGTGTCCAGCCACGCGTAGCCGCGGCCCAGGGTGACGACGGAGAGCGTCCCCTCCTCCAGGTACATCTGGTTGAGCGTGGTGATCTCCAGCTCGCCGCGCGCGGACGGCTTGACCTCGTGGGCCTTGGCGGCCACGTCGCCCGGGTAGAAGTACAGTCCGGTGACGGCGTAGGAGCTCTTGGGGCGCTCGGGCTTCTCCTCGATGGAGACGGCCCTGCCCTCCCCGTCGAACTCCACGACGCCAAAGCGCTCGGGGTCGTCCACGTGGTAGCCGAAGACCGTGGCCCTACCGGACTCCGCGTTCTGGACGGCGCGCGTCAGGTGGCGGGACAGGCCGTTGCCGTAGAAGATGTTGTCGCCGAGCACGAGCGCGCACGGCTCGCCGGCGATGAACTCCTCGCCGATGGTGAAGGCCTGCGCCAGGCCGTCGGGGCTCGGCTGCTCGGCGTAGGACAAGTTCACGCCGTAGCGCGAGCCGTCCCCGAGCAGGCGCTCGAAGTTGGGGAGGTCGGTCGGCGTGGAGATGACCAGGATGTCCCTGATGCCCGCCAGCATGAGGGTGCTAAGCGGGTAGTAGATCATGGGTTTGTCGTAGACCGGCAGCAGCTGCTTGGAGGTCACGAGCGTGAGCGGGTACAGGCGCGTGCCGGACCCGCCGGCGAGGATGATGCCTTTCATGGTGAACTGTCCTCCGCAATCGAAATAGAAATAACTCGAGCGATTAATAAGACTTTGAAATCTTATTTCGCCAAACCATATCAATATTAACGAAAGAAGCAATTGATGGACAACAACAGGAGAACAACCCGTAGAGACGACACAACGGATATGAGGAACACTGCGATATTCCCTGAAGTCATATAGGTCGAACTACCAGAGAAAAGCCATGGGACCCACACGTTGAACCATAAGAAACGCAATGCCCCGGGAATATAGTTAACTAAATTGATTCTTCCATTTATTGATGTTCGTCCAGGGAAGATCAATCTCCGTCTTAACGGGATTGTTTACCCAATCTGCCAATTTATGGAGATAACCGTCCTCACGTTCAAGAACGGGGAGTCCTGTATCTTCACCTATCTGACGGGCTCGATTATCAATTGCAATGATTAAGGAGCGATGACCTCCATTTAAACAGCGAATGCCCGCATGGAGACGCGTCCCAACATAATCGAAATCCTCGGTTGCGATAACACGATTAAGGTCTTCGATATTGGGGCCAATAACATTAAATTGTTTCAGATCGACTATTTGGTCAAGGCACCAATCAACATCATGGCTTCCTTGAATCCAGATCGTTACCTTTTCGTATTCCGACGACAGCAATTCCAGCATCTTACGGTCACGTTCCGCATCGAAACAATAATCGGTAATTGACGTGACAACGTTTTAAGAACGCTTGGAGGAAATCTCGAGTTGCTTAGATAGGGTTAACGACCACATGGTGGGACATGCGGTATTAAGAACATTCTCCATGCCAATAGAGTTAAGCCTCTTCTTAGTCATTTCATCTCGAACGCTATGAAGATATTCATCGGATAGCAAGGTTTTATAGAACATCTTTGTATAGGCGTCGATGGCATCGTCCACCCCAATGTCAGACATGCCCACGCCGAACAAAACAACATTTCTATTATTGACCAACCGCTTGGCAAGCGCCCATTGCTGCTGATCAGCCATATGCGTATACAGAATATTGGTGCCGCACAACAGCTTTACGTGTTCAGGATACATTTCAAGCTCTTTGGAATAATAGTGAGTTGCCACATGGGGCAACTCACCGCCAAAAATTTGGTCCGCGATACGGCCGCAAGCATCCATGATCACATGGTCACCAGAGTTCTCGCTTCCCATAGCAGTATCCAAAAGGAGATAGCGCTCTTCTTTAACGCCATTCGATTTTTTGCCAATCTTATGCGAACCAATAGAAGCTTTAAGAAGTTGAGCCCATTGATTAATGCGTGCCATTAGTTTCTCCGAAATAAACGCCTGAATAAAACACCATGACCGACTTCAACACTCGTCGAAGAAGAGACCTCGCGCGGTACACAATCATCATCAGATAGGTTGAAGCCGTAGATATGCTGCATATATCGCTTTCAATATAACGAACAATAGGACGAGTATTACTAGACGATGAAAGGTTTACAAGTTGGTTTAGCCCTGCCGCTCAGAGCGGATTCTGTCCATAATTTACAAAAGAGTATATAGGAATGCAGAGACATGTCTCTTAACCGGTACTCAAATTCAGCAGGAAACGTATCAGAAATCACGGAACTCCTCTTTGCATTTATAGCGAGACATGAAATGGAAAAGTACAATGGGCAGTGTCCAACAAACGAAAGGCAAACAATGCGAGTCGAAACAACCGGAGTATGCAGAGGAAACTGGAAAATTTACCAGCAGCTTAAGATTGAAGGCATTCGTAAAGGCTCTAGCGTAACAGCCCAAGCGGCTACAGACGATAACCGCTGTTTACCTTTATCCCTCCTAAAATTCCGGGACAATAGCTGCGATTCGAACTCATACGTCCTTGTCGTCCCTGATCCCGATGCTCGCACCATCAAAATTGAGTTTAGCGAAATCGGCCAAGACAGTCGCACCCTGAGCGGCGACTCCCTTTCGCTCAATTGCAAGAATATAAAATGGGAGTCTCGCCTTAACTACAAAATTAAACCCGACATGTGCAGCAAACTCCGAAACTACGATGACGTTTCAGAGTTTGACATGGCAACAATTGATTTCTGGCAGTGCATCGAAGATTCAAGCGACTATATCCTTAGGTGCACGGTGAGAACGCCGTATCGCAGCGACTCGCAAATCAAACTTCGTTGTCTCGATCGAGCCCTTAAAGAAGTTAAGTTGAACATAGTCGATTTCGGATCGAACGTAACGAGTGTTGGTTTTACGTCTGAGAAAAAGCAACTTGAAACGCAGCTCTCGATTCGCATGCCAAAGGCGTTCGATCGCTACTACTTTGTTATTGACGATCAAAATCACCCATCATTCAGTGCATTTGACTGCTTGACGCCCGATAAATTAGGCTCGCTTCTTGAGGAGACCAACTTTCTCTTTACCCATGCGCAGTTTGATCCTGAATACCCCGAATGGTTCACGGAACATAAGGCGACCATCGGCGCTTTGGAGAAACAGAGAAAAATCGTCTTCAACTGCGCTCCGAAGTTCAGCATCATCGTCCCTCTTTACAACACGCCCATTCCGTTTTTTAACGATATGGCCGAATCCGTAAAAAATCAGTCTTATGCAAACTGGGAGCTCATCCTGGTTAATGCGAGTCCAGACAATCAGGAACTAAAGGATCGCGTTGAGCAGGAGACGGCCCACGACAACAGAATTAAGTCAATTAACCTTACCGAGAATAAGGGCATTTCTGAAAATACAAACGCCGGCGTTGCCATCGCTTCGGGTGATTTCGTTAGCTTCTTTGACCATGACGACATTCTTGAACCGGACTTGTTGTTCTCGTATGCCGAGGCAATTGAAAATAATGATGACGTCGATCTTCTCTATTGCGACGAAGACAAACTCATGCCCGATGGAAAGCTGGCACAGCCGTTCTTTAAACCGGATTTCAATATCGATCTGCTCAGAAACAATAACTATATCTGCCATATGCTTACCATCCGTAAGTCTCTGCTTGATACTCTAGAACCGAACACGAAAGAGTTCGATGGAGCACAGGACCATAATCTGACTCTCCGCGCCGTGGAAAAGGCAAGGAAGGTTCATCATGTTGCAAAGGTTCTATATCACTGGCGCCTAAGCGAGACATCGACTGCGGCAAATGCCGATAGCAAGCCGTATGCCACTATCGCAGGCATCAAAGCGGTTCAGAATCATTTGGACAGGCTTGGGCTCAATGCAACGGTCGAACAGGCGCGTCGACCCTTTACATATAAAGTAACCTACGCCGTGCCGGATTCCCATCCGCTCGTGTCGATTATCATTCCGACTAAAGACCACGTTGACATTCTGGATAACTGCGTCACGTCAATTGTTGAAAAATCAACATATGACAATTACGAGCTTGTCATAATCGAAAACAACAGCACAGAAAAGGCAACATTCGAATATTACGATAAGTTGCAAGCAAAATATCCTGATATCGTTCGTCTTGCAGCTTGGGAACACGAATTCAATTTCTCCAAGCTCATGAACTTTGGCGTTGCTCACGCCAAAGGCAACTATCTCTTGTTGTTGAATAACGATACTGAGGTAATTACGCCCAATTGGATTGAAACCATGCTTGGCATCTGCGCACGTGAGGATGTTGGCGCAGTTGGTGCAAAACTTTACTATCCCGACAACACCATTCAGCACGCGGGCTTATGCGTCACTGGTGGCGTGGCAGGACATCTTTGCCAAAGCATGCCAAAGGATAACTGGGGATACTTTGCACTCAACGATGCACAACAAGACTTCAGCGCCGTCACTGCAGCTTGCGTAATGACCAAGCGTAGCGAATATGAGAAAGTTGGAGGTTTCACCGAAGAGCTTCAGGTTGCATTTAATGATGTTGACTTTTGCTTAAAGCTGCGTGAGATCAACGACCTGATCGTATACACACCCGAAGTTGAGCTCTATCACTACGAGTCGATTTCCAGAGGCGTTGAAAACAATACGGAGAAGCAGATTCGCTTCCACAAAGAGGTCGCATACATGAATTATCGCTGGGCGAATTACTATGTCGAAGGCGATCCGTACATGAGCTCTAATTTCACCTCGGAAGAGCCAGGGAATCGGTACTATCACTTATAAAAGATGCCAAGCATTCTCCAAGCACGCCTGTATTTTTATATAGTATGAGAGGAATCGGAGCATCACCCGGTTCCTCTCATAACGATTAAAGTCGTTCAATACATTAATTAATGTTTGAAAAAACGCTTTAAACTCGATATCGCAGAGAATGTTCCCAGATCGTCACCATATGAACGACTGTTGTTAAACTCAATTTGGAACTTATAATTACCAAACGAAATCTTACGAATATAAAGATTCGTCTCGGTACAGGGCTGCATAGATAGCAATTGGGTTATTTCACCGATGAATATAGGCTTGTCAGACATGCTCGAAAATGCGTATAAGTGAATACGCAGAAGAGATTCGCAATCAATTTCAGGAATATCTATATCGGCAGTAAGACAGTCATCAATCACCGAAAAAGAGTGCCACTCCAAATCAGATTGATTAGATTTCAACCAACAAGCAGCCCGATATTCCGTTGTATCTTCAAAAGCGTCAGAGAAGTTCATAACTAATCGCACATGATTTGAATAGATAGGCTGCTGGGCTTCCGCCTCAATCTGATAGTTCTTGATCTTAAATTCACGCGATAACCTATATAGCTCCCTATCAATAGGAACTACGTTATTCGCGTTCTTTGTTGGGGCTTTAACGACAATCAAATCGCCATTTAGATATTTCAACATGGCGTCCAAAAACATCTGATTTTCACTACTATTTGAATACATTGGTATAGAGGCTGTAGTTGGATTATCTAAAGCATGCAGAAGTGCGGAAGCAATCCCCTCGGCACTCGGTTGGGCAAAGTGCATTCCTCCATAATTAAAATCATACTCAGTATTTTGACCAAGTATTTCTACAACAGAAAGCCCAGAAGCCAGCATTTCAAAAGGAAGCCGCGACGGATTGCTTGCACTCAGGGATATTCCAATCGAGCAACTTGTATAAAGCTCTGCACATTCCGATATAGTCAAAACACCAAGCTGTTCAACACGGCTCTCATCAATATTAAGCCGACTTTCACACCCAAACAGTTTAAAGCTAAGGCTTTTATCAAAGCGGCAAGCCAAATGAATAGCTTCTAAAAGCATGCTAGAGAGACGTCGGTCTTTATTTGGTTGGAATATCGCACAAACAGATTTAGGATCTCGTCTACAATCGCAATGAGCATACAGGCTTGTGTCCACACCAAAATCACAATATGGGACAGGGCCGGAATAATATTTCGACACTTTCATTGACAACCATCTACCGATGGTAATTGGCATTAAACCAAGTCGATAGCTTTGCTCAGCCCGAAGATAGTTCTCCCCCATTGGATAAAACCAGGGCTCAAAATCTTGAATGAAATATAGTTTTGTTGAAGTCGGCTGCATTGCTACGTATTCAGCAGTATTCCATGCAGTAGCAATTACGACATCAAAACAATCGGGAATAGAGGCGACAACATTAATAGTATTTGGCTCATACCCAAACCAGTCTTTAATTTCTTTTGCAACCTGATTGGCACTCTTATAGGACTCTGCACCAGGAAGAATGAAAAAATGGCACTCAAATCCATGCTGATCTAAATATATAGCTTTAGAACAAATAGTCCTAAAACCACCCGAGCCTTTTGTCGGAGGAGAAATAACCCAAGCCACTTTACACATAAGGGACCTACATACAAGTTGCAACACTAACGAAGCGAATGAGATACAGACAGTTCATTAGACACGTGCCTAAAGTGATGAAGATGATTGATGATGAATTGAATCTAAATAAGCGAGTTCTTAGTCCAAACAACAATGCAGGTAGAGCAGGTAAAAAATATCGACCCTGAACCCCCTGAATGACTTTTTCGTAATTGAACGTCCAACCCAGCCACATAGATGCGATAGAACCGAGCGCAGCCAAAGCAAAGGCAATAATGAATAGAACAGAACAAGATGGATTGAGGAATGAAGGCTCATCTTCAGAATCAAGACAGCAGATAAAGCCAAACAACAAATACGGAATCATATAGAAGATTGGAAAACGCAGGTTTTCCTGAAACCATCCAAGGGAATAGCCCAAAGTTGTTTCCCAGTAAAAATCTCCTAATGAATCCAGGGTCCTGCAGAAAACCAAGAAGCTATCTTTTGGATGCGTAACGATATCGTTCAGAGAGTAATACCGCGCAGTCTCTGTGCCGTGAGTTCCCCCTGAAGACCCAGAAACCATACTGGTCATTGATGCTACACGAAGCGCCAAAACGGAAACAACGACAGCAAGTACCAAAAATAATTTACTGAAGCGCCCAATCCTCTCATCTTGAAATTTCGAAAGGGGCACAAACAATCCAAGCAATACCAGCCCAGAGTAAATAACCTTGCACGGAGCCAATAAAGCGGCTATGACTAAATAAAAGATAATTTCTTTAATTCCTAATGAGCGCTGTTCGCCAAAAAAACCACGCATCAGACAAGCAAATAATAAAAGCGAATATGCAAGAATTCCCGAGTCATAGGAATATGAGGCAACTAAATGAAGCGTCATAGGCAACAGCGAAACAAAAACAATAACTGACTTGCCTCTCGGCGCAATCCGATATGCATAGAAGGCGCAAATGGAAAAAAAGAGGACCGAGCCAATTCGACCCATATAAAACGCCGGAAGAGCACCGAGTCCGAAGAACAGAGCTATCTGAAAGCCAATGATGGATCCGATTTTCGCAAAAACGTTCTCAGTGCCAACGCTAAAGGAAAATCTGCTGAAAGGAATCAGACTTCCGTTTCCAAATAGTGAAAAGCTATTAAAAATCGAACTAAATGAGGCGGAGCTAATCGCATTATTTGAATCATTAAAAAAAGAAAGATCGATATCTCGCACTAAGAAAGTGTTGCTATCTATTGTTCGTCCATTAAACGGAAGACTATCTATCAGCCAATAAGTTGAAAAGAAATGATGGCCCTCATCCGGAACAGTAAACGGAGGAAAGATGAAGCAGAAAATAATAGAAAATGATATGAGAAGCGCCAAAAAAACCCATTCGCTTTTTAGACAGTTCGTTCCTTTAGCAGATGCACAGCCAAGAGCAAGTATTATAGCTATTGATATAGCAATAGTTAGAAGAACAAGAAGTCTAGGATTGCTTAAATACCAGAAGACTGAATAGACTGTGAAAAATACGGTAAAGACAAGGAAAACCGGTTTGCATTTAACAAAACTCGTCATTATGTAATCCCTAACATAGAAGCGTTATAGAGCGTTGCTATTCATGCTAAGTGAATATAATCGTTGAATTGCCTTGGCTACACTTTTAGGCCAAAATTTTTCAAGCATAGCAAGGTCTTCGGAGCTTCGTGTATTATCTTGGATCAAGGAAGTCGTCTCAGATTCTTCGTGAATTCGATGATGCATTAGAATCTCGGGAGAATAAACAAAAGAACCTTCAAGTCGCGAAAATCTCTCCCACGCTTCCCAGTCCAAGTCACACTTCATCTCACTCGAAAACAAAGGTGTCTCGAGATTAGGCATAACATACGTGACCGAAGGGCAACAAATCGCAGATCCAAACCGCAAAGCCCGGCGCTTATCTCTGACTATAGATGAATTACCGACTCGAGCGAATTTTCTTAGTATTATTCTTTTCACTTTAAGGATCGAGATGTCATCGGCATACTCCCCATTACGAATCTCCCCATAATTAGAAAAGAAGATCAAGGGATGTTTGGAGACATTCACAGAGCGAAGCATTTCAATTGAATAATTAGGGGAATACAGGTCATCTTGATGAGCAATGGTGACCAATGGAGTTTGCGCATGGGAAATTGCACAATTCCAGTCATGGCCAATCCCCGGCATCCCATTGTTAATAAATACAGGCAAGTTATAGCAAGAAGCAATCTGCTCAATATGCTTATTCGGAGTAGAAGTAGAGATAAGGATCTTACTGGCTTGTTTCTGGTTCATTAAAGTCGATATACAGTCGCTCAAATACGGTGATTCGCCATAGGCGCAAACTACGAATGTATGATCATTACACGTATACATAGAACTATTTATCCCTCAGAATGCTCTCGATATCTTTTTCAAGCAATGCAACTCGTTGAGTTAAGTTCTTAATCGCATCGGCCTGCTTGCTGGCAATTAAACTAAGTGAAAGCATGATTAAGATTACAAAGACAAACCCCAGAACAAATATAAAGTTCGAAGGGGTTGCAAACCCCATCGCCGACGATAAGAAGCAAAGAGGCTGTGGGAACAATGCAGATAAGAGCAGAACCAGCATCAACGCCAGCCACAGAAGAGAGTATTTAAGTTGAAGCCTACCGCTCACGATAAGTCTAACTACGTATGCAACGAGTAAAATGCATGCAGCTGCAACGGAAACTCGAAGAGTTAGTGGCACTTTAACACCTCGTTTTTGAACAGGCAGAGATAATAATTGCAAGAGTAACCTTAATCATATAATAGGCACTCGAAAAGCCCGAAATTGACGAAGTGCCTCCTTGACGCTCTTTCATGGCAACGGGAACCTCAGACACAGACAGTCCATGAGTAAGCACTGAAACAATCGAATCTGGCTCAGGGTAATCAACCGGATAGTTCTTGCAGAAATAATCGATGGCCTTCGGCCCACAGGCTCTAAACCCAGATGTTGGATCCGCTATGTATTTCCCCGTGCATAATTTAATCACCTTGGTAAGCCACGTAATGCCCACTCGACGCAAAAATGTAGATTGAAATCCCCCAGTCCGTTCGAGGAACCTAGAACCGATCACCAAGTCATAGCCAGCGTCAATCTGTTCAACCATTTGGGAAATATAAGAAGGGTCATGCTGCCCATCACCATCGACCTGAACGTCAATGTCGTACCCATATTTTTTTGCGTACTTATGGCCGGCTTGAACAGCCCCACCGATACCAAGATTCTGAGGAAGATCAAGTACATTGAGGTGGCTGACGCGACAGATCTCAAGCGTGTTATCGGTTGAACCATCATTGACCACGACATAATCATAGCCTGCATCAATTACAGCTTTAACTGATGACAGAATAGATTCTGCCTCATTATAAGCAGGTAGAATAACTAATACTCTATTGGGGTTGTTCATGAACCACCTTTCAATGATAGTCCGGCGTCCTTAGCTAAAACTAAAAATAGCACCAACAGGATGAGCTACACATTAGGCAGAGAACCAACACCAGAGGCAACACAGTATCCACAACGGTTTTCGGAACCACATAAACAGTAGCACCATATTTTGCCCATTCATCAGAGATGCTTAGGACGAAAATGCAAAGATGAGTAACGTCAGCTCCAATGTAGACCATAGCCGTCGGGCATGAGAATAATCTAGCGTTTATCTGACTCATCTGTGCTTTTGGAGTCATTATGAGTCACTCATATGCCTTGGTTGGGGGCAACAATCATAGTGAAAATGATCTACTAAGTACCATAATGTCGGATAGCTTGGGCAACGGATAGGAACTTCTCATATTCATCGCGCGGCATAGCAACATCCACGTTGTCGTGCTATGGGATAAAGCCCTGATGGCGTACGGCACCGATACAAGTACCTCCGTACGCATAATAATCAAGATCGAGTTCGTCAGTAGTCGATTCGCCAGCATCGGTCACATTGAAATAACCTGTCTGCATTGTTTCGAGATTGATTTTCGCTACTTTCTGTTCAGTCTATGTAGCTAAATACAATTGATTGAACAAAGCGTTCAATCAATCTATTCTTACTTTAAGAAATGAACATCTTAATTGGAGGCTTTACAGTGGAACTGAACAAGCGCAACTTTACAGTTCTGTACGAGTACTTAAAGAACCCATATGCCAGCCAGCGAGAAGTTGCCGAGCGCACTGGCCTTTCACTTGGATCAGTAAACGCAGCAAATAAAGAACTTACGAACGAGGGCCTTCTCGAATCGGACAGCCTAACCGACAGCGGTTACGAAGCACTTCACCCCTATAAAGTTGAAAACGCAGTGATATTAGCTGCGGGGCTTTCGAGCCGTTTTGCTCCCATTTCGTATGAAAAGCCCAAGGGTCTTTTAAAGGTACGTGGCGAGATTCTCATCGAGCGTCAGATTAGGCAGCTGCAAGACGCGGGTATCAGCAATATCACCGTCGTTGTCGGCTATAAAAAAGAGTATTTCTTCTATCTTGAAAGCAAGTTCGGCGTTTCGATTGTCGTCAACAACGAATATGCATCCAAAAATAACCACGCATCGCTTATGTGCGTAAAAGAGCGACTTGGCAACACCTACATTTGCTCAAGCGATGATTACCTTCTAAACAATCCGTTTGAAGCATACGTTTGGAAAGCATTTTATTCTGCTCAATATGCTGAAGGCGCTACCAAAGAATGGTGCATTCAAACGGGCGCAATGGATAGAATCACCAATGTTACAATCGGTGGCTCCAATGCATGGTATATGCTCGGACATGTCTACTTTGATAAAGCCTTCTCGCTTACGTTTAAGCAGATTCTTGAAACGGAATATAACAAGCCCGAAACAACTGACAAGCTTTGGGAAGATCTATATATCGAGCACATCAAGGAGCTCGATATGGTGATCAAGAAGTATCCTGAGGGCGAGATCAACGAATTCGATTCTCTTGATGAGCTGCGCGCCTTTGATCCGCATTTTATCGAAAACGTTGACTCCGATATTTTCGATAACATCGAGCAAGTACTCGGCTGCTCCAAATCAGAGATTCACGACGTTTATCCCCTTAAACAAGGTCTTACGAATCTATCGTGCCACTTTAGAACCAATGATGGAGAGTACGTTTATCGCCATCCGGGAGTCGGGACCGAACTGCTTATTAACAGAAATGGAGAAGTAGCCGCACTTAAAAAAGCTAAGGAACTTGGCCTTGACGACACGTTCATTCATGAGGACCCAAAGCGCGGTTGGAAAATTTCGAAGTTTGTACCCAACGCAAAGCAGCCTGATCCGCATGATACTGCCCAAATGAATCGAATGATGCAGATGTGTCGTTCGCTTCACGAGAGTGGTGCAAATGTCGAAACCGAATTTGACTTCTATCTCGAAGCGAAGCACTACGAATCACTTCTTCTGGAAAAAGGTCCCATCGACATTCCAGGCTACAGGGAAATGGCCGCCGAAATCGATGAATTGGAGCGCTTTGTACAGGCCGATAACGCGCCAAAATGCCTTTGTCATAATGACTTCTTTTACCTCAATTTCCTTATCGATGAAAACGACAAGTACTATCTCATTGACTGGGAATATGCTGGCATGAGCGATTACGCAAACGATTTTGGAACATGCAGCGTCTGCTGCGAGCTTTCCGAAGATGAAGTCGACCGCGCGCTTGAAGCTTATTTTGGGCGCAAGGCAACAAGCAACGAGGTCGCGCATAACTATGCGCACATTGCCCTTGCGGGATGGTGCTGGTACCTCTGGTCTCTTCTGAAAGAAGCCGAAGGTGATTTTGTGGGCGAATGGCTCTATATCTACTTCAACTACGGCGCCAAATACCTCAAAAAGGCACTGGAAATCTATCGAAAAGGTGAGTAACGATGCAATTCGGCTTTTTTAGCGGCCTTCTTTGGGGCCTTGATACAGTAATTCTTGGAATCGGCCTGGCGCTCGCACCCTATATTGGATCGGCAGAAGCGCTTGCATGCGCCTCCATTGCGGGATCTTTTCTCCATGATGCTTTCTGCGCAATCTGGCTCTTTGGGTACATGGGAGTTCGAGGCAGATTAAAAGACACACTAGCCGCACTTAAAACACGTTCGGGGAAGGTCGTCATCGCTGGCGCGCTGCTCGGCGGACCTATTGGAATGACTGGCTACGTACTAGCAATCAATAATATCGGAGCAGCCTACACGGCAATTATCTCCGCTTTCTATCCCGCGGTCGGAGCATTCCTTTCGTTCGTGCTGCTGAAGGAGAAAATGGGCAAAGGTCAGATTCTTTCCCTTCTTGTTGCTCTTTGTGGCGTAATGACGATGGGCTATCTATCTGCCGGATCGAGCGAGATTGCAAATGCCCCCCTCGGCTTACTCGGCGCGGTGCTTGCCGTTATTGGATGGGGATCCGAAGCGGTGCTGTGCGCATGGGGAATGAAAGATGATGCCGTTGATGACGAAACGGCTTTGCAAATCCGTGAAACTACAAGCGCGCTTGTTTATGGAGTGCTCGTACTCCCCCTCTTCGGAGCATGGCATTTCACGCTGGGTGCTATCCCGAGCATGCCCACATTGATTATTGCACTCGCCGGGCTCGCAGGAACCGCATCCTATCTGTTCTATTACAAGGGCATTGCGGCAATCGGAGCAGCGCGCGCAATGGCTCTGAATATCTCCTATTCGGCATGGTCAGTGGTCTTTGGTCTGATCTTACTTGGAACAATTCCCGACATGGCATCCGTAATCTGCTGCGTTGTAATTGTATGCGGAACAGTTTTGGCAGCCAGTAACTGGGACGAACTATTTGGACGCAATCAGGCGGCATAGCTTAAATACTAATTTAGTATCAAAACCGCCCCAAAAGGGGCGGTTTACTCTTAGGCAATAATTATTAGATTACCGGCACGCACCCAAAGGCCCGACCCTCACGGGGGCTCGAGCCGAATTGCAGATTATCTCGTGGCGGACCAGTCAAACCGGTACAACTTTCGCTTCGCCCCCCATCGAAGGGATCCTGGTACTCCTTGACGCTCGGTAGGTCAAGCGCGATATCGGCCTTCTCCTACCCCCGGATGTTCTACGCACTCAAGGCCTCGTTCAGACCGACGATGAACACGCAACAGCCCTCGGCACGGCATTCTTGTTGCCGAATTTACACTTCATGCTCGCGTGCTTGTTAAATATCACCAGCGAGTTCCCTCCCTTCAGCGCTATCGCCTGCAGCATGAGGATATGGTCGTGCATCAAGTGCCCCCAGATGATCTCTATCCCCTTGTCCTGACAGAGCTTCCTGAAGAGACAGAGCTTCTTGAAGACCTCCCCAAGGTCAGTACTGAACTTTTCTTACTCCACATGGGCAGCGATGCTTGGATTTATGCCACGGAAATCATTCCGTCTATTGCAACTATCTTTTGCTGTATTATTTTCTTTCTTGGAACCATCCTAGCGGCAACAGATTGGGATAAGCTCATCAGCAAGACGGAGGTTCGTATTTCGATGAGTCGGCAGTACCATAATTGTTGGTAAGGAAACAAATGGACAAAGAAGTGTCAATCATAGTCCCGATGTACAACGTCGAAAAATACATCGAGAGGTGTCTTTCTTCGCTGAGCAACCAAACAATTGAATCCTATGAGGTTATTTGTATTGACGACTGCAGCCCCGATGGATCCGCTGAGATTGCTTCTCGTTTTAGCAATAAATATCCTAATAAGTTTAGGTTATATCGCAATGCAACCAACATCGGATTAGGCAAAACTCGCGAGCGCGGTATCAGCCTTTCGGAAGCCCCCTACGTCATGTTTGTCGACAGCGATGATTATGTCGCGGCTAACTATATTGAGACATACTTAGCCGAGGCAAAAAAATCAAATGCAGAGCTTGTCATAGGCGGCTACTCTCGTGATGTCGATGGAAAAATTACTCCTCACTACCCAACAAATAGCGACTGGAGCTTAATTTCCTATACCATCGCGTGTGCAAAGCTATATAAGAAATCATTTTTGGCGGATAAAGGGATTTACTTCAGCAGCACGCGATGCGGTGAAGATATTTTTTTCAGCTCGAAGATTTTTTTAGCTGAACCCAGCTATTCTGTTCTTGAGAAATATGCAGGTTATTACTACTTCTTTAACCGTAACTCAATCACGAGTTCCGCAAAAAAAGACCGGCAACTCGAACATTACATTGCAGGAATCTATGACGAATTGCTCAATGACGGAGCTTTCGATGGCGCAGAGGACAGGAAACTCCAGATGATTGAGTACTGCTACTACGCAAACATGGTTAATGCTCTGGTCGTTTATGGAAAAGGCTGCGGTAAGAAGCGGATGCAAGAGAAAGTCGCATTCGTCTTTAATCACGCCGCCACGCTTTTCCAAAACTCTTTAGCAAACCCCCTTCTTCGATCGCCATTCATCAAGGGTGAATCATTAAAGAGAAGCATGGGTGTCTATCTTGCGCTGATGCTGCATCGACACAATCTCGACCGACCCTTTTACAATTTAGTTGCAAAGCTATAGGACACTTAAGTGAAGTTAGTTTCAATTATTATTCCCATATACAATGCAGAAGAATCAATAAGAGACTGTCTAGAATCAATAGTCGTACAGGACTATCAGCGATTAGAAGTAATTGCTATTGACGATGGGTCCACGGATAGTACGCCCACAATACTTGACAATTACAAGCGGGCGGATAGCCGAATAAAAGTAATCAGGCAAGCGAATGCGGGCGTATCGGCAGCTCGAAATCGCGGAATTGACGCTTCTTCCGGCGACTATGTTACTTTCGTTGACTGCGATGACGTGCTTCTTCCAAATCATATAGCAAATCTTGTGAGCTCAATCGGCGATGTAGACCTTGCTATCAACTCATATTTAAAATGTGAAGATAAGAGGATAACTAGCGTCACAAGCCGCGAGGTCAACAAACCAATTTCCCTTAATAAGACTCTATTAACCACACTATTCAGATCAGGCCTACTGAGCCCCGTCTGGAATAAGCTATTTAAGAAATCGATACTAGATAGACAGTCGATTAGATTTGACATTAGGCATGGATTAGGCGAAGACGCTAGCTTTGTGTTTCAGTATCTAATACATTCGAATAAAAAAATTTGTATTAGTGGAACCGCATCATACAAATACACCCAATCTTCAGGCGGAACATTATCCACCAAGTTCGTGCCAAACTTTCAAGCTTGCATCATGGAAGAATTTGAGAACTTTATCCTGCTGTATCGATCCCTTCCGCCTCTAAATAACGAAATAAGGCCAGTTCTTCGTGATTATTTAGCAGCAATGATTGTTTCGATGGACAACCTCTATATCCACAAGGCAGAAATGACCGGTACCGACTACCGCAGATTGATGAAAGCCTGCAAAACTGAAATTGAAAAGTGGGTCAAATGCTATCGCAAGGAAATTGGACTCGATGCGATAATCATTTGGAGGGCATGGTGCGTTACACACGGCCTCCATTATGTTGATTACTATATCCGTGTATTAGTTAAAAAAGTGCTACAGAAATGAAACGTATGAACCGTAAAGAGCGGATTTCCGATTCACAAAAGACTCTCCACACCGCCTTTTCCAATACTATTGCTAATGTAATATCTCTCGTCATTGGAACCCTTGTAGTCTCCGTGACGACACGCGTTATGTCTCAGGACGATGTGGGTACCGCTGCTACTTTTCTAGCGAACCGCAACACAATTGCTATATTGGTTACTTTTTCTATTTATGCATATGTTAATAGGGGTCTAGTCCTCCATGACGAGGATAAAATTGGTTTCCTACAATCCGTTGCTTATTTCTGCATACTTGTAATCTTCGCTGCATTCATCATAGCGCTGCCATTTAAACAGCAGCTAATGAATCTTCTATCGCTCGATCCGTTTCTATATTACTGGCTTTTTGTTAGCTTACTTTCCTATACAGTATTTTTAGTAGCAGACTATTACTGCATTTACTCAAATAAAAGCGGACTCGTCTTTTGGATAGTAATTGCAACTGGCCCAATTGGACAAATACTATCGGTTATCTTTGCCGTTCTAATGCCATCAAATAAATATATTGGACGCGTACTAGGCCTCGATGCTGCATATGTACTCGTTACACTTATATTTCTCATAGGCTTTCTCTTCAAACAGAAAAGGCCCTCATGGCGTAAGTGCCTAAAATACATACAAGAAAGCTTATCTTTTACATTACCGCTTCTTCCGCATCTACTTTCCCAAATGCTGTTGACGCAATGCGACCTGATACTAATTTCCTATCTATGTGGAACAGACAAGAGCGGAATATATAGCATGGGCCACACCGTTGGAAATCTTGCCTTTACCGTAATGACGCAGATAATGTGCGCTTGGTCCCCTTGGGTATACAGGAGAATGAAAGAGAACCAATATGCGCCAATTAAATATGGAAGCGAGTTCTTGATGGCGCTCGGGGTATTTCTATCTTGCGGCTTAATAACTGTCTCACCCGAACTTGTCCATCTAATGCTGCCTTCCAGCTATGCGGTCACAACCTCAATCGTCCCCATGCTCGTGTTTGCTATGTATTTGCAGTTTTTGTTTACACTTGTTTATGACCTTGAGTACTTTAGGAAAAAACCCCATTGGATTGCACTTCAATCATCCATTGCCGCAGCATCAAATGTTGTGCTCAATATCCTCATAATCCCAATTGCAGGATATCAAAGTGCCTGTTATTTAACCTGCATAAGTTATGCAATACTACTTTTAACCGGATTGGCTATGACAAAGAAGCTCGATTTTAATTCAATCTATAACTCAAAAGCATTGCTGCTCTCAGTTATATTTATGGGAGGCTATTCATTGTTAGGAATCACGGTTGAAAACAACCTTGTTATCCGATATTTACTCATGGTCACAGTTACGTGCTTCCTATTGTATAAATATCGAAGTGTATTAAATAGCCAGCTAAAAGAACTTATGAGGTCAAATGAGCAATAAGCTACTAATAACAACCGGTTACATGGGATCTGGGTCATCTGCATATACCGATCTGTTATCTGAATACAAGGACCTTCAATGCAACAACGGTTCTTTCGAATATGTATTTCTTCATTGTCCTAACGGAGTATTTGATCTTGAAGACAAGCTTCTTATTGGAAATAATGCCATCCGAAGTGATGAAGCATTACATTCCTTTTTATTAACAATGAAAGACTTGCACACCAAGAAGCTTTGGTGGCCAGGGAACTACGCGAGCAATCTCTCTCCACATTTTTATACGCTAGCGTGCGAGTTTGTTAAATCGCTAACAATAATAGAGTCTGATTCCTACTGGTATTACCAACAAAATCTCTCGAAACTAAAGAGTGTTTTAAATTTGCTTCTTAGAGTCGCGAGCAAAGTACACATTTCTCCTAAAAATGCAATTTTACTTAACTATCACCCGATGCTTTTGGCAATACCAACGCATGAAGAATTTTATAAGAACGCAAAGTTATTTATCTATGCATGTCTGAATGAGATGGGTTTACATGACCATTCCCTTTTAATTGATCAGCTGATGCTACCTCATAATCTATGGCGAATGAGTAACTATTTTAACGATGACACTTATGCTATTGCTGTCGATCGCGACCCCAGAGATGTTTTCATTCTAAATAAGTACTACTGGCATCCCGCTAATCAAGCAGTGCCGTTTCCGCTTGATGTAACTTCATTCTGCAGCTATTATCGGGCGATGCGAGAAAGCGTGAGACCTTACGCCAAAGATCGTGTAATTGACGTTCATTTTGAAGATTTAGTTTATCGCTATTCAGATACCGTAAGCATGCTTGAGGCGCGTATTGGTTATAAACCAGAGGATCACATATTACGTTTCGATAAATTTGACCCTCGTGTTTCAATAAATAACACGCAGTTATTCAAGAATGACATGTATCGTAATGAGACAAAGTACATCGAAGAGAATCTTAAAGAGTATCTATATTCTTTTCCTTACGACAAACCTGATCACGATGGTTTGATTTTTTAGGTAAAGATGCGATTGGGTTTATCGCGTTAAGATTTTCGTCAATACCTTAAACGCAAATGCACGGGGACCTTTTATGTAAGATCCCCGTGCATTATTGCTAACAAGTCGAATAACCTACAAATTTCATTAATGAGCGCCGTGCATAACCTCATTCAAATAGCCAATTAACTGACTGTAAATAAGGCTTGGTTCGAAATCCGCAATCCGTTCTAGCGCCCTCTTTGCATAGGTGGAATATAACTCAGGGCTAGTGATTAGTTCTTCAATTGAATGAGCCATATCTTCGGGATTTTGCACCTTGCAGAGAATTCCATACCTGCCATTTCCCAATATTTCACGTGGTCCGCTGCGAACATCAGTCGCAATTACAGGCTTTGAAAAATGCAGGGCTTCAAGAATAACGGTTGGAAGTCCCTCCGCGGCAGCGCTCGCGTGAATAAAAAAGTCACATGCCGCATAATAAGGAGCAGGGTTATCAATTTGTCCAGCCAAGTGAACGTAATCTTGCATATGCTCTTTATTAATAAAATCGATTAGCTTTTGCTTTTCAGGACCATCACCAACAATGACCAAATGACGCTTTTGTTTTAAGCCGGCATTAAGAATCCTTAACGCACGAATCGCCGTGTATGGGTCCTTTTCAGGATAGCTAAGTCTCATAACCATTAAAGCAAATTGTCCGTATTTGGCTTTCAGGTTTGAAACGATGTCGGGCTGAATCTCTCTTTCACCTATGGTAATCGGATTATAGATAACTTTTTTCTTAACCTTAAAACGAGTGTGTACAGCCTGGAATTCTTCATCTCCTTCAACGCCAAGACAAACAAGGGCGTTAAAGCGTTGATACAGAAGAGGAAATCCTTCACTCATAATAGCGTAGGAAGAAATGGTTCCATGGAGCCAAGCAACCCTTTTAAAGGATCGAATAAGACCCTTCGATACAAAAGTAAGGTCATTAAAATGACCAGAAAAAGCAATGGCAATATCAACGGCAGGAATTGTATATCTAGCAAGGGGCTTTATAGCAATGTCAAAAGCTCCACAGAGAGTTGAAAACAGCGGATAGGCGAACTTTCCCCACACGGGGCGACGCGTTAAAGATACATAGCACTCAGGAGAACATAGCTTTGAAAAAGAAAGCGAGTGGTACTGAATTCTGCTATCCAACTGATGAACAAATTCATTTCTTTGGGGAGAAAGATTCACGACGACAATCTCGTGTCCCGCATTGCAGAGGGCGTTGCAGTAATCGATTCCGACTCGCTCGATTCCTCCGCAACCCAACCCATCAAATACAAATGCAAGTTTCATTAAAGTACAATCACTTTCTACTATCTTAGTTGTAGCTCATCGAGCGAATCAAACACGCCAACTGATAAGCAGCCTATACGAACGGCCTAAGAACGCCCTTGATCGGATAGCCTACATATACGCTATGAACACGAACCCCATAACGAGGAGATGCCGCTTCTATAATCTGGTCATTACCCAAATAGATGGCAATATGACCGTTGTAACAAATCAAATCTCCCCGCCGGCGCTGAGAGAAATCAAGATGCATAAACTTTGGATCATTCCACATATCGTTGGCATAATGGTCATGTCCGGGAGTGTAGTAATGATCCCAGGGCGTATAGCGACCCAAATCCATACCAGTTGCATATAAACACTGCATTACCAGTCCAGCACAATCAATTCCAACGCCAGGCGCGCAGGAATAATCCCAAATATAAGGTGTAGTTCCCACATAATCATATGCTCGAGTAATCATCGCGTTAACGCATTCGTTCCTTGTAGCGCTAACCGAAATCCTCGACTCTGTTCGATAGCCAAAAATGCCTTGTCCGAGATGCGGAATAGTAACTGACTTGCTAGAAACCTGATAGTAGTTAGAGGGATTTTGATATCCCCAATAAATACAGCTGCCGTCTGAATTGAAAGTTCTGATATAACCATCAATCATCAGCGAACCGGTTACCATTCGTCCGCCGTTATTAGGATTGAGGTAATACCAGTTTTGTCCAACCTTAATCCACCCAGTTGCCATTGCGCCACCGTTATCGGGGTCCAACCAGTACCACGAGCCCAGATCCGATACCCAACCGGTACGCATGTTTCCATTTGATTTATCTAGGTAATAATAAGCAGACCCATTCCAATACCAACCGCGATGCATAATCCCATTGGAATCAAACAGATACCAATTATCATCAATCCTCTGCCACCCGGTTAGCATATGGCCCTGCGAATCAACATAATAGCGATCACCGCCGCAGTCGACCCATCCCGACAGAACCTCAGTGAAGGTTGAGTCTTTATAGACCACCCCATCTTTAACCGCCATACAAAGAACACCATCGTTGGCAGCGTAAGACAAAAAACCCTCGGGCATCTCGACCCAGACCGATCTCGCGCAGGCCCCGCCGTTGGCGGGGTCGAGCCAGTATTTCTTGCCGTCGATCTCGACGGCACCGGTCAGCATCCTGCCGGACTCGGGGTCGGTGTAGTACCAGGCGGAGCCCTTCACCCAGCCGCGGACCATCTTGCCGCCGGAGGCGCCGTAGTACCACTCGCCGTCCTTCCTGACCCAGCCGTTGGAGAGCGAGCCGGAGGAGGAGAATACGTACCACGTGCCCTCGACCTCAGCGGGGCCGGTCGCCATGGCGCCCCCCTTGGCGGGGTCAAACCAGTACCAGACGCCGGAGATCAGCTTCCAGCCGGACGCGAGGGACCCGTCAGGCGAAGCGTAGCAGCGCCCCTCGGGCGTATCGACCCAGGCCGACCTGGCGCAGGCCCCGCCCTTGGCGGGGTCGAGCCAGTAGCTCTTGCCGTCGATCTCGACGGCCCCGGTCAGCATCCTGCCGGACTCGGGGTCGGTGTAGTACCAGGCGTTGCCCTTCACCCAGCCGCGGACCATCTTGCCGCCGGAGGCGCCGTAGTACCACTCGCCGTCCTTCCTGACCCAGCCGTTGGAGAGCGAGCCGGAGGAGGAGAATACGTACCACGTGCCCTCGACCTCAGCGGGGCCGGTCGCCATGGCGCCCCCCTTGGCGGGGTCAAACCAGTACCAGACGCCGGAGATCAGCTTCCAGCCCTTATAAGGCTGCCCGTTTGACGATACGTAATATTTACCTTCGTCCGTTTCCTGCCAATGATCCCCCAGGCCCTTTCCAAACCAATAGTTAACATCAACGTCACCGCTTACACCGGGAACGCTGCCACGGAAAGAATACTGCCAACAATCATATTTAGCAGGGGCTTCAGGAGTAAGGCCAAGGCACTCATCGTAACGGCCTCCGTACCAGGACTGGGCAGTCCAGATGCTCCAGCCGCTAGAAAGAAAACAAGGGTCGGTAAGGTAGTTCTTGAACCAGTTAACGTTTGCGTAAATACCGGGCTTATACCCCGCTGCCGCAATTTGACCGCAGAAGGTCTTTGCGATCGATGCGAGCTTCGAGGGATCGTTAAATGGCGTCCACTTGGGCGAACCATCGGCATTTGTTTTTTGCTCTTCCAAGTCATAGTAAACGGGAAGGGTGGGCGAATGACCCTTAAGGGCACTTAACATCAAACGCGCCTCGGCCTGGGCTTCATCCTCGTTGCGCGCATAGGAGTAAAGGTACACACCATACGGAATTCCCAAACGCTCGCACTCGCTTACGTTGCGCTTAAAGTAATTGTCCAGCCTTCCGCCGCTTGTATCACCGGCAAAACCAACTCTTAGAATCGCAAAGTCGATACCGGCATCTTTCACGGACTGCCAATTAATGGTTCCGTTGTGCTCGCTCACATCGATTCCCTGCGCCGTTGCGCCCTTAGGCATGCTGTGCATTGCACGGCCTTCGAAATCTGCATTTGCGCCATAATCGTCAGGAAGATCGGAGCGGAGGGAACCGTCGACATAACGCCATGAGTTCTCAGCGAGGGGGGCCTCGATGTCATCATCAGACGCCTCGTCAGAAGCCTCATCAGTAGCTGCATCGGCAGAAGCAGATTCGGCATCCGCAGCCTCGCTTGAATCAGGCGTCGAGGAGTCCTGGGCAGCCGAATCGCTCTCCGCCTGATCGCCAGATGCATCCGCAGAAACGTTAGAAGAGCCGCTCTCGTTCGCAGGCTGCGATACCTTCGGCTGCTCCTGAGCCAAATCGAGCGTCTCGGCATACAGTGCAAAAGGCTGGAGCACGCCAGAGAGCCCAAATACAAGGGAGAGAATTAATGCAACGCAGCACTTTAGTCGATTCATAGACATCCATTCGCCCTAATTAATCGTAGATACTGGAATTATAACAGCCTGAGTGGCGCATTTAGGGCTATGGTCCATGTCAGCGCGAGGGGTGCACCGCCGCCTCGATTTAGAACCGTTCGAGAATCTCCTCGGCATTCTCTCGCAGATAGATATCTAGGTCCGGCACGGCAAACTGCACGTAACCCCTCTGCGGTGCCTGAATAACCTCTCTTTGTAGCAATTTGGCCCTAATAGAGCTGATCTCATTGGTCTTTTTACCCATGCGCTTAGCAATCTCGGCTGATTTGGACTGTTGTTTATCCTCGCACATGGCCAAAAGGTATTTGATATCGTTGAGCCCCAGTCCAGAAATCGCGGGCTCGTGAACGACATCGTGAAAACGAGCCTCTGCCAGCGCAATGCCTTCGGCAACGTCGCGCTCACTCACGATGGCACTTTTGGCACGATGCAAATTGGCTCGTTGCCAAATGGAGTAACCGACCAGTTGTACCAGATAGGCATAGCCCTTAGTGGCCTCAGCGGCTCTCGACAGAAGATCGTCCTCTACGGTCAAACCAGTCGCGACAAAGCTGTCGCCCATAGAGAGCGCCACCTCCACCTGGTTGATAGGCGCCAGGTCTTCGGGGAGGGCGCGACGCAAGAACGTAACCGCCTTGCCGTTAATAAGATCCATAACGCCGGCGGGTAAACCGGCAAAGGCAAGTGCGATATCTACTCTTTCCCCTATCAAAAGCTGAACCGTAGACGCAATGGCGCGCATATCGTCAATCGGGGCGTCCTGAACCTCATCGATGGCAATAAAAAGGCCCTTGGATGACTTCGCTGCCGAACTCAGCAGCTTTCTAAGGCTCGGCTCTTTGGGCTCAACGTCGACTTTCGCGGAAACAAAGCCGGCGTTTACGCCGACCGAAGCATTGGCCGCAAGGGAAGAATCAGCAACCTGATCCCTCAAGTCCTGCAATAGGTTAGGGCCAGCAGAGACAATAGCGGTCTTCCAACCAAGCTCTCGCGCACGATCCCTAAGGTCGCAGAGCAAAACAGTTTTCCCGGAGCCCCTCGGCCCGGCAATGCGCATGAGCCTCGCAGGTGCACCAATTCCCGCATTCAAACTCTCGGTAAACTCAAGGGCGATATCATCACGACCAATTATGCGCGGAGGCTCAGCGCCGGCAGTGGGACGAAAGGGGTTATGGAATGCTGTGACGCTCACTTATTTGCCTTCCTAGGGAATCGATTAACAGTCAATCATTGCTTATATTTTTATCGTAGACTATATCGGATAATATCGAGTTATATAAGCCTGTATAAACTTATCGCGGAAGTATCGAGCTTTCGTAATTTGTCTTAGTAGGTAGTCCAACGTTGCTTTCTTCCAAGCTCATAGCGAAAGAAAGTTAGGTACTTCCTAAATACCATTGCCTAAATGCGAGAAATACTCACTGTTGACTGATAGGTTTGGTCCGAGCCACTGATCGCCCGCCAAGAAGAACTCCGGCCAGCGCTGCATGAACAGCGCCTGTTCGCGTTTCCAGCGGCGCAGTTTTTCCTCATTGGCCTCTTCCCTGCCGCGCGAGGTGAACTCGTAGTGGTACAGCTCGGCATAGGGCGTAAAGATGGTGCGGTAGCCCGCCCCCCTGGTGCCAAATGCCTCGACCGCGAAGCTGTCCAATTCCAGATGGTCGGCATCGGTCCAGGCTCAACAGCCTCTGAGACGCCCGACTCGTAGTACGTGACCTTATCTATAAACAGGCTTTCCGCACTCACAGCATAAGAAGGCCCGTGCAACAAAACACAAAGGTAGGCCAGAGCAACAAGCAGGATGCAACGGCGATGATGGTCCGACAAGATAACAGGCATGAGTACGCCGATCTACACGGCAAGCCAATAAACAGGATTGGGAAATGCCTGGTGGCAGTACTCATCACCAGCAATCAAAGTGGCTGGAGAAAGTCGGTAAGGCAGTTTCACTAACTTATCATGACAATATCAAACGCATTTACCGATAAATCGCCAAAAATAATGCCCCAATGTTTCGCTTGTATCAGAGGCGTCTGGGGCTTCATTGACAGAGTAACCGGGTCACTGCATTTAAGAAAAGCAGAGTTCGGCCTTCATGAATCAAACACTAGTAAGCGACGCTCGCACGTGTCTTTGAATCTTCTAATGAGCAAGAAGACAGGGATCTATGAGAGACCTAATAGTTCTTGGAAGCTGGGAACCATCGAACTCACCATCTTTAAACAAGAGAGAATCATATAGCTTCTTATCGTTCTGTCTCGAGAAGATATGAGTGACCAGATGCACATCGTGGGCCTTTGAAAAACAATCTTCGTCCCTTAAAGATTCAGCAATATAACAACCGCCCCAATCAAAAAAGCCGAGATAACCCCGGCTGATAATCAAAGAGGCGGTTTTCTGCTGGCTGTCAGCCACGGCATCCTCACGGAAACCTAGTTGTCGCCGGAATTATAGTCCTCGGCGCGGTCTCAACTTATCTCCCCGGTGCGGGCTCGATATCCTCTCGAATATCTAATCGTCTTGGACTTTAACCTGCCCAAGCACAGTACAGCTTTTACGTGCCGCCACACGGAGCAAGGCTCAAAAAGTATTATCTAGAACGCAGACTTTTAAAGCAACTCAAGTACAAGACAATCGAACTAAACACTTCCGATAAAGCACGCCATGGGCATTAATCACATACACAACAGGTCAATAATGCCCGTCTCGTTTGCTGCGATATAATCAATTACACCGAACACCAAACCAGCGACCCGAAGGGACCAACGTGTTAACAATTCACTATGGTGATATGGAAAACGTTATCTACAACACGTCGGTTTACTTCGATAACGTATATTCGCCCCAGTGGTTTCAAGACTCCTTTGCCCAAAGGGTCATAAAATCCATCGACAAAGGCACCGTGGTAGGCCCCAATGCAATCGATACCAAGATTCTAGGCATTATCCCTCCTGAAAGGCTATCGGGCGGAACTAAGACGCTGCTGCTCATGTACTTCATGCCTCAGAACATATACAACGCCACAACCTGTAGCGACAATTGCGCTTACTGGATTCTAAAAATCGCCGCGCAACATGATCTGACGATCAACCTCTACCATCTGATGGATTTTGGAAACGGCAGGTTCACGGCAACCGTTGCAAACACGGGTGATGTCGTCCACACGATGTTCAACCTTGTTCCCATAGCCGCAAAATGCCTAAGGGAGAACTCCTGACGCACGTTTTCGATATGACAAGAGCTGCTTGAACGAGGAGTACTTGAACCCCACCGCCCTTGCAGCTCTTGAGGATACTTTGCCGGAACTTGGCATTACTTCGCGCTAAAGCGAGAAGTACTCACTATCGGCAGATAGGTTTGGTCCGAGCCACGGGTCGCCATCGAGGAAGAACTCAGGCCAGCGCTGCACAAACAACGCCTGTTCGCGTTTCCAGCGGCGCAGCTTTTCCTCGTTGGCTTCTTCCCTGCCGCGAGAGGTGAACTCGTAGTGGTACAACTCGGCATAGGGCGTAAAGATGGTGCGGAAGCCCGCCTCCCACACGCGCAGGCAAAAGTCTGCGTCGTTAAATCCGACGGCGAATTCCTCGTTATAGCCACCGACCTGCTCAAATACGTCGCGTCGGACCATCTGGCAGGCACCTGTTACGGCGCTAAAGTTACCCGGACGTGCGGCGCGGGCAAGATAGCCCTCGTGCTTTGCCGAGAAGTCCTGGTTGGCATGGGCAAGTGCGCCGCGCACGCCGACCAAAATGCCAGCGTGTTGCACCAGATGATCGGCAAAATAGAGCTTGGCACCAACCACGCCCGCATCGGGACGCTGCAGATAGCCCATCATCTCTTCAATAAAGTCCGGGTTTATGACCTCGGTATCGTTGTTCAGCAGCAGCAGGTAGTCGCCCTTGGCATGCTCAACGCCAAAGTTGATGATCTTGGAGTAATTGAACTCGCCCGGCCAGTACACAACGCGTGCGCCACCCTTGCCTTCGGATACTGCAACCACGCGCTCCGGAAGGGTTTCGTAATACGCAAACGTCTCCGGGGCCTCGCTGTTATTCTCCACCAAGACGATCTCGTAGTTGGCATACGTGGCCTTCTGGGCGATCGACATCACACAGGCATCGAGCGTCTCAACGTGGTCCTTGGTGGGAATCACAATACTCACCAGCGGCGCAGGCTCTGGTAGCGCATAGCGCATGCGATAGACAAACGGCGTCTCGGTCTCCTGGACTGTTCCATGAACGTCCAGCGAGTCAAAGTGGCGCTGCAGCGCCAAACGACCAGCTTCAATAGCATACGGCTTACTATCTGCAGAGCCATCGGCGGTAGAACCGGGGTGCACGCGCCAGTGATACAACACATGAGCAATATGCTCAAAGCGCGCACCCGCTGCAAGGCAGCGAAGCGTCAGGTCATAATCCTGGGCGCCCGCGACGTCTTCCGGCGATATGCCAATGCAATCGATGAGCGCCTTCTCCACCATCAGGAAATGCGTCACGCAGTTATGGCTATAGAGCAGGTCGACGTTAAGCTTGGTCTTAAAGACCGGCTGGCCCCACTCCCCTGCTTTCTGGAACATGTCCTCGTCGCAGAACAGGACCTGGGGACGCTCGCCCTCGGCCGCCTTATTCAGCGCGGAAACATACTGGAATAACGCGTCCGGTTCCAGAATGTCGTCATGGTCCAAGAACGCGATGTAGTCGCCCATCGCTTGCTCAATACCTGCGTTGGTGTTGACCACAATGCCGCCGTTGCCGGGCAGCCCAATGCGACGAACGCGCTCGTCGTTGGCACTTGCCGCAAGATTGGCCACCGCATCCCATTCGGGCGAGGCGTCCATAAGCAGCAATTCCCAGTTGTCATAGCTCTGGGCTAGCACCGAGTCCAGCAGCTCGCGCAGGTAGACCCGATCGGTCTTGTAGCACGGCACCACAATGCTCACGAGCGGCCTATAGGCAAAGGCCGCCGAAGCGACACGCTGGCACGCCAGATCGCCCGGCTTTGCGCGATGCTGCTCAAACCAACGTTGATAAGCTGCGTCGTCAGCGCGTGCATCCTTCATGCGGTTCCAGCTGTCGTCGACCATGCCGTTGTACAGGCGACCATCCATGGCGCAAAACCCGCTCTGGATCTGCTCCGTGGGATCGCTCACAATCGCGACAAAATCTCGTATATCCTGAGGCATCTCAACGCTCAGATACGTTTTATTGACGCGACATCCGTTTTGCTGGAGAACATCGACCTGTGACTCAAACATATGCACGGTGGCATCAATCGCATTCATGTGCGTATCGAAGATCTGGAGCTCGGGGGCGCACTGGGGATCTCCCGCCCACTTGGCCTCATAGCGCCAGACGGCGCCCTCATCTGCCGGTAAATAACGAACGGCATCGATCTCGTAGCGACCGCAGCACTCGCCGCGCTGCGCATCGCGAACGAGCGCGCACATCGCAGGCTTTGCTTTGTAGTTAATCTTGGATTCCAATTTGGCCACGCGGCTATCGAGGCGAATAGAGCCCAACCTTTGGCCACCGGATGCAAAAACGACATCCATCGACGAGCCATCCAAAAACGGAAGCACCAAAACGGCGAGCTCGCGCTCGTAATCGGAAACGAAAGGGCAAAGCGCCAGCACACGGCCATGATCGACCGGGAGCACCAGCGACGGCACACAAGAACCGCTTGTCGTCGCATGGGCAAACGCTTGAGAACCCTCCCGCTCAATAAGCGCGGCGACATCCTGACCGGCAAAACGAAGCAGCACAAATAGACGGCCCTGACTGCGGCAAAGTGCCAAACGCTTGATACTCATCTACACTTCTCGCTTTCCCAAGGCGTTCGCTGCCATGCGTTTGCAAGCACCCAGGCGCCCAAACCTCAAGACGTCGTAATCGAACATGAGCTTTTTGCACGCACGGGCATTGGGGGCCTTGCTGGTAAGCGCCGCACGCACCATAGCAGCAACAGAAGAAGCGCATTGTGCGAGCGCAGCATCGTTGCCCACGGCAGAACCGGCAAGCGCTGCGGCAACGGCAGCAAACACCTTGCCGCAGCCCGTACCCAGAAGCCTGAGCGCATCGTACAGCACAAGATCGCAGAGGAAATATGCCAGGTCATCGGCATGTTGGACATCAAGACCGTCGCGCTGCCAGTCAGCCAGCACCGCGGAGTAAATCTTCACGTGCTCCAGGAGACGTGTCTCGTCGTCGTAGCGCATGGTGTCCATGAGCGAACCCTTGCGCGCCACGCGGTAGTCATACAGCTTGTTCGAGATAAGCGCGGTCTTGCGCGAACGACCGTACACGGCAAAATCGAAGACCTGGTCCTCACCATACTTAACGGTTTCGTCGAACACGATCCCGTTGCCCAGCAAAAACTCACGCTTGCAGGCGGTGCGCCATGCAAAGGGGCGAGATGCTTCCTTAAACAGCAGATCGGAGCTATAGCCTTCAAACGACACATCGCGCGGGCTCAGCACATAGTTAAGCCACGGATACCCCGCCTCCAGCGGATACGGGTTCGCGCCAAAGGTCAAAACGTCGCAGTCCTCGCGCTCAAAGGCATCGACGATCACGCGGCATGCATCGGGCGTAAAGCGGTCGTCGGAATCCAAGAACGCGACGATAGGCGCCGTGGACGCAGCGATGCCGGCATTACGTGCACTCGACAGGCCACCGTTCTCCTTATCGACCAGGGTAAAGCGCGCGTCCTTTTCGCAATAGGCAGCCGCAATATCGCGCGAGCCATCCGGCGAGCCATCGTTGACCAGCACGCCCTCCCAATCGGGCATGTCCTGCGCAAGCAGGGAGTCCAGGCACCAGGTCAGGCACTCCTCCACCTTATAGATGGGAACGACAACGGAAATCTTGGGGTTAGCCATAGTCACTCGCTCCTACTGTGCGACCGGAACGTCATCAGGGTGTGGGTTGTCGCCGTAGGTGCGCTGATACGTCAGCACGCGCCAGACCAGCGGCAGGCCGCCAATCTTAAAGTAATGCTTAAACGTATTGAGCTTACCCGGCTTCTTAAAGTCAAAGCGCGAATCGATATAGGCGCGGGGCGACTTGACCATCAGGCGCAAGTCGGTCTCGCCACGCGGGTCGAACAGCGACAGATCAAAGCGACCAGCATCCCAATCGGCCTTGAGCTCGGGCGAGGCCTTCTGCCAAAACTGCTCGCGCAGCTCATCGACCAAACGCTCGTCATTCCAACGATACGTATCGACCTTCATGCGCATTAAAATCCCCTGGAGCTGAGCCTTGAGCTCGGGGCGCTCATCCAAAAAGCGCTGCATCTCGGCATATTCGTCGCATACGCAAAACACCTTGTTGGGCGAATTAACGGAGCTCTTCTCGTTATCCTGGCGATAGCACAAAATGGGGTCCGCAATAAACGCGGCACGCTCGGCGCAAGCCCAAACCTTAAAGTTAAAGCCTGCGTCCTGATACGAGGCGCCCGGCGTGGAGAGAAAGCGAACCTGATTGTCGTTGAGGAACTCGCGTCGATAGATAGCCGACCAAATGGAAGGTTTGCGGTAGAAAATTCCCGGGCGATCGACGGGGCGATACGCGGCGCCCGTCATATGCTCGTCGATAATCCCAAACAGCTCACGGCGTTCGCTGGGCGTGGACCAATACAGGTAAAAGTCGCCCTTCACCACATCGGCATGCTCAGCATCGGCCTTGGCGACCAGCTTTTGGAGCGAATCCTCAAACATAAAGTCGTCGGACTCAAGGATGCCCACGTACTCACCGCGCGCCATCTCCAGGCCGCGGTTCATCGAGTCGCCGTAGCCGCTGTTGGCTTTGTCGATCATCTTGACACGGGAGTCGCGCTCCATGTACTCGCGGATAATCGCCGGCGAGCTGTCGGTCGACCCGTCGTTAATGCAGATGATCTCGATGTCCTTGAGCGTCTGAGTCACGGCAGAATCGAGGCACTCGCGCAGGTAGCGTTCGACATTGCAAATGGGAACAAGCAGCGAAACTTTAGGGGTATCAGAGTTCTGCAAGAGAACCTCCTGTTGAATAGCGTGTAACAGGGTTATTTTAGCAGCCGGGTTGCGGCGGGCGGCAGCGCTTGGAATTATATAAAGCGCTCCAGGCAGGCTTTGAGACCGCGAGTCGAAAGATAGAACAGCGTGGCATCTGCCATCGAAACGCCCGGGGTCGCCGCAACGAGCTTGTGGGCAACACGGCGAACGGCGCCCTTAGCAGGCATATCCGCCCACTCCGTTCCCAAAAACGTCGTGAGGTCCATGTTGACGCGAGCCGCCACGCGATGGAAGTCATCGGAATCCAAGCGCGCCAAATCAAACACGATAAGGTCCAGGAACCAGGTGATCAGCTCGCCGGGACACAGGTCCATAAGACCGTAGCCCGCCCAGTCCTCCAAGACCTCCTCGAGCATTCTCATATGGGCATCGAGCTTTTTGGCGCGAGCCTCGACACTGTTGAACTCGTGCGTCGCCGATTCGCTCTCCATCACGTAGTGGTAGAACTTGTCCGGCATGACGACGGTCTTGTGGGCAAGCGCATAAGCCGCAAATTGGAAGACGACGTCCTCGCCCAAAGCCAGACCGGGGGCGAAGCGAATGCCTTCGCGATTGAGCAGCTCGCGCGAAAAAGCCGCACGGCAGGCATAGGGCTGCGCATTCGAATGGAACAGCAGTTGGGGATCACGGGCGCCGAAGGTGCCAGCTTTGGGGCTCATGAGTTGCTGGACACGTTTGGGGGCAGCATCGGCAGGTTCACAGACGCCGCCAAAAACGGCGGCCTCGGCATCCGCAGACTCCATGGCATGCAGCACGCGCTCGACCGTCTGGGCATCGATGTAATCGTCGGCGTCCACAAAAAAGACGGTCTCGCCCTCGGCGACATCGATACCGGCATTTCGAGCACACGAGACACCCGCATTTTCCTGGTCAATCACCAGTACGCGATCGTCAGCCTGCGCGATCTGGCGCAACACGTTCAACGAATCATCAGTCGACCCGTCGTTGACGCAGACAACCTGAATCGAGCGCTCGGACTGGGCCAACAGCGAATCAACGCATCGCTGAATGGAGCGCGCAGAGTTGTAAACGGGGACGACAATGGTAGCTTTAGGACACGAGGCCTCTCCCATGCCGACCTACCCCCTCAGCGATTCGATGAGGAAGGCGGCGACCACACCTGGGCCTCCAACCGAGGCGTAATACTTAGCACGCCCCAAGGCACCATCCGTCGCAAAACTCGGATGCTCGTCAACCCAGCCCTCAGGATCTTTGAGGATGGCAGCGAGGTTCGCGCGCTTCCACGGCTTGAGGTCGTCAAGCGAAAAGTCCCCGGCATCCAAGGCCGCCTGAAATTCCTTGGCCATCTGAGCCAGGAACTCCTTATAGAACTTAGGCGCCAAGCGCACATAGTTCCACATATACGAGTCGTACTTAATGAGCTGATTGAACTTGAGCATGCGCGCGACGTCATCGCTTGCGTGATCGCGGGCAAAATCCTCTCGGATCCAACGTTCGATCTCGGCATACTCGGTATTGACGCAAAAGACCTTAGCCGAAGAATTGACCGAGGAGTTCTCGTTGTCCTGACGATACGAAAGCACGGCATCGTGCAGGTAAACGGCCTTGTCGGCGCAGGCAATCACCTTAAAGGCAAACGACGTGTCCTGAAAGGATGCTCCCGGAGTCGGCAAGAACTTGATGCCGTTGCGCTCAAGAAAATCGCGACGGTACACAGCCGACCAAATCGACGGTTTCTGCTTAAAGAACTGCGTCGTGTCGCTCGGGTGCACCGGCTTACCGCAGTCCTTGGCCTTAAACATCTCGTGCAGCGAACGGCGCTCCTCGGGCTTAGACCAGTAGAAATCAAAGTTCGCCTTCGCAAAGTCGGCATTATTGCTATCGGCGGCCGAGACAAGCTTTTCGAGTGCGTCGGGCGCCATAAAGTCATCGGACTCCAAGATGCCAACGTACTTGCCACGCGCCATCTCCAGACCGTGGTTCATCGAGTCGCCGTAGCCGCTGTTGGCCTTGTCGATCATCTTGACGCGCCTATCGCGCTCCATATACTCGCGGATAATCGCCGGCGAGTTGTCGGTCGACCCGTCGTTAATGCAGATGATCTCAATATCCTTGAGCGTCTGCGCCAGGGCGGAATCGAGGCACTCGCGCAGGTAGCGCTGAACATTGTAAATGGGAATAAGCAGCGACAGAACAGGGCTGCCAGAGGCGTTAGTAGACAAATGTGCTCCTTAGGAAATACCTGTCGTTTCATGGTATCAAAGGGTCAGCGCGCCAGCGGGCGTTTATATAATCTATGGAGCCTCTTGCGGGCAAAGCAGCCCCACGTCATGCGGCGGGCCCATGGCAGGTTCCTGCGTTTTATTCAAAGCTTGCCGCCAAGGTGCGCCGAGCCTTTACAATAGGACAGTCCCAAGGACGTATTCGATAGCTTCCGTGCAGCGCATGCGCGCCGCACGTGAAAGGATATATTGCCCCATGCCTTCAACCCTTCCCGCTCCCATCGACAAGCTCGCCATCGTCGTCGTAACGTACAAGCGCCAGGAACTCCTGGCCAACTTGTTCGACTCCATGACCGAGCTCACGGCAGCGCCCTGGCGCATCGTGATTGTCGATAACGAAAATTCGCGCGAGACCGAGGCCATGTGCTCCGCATTCAACGAGCGCCTGGCCAACCTGTGGGGCATCGACACCGAGCAACCCGACGCGCAGGGCGGCACCGACCGTGTCATCTACGCCCCGCAGCTCGAAAACGGCGGCGGTGCGGGCGGCTTCTCCGCCGGCACTAAATGCGCCTACGACCTGGGCGCCCAATGGTTCTGGGTGATGGACGACGACGTGCTCGTCATCCCCGAAGGCATCGAGCGTCTTGCCAAGTGGACTGACCGCTACGATGTCATCCAGGGTTCGCGCCTGGACTTTGACGGCGGAGCCTTCTTTTGGCAGTACCAGCTCATCCTTTCACTCGGCATCCCTAACCCCATCGCCAAGTGGGACCTGGGACCCGAGGGCTACCGCGCCATGAACCAGCTGTGCTTTGAGGGCGGCATGTTCTCGCGCCGCGTGGTCGACAAGATTGGCCTGCCCGACGCGCGCTTCTTTATCTACGGCGACGATGCCTGCTACGGCTACGTAGCCAGCCAGCACTTCCCCGCCGCCGTGGTCGCCGACGTGGTGCTCAAGCGCGCCCGTGCCGTCTCTAACTGGGATATCGCCGGCAAACGCCAGCTCAACTCTACGAGCGACACCAACCGCTACTACATCATGCGCAACCGAGGCTTCCTCGCTCGCTATATGCAGATCTACGGTGACTACCACCCCATGTTGTTCCGCCTGGGCAATGCCGCGACCTTCTGCAAGGAATTCATTCGCCTGGCTGCCGTTGACAAGTGCTTTAAGACCGGTATTCCGGCGCTGCGACGCGGCATGAAGGACGCCCGCAAGATCATCAAGGATCCCAACTGGAAGCCCATGCCGCCCATGAAGGATACCGAGTAACGGAAGCCGGAAACATCTCGGCGCTTAAAGCCGCTGGCACACCGTAGCCACATGCTGCCCATCAAAACCGAACCCCCAGCGCATGCGACCCACGCCGGGGCGCGGTACACGGATTTCGTCGATGCCATCGCGCTCTATGTCGAGTAGCGACTGCACGGCCAGCAATTCCAACCCCAGCGCATCCACATCGGGGTCATACATCATATTGATCGTTATAAGCGGGCGCTCGTCCAGCATGCCAATCGTATCGGCTATGTCGAACACAGCGCCCGTAGGAAAAACCTGGATGTCCCAGCGACCCGCGCCACACTTTCGCCTCGAAGCAGGATTGGCATAGCCCGGCAAGCCAAAGCAGAGCCCCTGCAAGAGCAGATGATATGGCAGCGGCTTATCTGGGTCGGTCTCACCGATTCCCGCATCCCCCAGGATGCGGCTTAGCGCCCGCTTCACGGTATCCTCGTTCCCACGGCACAGCCCGTCGCGAAACGCATCGACGTCTCGAATGTCTTCGGCAGCGCACTCAAACCACTCAACAATCACTAGACGCAAGGCCTGGCGAAGCTCTTTATTGGGCAATCGCAAAGCACGGAGGCGATCGCCATGCTCTGGCTCCTCAGTCATATCCGTCGTCAGGAAACCGGACAAATATAGCGCTGTCCACATGCCATCGTCAGGCGAGACATCTGGCTCTGCAGTGCCCAAACAAAGCGGGACCTCAGCGCACCCATGGGCCTCGAGCAAATCGAACAAGACCGAAAGGCGGTCGAGATTCCACCCGGCAACTACCTTACTCAGGCAATCGGCATATCCATACAGATCGGCACACACGGGCGCCGTGCAGCCTCGGTCCAGAAAACCGATCACACGCGCTGGATTCGAGCAATAATCCCTACCAAACCGATATCCCTCGAGCCATTCACGCGCATCATCAAGGTATTCCTCGCGCCCAGCATGATTCAACAGAGCCTGGACCTCGGCATCCGAAAAGCCGAACCAACGGTCACACCACGTCGAAAGCGGCGTCGTCAGATAATACGAGCAGCCGTGCAAAGAAAGCGCCGCTTCGGCAGGGCCGGGACACTCCCCCATCAGACATGCGAAGCGTAGCGAATGGCCCGCGGCAGCAATGGCGTCAAACAGCACACGGTCAAGTAGCCCTGCCGGATCGGCGCCGGAAGCGCCCCTTGCGCTCGCACGGCCCAACCACGCCGCGTCGTACCCATCAACGAGCAATACAACTTGCTCATCGCAGGCAATCTCCAGCAACTCAATGAGCACGCCAAGCACCGAGGCGACCTCGTCCTCGCTCGCCGCGCCACGCGCAACACGTTCGATGTGACGCACCTTATCTCGAGCTAAATCCGGGGCCTCCAAGAGCGCCAACAAGCGAGCGCACTCGCCCGAAAGGGCATCGCGCACGACGCCGGCAACAGCGGCGCCACGCCTCGCAGCGCCAGAAAAGTCCAGCGATATCACCGGATAGCAAGCGTACTCATCCCGATAACGCCCGCTGTCCGCATCCCAAATCTGAGCATCGGCAAACGAGATCCGACCGGCGCGACCGACCGCTGGACGCTCCAGAAAAGCCCTGAGCATCGACAAGTTCATGCTCTTGCCAAAACCCTCGGGTCGACAGCACACCACAACGGACGCGTCGCAGTCCAACACATCGGCAATAAACATGGTTTTATCGATGAGTAAACACCGATTAATTGCATCGGAAAAGTCGTGTACATCAACCGGTAGAGCTGCGTTATCCGCATGATTGAGCAACCGCGCACCAAACGCATGAATAAAACCACAATTCACCTGTTCAGACACCGTAAACTCTCCCTCTAACGCAGCACGATGCCCATTGTAACGAGCAGGCGGAGCGCAACAATATCGACTTGCAAAGGTTTCGGGCAACGGTAGCAACTGACGCCCCGAGGGGGCATAACAAATCGTTGTGCAACAAAAACGGGATCCGATGCGGCTGCACCGGACCCCGTCTCAAACGCTTTGAAAACAATCTGAAAGGCTACTCCTCCGAGCCATCCTCCCCAGAAGCCTTCTTCTGCTGATCGAGCTTATGCTTACCACTTACGATAGACGTAGCGCCCAGTGTGGCCAAGCTCGCGCTGGCAAGGCTCGCCATCACAATCAGATCGCCCGTCTTGGGCATATTGCCGCCAGATGACTTGGTTGTGGTGGTCGTCGTGGTCGTAGTGGTCACCGTTTTGGAGTCATTTTGCTCATGGACCTGTTTGTCGGTGTTGCTCTTACCGCCGTCCTCGCCCTGCTGCTTTCCGTCCTCGGTCTTGTCCTTGTTCTCGTCCTTCTCCTCAGATTCAGACTTCTTACCCTCGTCCTTCTTCTGAGTGGACTTGTCGTCCTTCTCCTCAGAGCTAGAACCCTTATCGGATTCGGTCTTCTCGGAAGCCTTGTCCTTGGAGTCGCCCTTTACGGCTTCGGTCTTTTCCGTGGAAGCCTGATCAGAGTTGTCCTTGTTCTGGGCCGAACCGTTATTAACGCCAGCCATCAGCGAAGAACCCAGCGTAGAACCAAGCTGCTCGGAGAAAGAAGGCTTCTTGTCCGGCGAAGCAACGGGAGCGTCCGGCGCCTTATTCGAATCGTCCTTGGAAGCATCGGAATCAGGGGTTGCGTCAGAGCCGGAGCCGTTGTTAGAGCCGGTGTCAACGGACGAATCGCTCGAGCCGGTAGATGAGTTAGAGGTGTCAGCGCCGGTCGAACCAGAAGCGTCGCTGTCCGTATTGCCGGCAGAGCTTGAAGGCGAATCGCCCGCAGCAGAGCCGTTCGAATCGGAGCCGTTCGAGGTAGAGCCGTCGTTGGTAGTGCCACCAGCAGAGCCATTACCGTCAGCATCGGTCGAGGGCGCATCCATCCTGTCATCGTTGGCATCGTCACTCGAGTCGTCATTCGAATCAGGTGTCGGCGAGGGCGCCGGTGTGGGCTCGGGCTGCACGGGCGTCGCGGCGGCAGCCTCGTCCTCAGCGATATAAACCAAGCAGTCCTTTAGCTCGTTGCGGTAGCGGTTCTTCCAGCCCTCATGATACTGGGGTTGGCTCGAATACTTGGTCGCCACGTTATTGACCACGCTGTTGGAAAGCGCCGTCACAAACTCGCGATCGGACATATCGTTGGAAAGATTCGCCCAGCGGAAAAAGTCCCTGCAGCCACCAGTGCCGCACATGTTGGTAATGCTCCACACCATGCCCTTGACGCAGTCGGCGCGGCCCGAAATGTCAATACCCAGGCCGCTCTTGAGCCACGCCTCGGTCACCGCATAGTACGAGTTGCACGCATAAGCATCTTGAAGTGCTGAGAACTCAACAGGATCGGTGTTGTAAGCACCCTGAAAGGCCTCCTGCGCAATACGGCCCAACTCGGTGAGCTGGCCGTTCTCATACATGGCATTGCTCGTGTTGGAAATCTCGCTGCCGCGATCAATCGCATCCTTGAGCATGCTGTACTTGGCAGAATCGTAGTTGTAAACCTGCTTCATAAACGGAATGAGCGACCAGCGGCGATCAAACTGATAGTAACCCAGTGCGTTATAGCCGTCACCATACGAAAATCCCTGGTTGTAGTTACCATGGCTCTCGTACTTGGTAAAGTACTTCATCTCGGGAGTCACGTTGACAAACGAAACGCCCTGGACCGACCTCAGCACGCCCGAGAAGGACTGCTGGGTGTAGAGACCCTTATCGATATCGGTGGCATCCGAGGCAACGCCCGGCGTGGGCTCCTCGGCAGCGACAGGTGCCGGCGCGGAAACGGCGCCAAACGAAAGCGCCAACGTCAGGCCCGCGACAATAGCAGAATGCTTGGGCTGCATAAGATCCTCCCTGCATTGGTGTAGTTAAAGTTCAGTTTGCAAAGATAAAAATAAGTATTGCAGCTCGCCCGTTGTTGCACAACAACCCCTCGGTAAACGGCAACAACCCTCCGCGAAATCTTAAGGAATTAAACAAACTGGTCGTCGGGCGCCAACAGAAGCTTGCCGTAACGCTCCATCAGCCCGTCCCTCAGCTGGCAGAATGCGGGGATATAGACGTTCAAGATGCGCTGAATCAAATCTTGAGCGAGCTTGTTGTCATAGATATGGACGTTCGTATTGCGGTCTCTGAGCATATCTAGCCAGGCTGCCTCATCAATAAAGTCGTAGAATCGGTACGACTCCTTCAAGATGGCGCGAGGAGACCCCGACGCGGCAAGCGTGGCGCCCTCATACTCGAGCAGACGCTTAAGAAGCTTCCAGCTCAGTTCAAATTGAAGATTGAACTTATTAATCAATCCACTCTGAACAAAATCATTGTTGAGATCCTGATTGGGCGCATCCTCAAGATTCGCCAAGGCGCTGACAAAGTTCTCATATTTTTTCATACAGAATCACACCATCCCTGGCAATTTCATCGAGCAATTGCTGCGATAAGGACTCGTCGAGATTGACGACATCTACATCTAAAAGAGTATCAAGACGTTCATCGATCAAATATGAGAAGCGGCCGAAATCCCGGCAACCTGCTACGGCGATGTCAATATCGCTCTTGGGCAAGTTGTCACCTCGAGCGCGAGACCCAAACAGCACGACCTTCTCGGCGTCACATTCCCGAGCAAAAACTTCGATTTGCTTGTACACCTTGTCGAGAGATGCCATTTGCACCCCTACAGCTTAATGTCAAAGTTGATCTCGGGAACGGTGGCCAGGTCGGCCAACGTCACGCCGTCGACGTACTTTTCGATCACGTCGTCCAGACCACGCCAGAACTTGACGGTCGAGCAAAGATCGCTGCGGGTGCAGCTGTTGTCGATGCCGTCGCACGCCACCGGAGCCGTGCTGCCCTCGACGGCACGCAAGATATCGCCGGCGCGCACCTCAGCCGGGTCCTTGGCCATCATGTAGCCGCCGCCCTTGCCGCGCACGCTCTTAAGCAGGCCAGCCTTCATAAGCGGACGCACCAGCTGCTCCAAATACTTTTGCGAGATATGCTCGCGGTCGGCGACCTCGCGCAGGGCAATCTTGCCCTCGGCGTCGCCAAGCGCTGCGATATAGATCATCAATCGGAGGGCATAGCGGCCCTTGGAAGAAATGAGCATACCTACCCTTCCATAACGCTGGGGACATACATAACCGATGAATTTGTCCCACATCTAGAAAAGTCGAGTGGATTAGTCGGGTTTTCCCTTGACTAACGCCGAACCCATAGTAACTTTATTCCGAGAAGATTCCTAGGGTTTAGTACACCTATGAGTACACCATATACAGAGAGGAACAGCATGAGCGCAAATCCGCTGCTTTCCATCGAAGGTCTGACCGCCTCCGTGGACGAGAAGACCATCCTCCACAACGTCAACCTCAACGTCGCCGCCGGCGAGACCCACGTGCTGATGGGACCCAACGGCGCCGGCAAGTCTACCCTTGGCCACCTGGTCATGGGCGACCCCGTCTATACCGTCAACGACGGCCGCATCGTCTTTGACGGCCAGGACATCACCGAGCTCACCACCGACAAGCGCTCCCGCGCCGGCCTGTTCCTGAGCTTCCAGGCCCCGGTCGAGATCCCGGGCGTGCCGCTATCGAGCTTTTTGCGTGCCAGCATCGCCGGCCGCCCCGGCCTGGAGATGAAGGGCAAGGAGTTCCGGCGTCGCGTCAAGGAGCTCGCGGCCGAGCTCAACATGGACACCGCCTACCTCAACCGAGAGCTGGGCGTGGGCTTCTCGGGCGGCGAGAAGAAGAAGGTCGAGATGCTCCAGCTTCTGCTGCTGCAGCCCAAGCTCGCCATCCTGGACGAGACTGACTCGGGCCTGGACGTCGACGCCCTCTCCACCGTCAGCCATGGCATGGACGCCTACCGCAAGAGCTGCAACGGCTCCATGCTCATTATCACGCACAACACGCGCATCCTGGAGCACCTGGATGTCGACCGCGTCCACGTTATGGTGAAGGGCCACATCGTGCGCGAGGATGACGCCTCGCTGATCCCTTGGATCGACAAGAACGGCTTTGAGACCTTCGAGCGCGAGGCCGCCGATCAGCGCGCCCAGGCCGAGGCCGCCGCTGCCGAGCAGCAGGCGTAAAGGGGCGACGCAATGACCAAGAACCGCACCGAGGTCGCGGACATCGACCGCAGCCTCTACGACTTCACCTATGGCGAGGAGGGATTCGAGCGCCTCGACGCCGGCATCACGCCCGACATCGTGCGCGAGATCAGCGCCAAGAAGGACGAGCCGCAGTGGATGCTCGATCTGCGCTTAAAGTCCCTCGAGATTTTCAATCGTTTTCCCGACCCGACGTGGGGCCCCTCCATCGAGAGCCTGGACATGGACAACATCGTCACCTACGTCAAGCCCAACACCGATCAAAAGCACGACTGGGAGTCGGTGCCTGACGACATCAAGAACACCTTTGAGCGCCTGGGTATCCCCGATGCCGAGCGCAGCTACCTGGCGGGCGTCGGCGCGCAGTACGACTCCGAGCTCGTCTACCACAACATGCAGGACACCGCGTCCAAGATGGGCATCGTCTACTCCGGCATCGAAGAGGCCCTGCACGACCCGCAGTGGGAGCCGCTCATCCGCGAGAAGTTTATGACGCTCATCCCGCCCACCGACCACAAGTTTGCGGCCTTGCACGGTGCCGTGTGGTCGGGCGGCTCGTTTGTCTACGTGCCCAAGGGCACCAAGCTCGACTTCCCGCTGCAGAGCTACTTCCGCCTCAACGCCAAGGGCGCCGGTCAGTTTGAGCACACGCTCATCATCGTCGAGGACGATGCCGACCTGCACTTTATCGAGGGCTGTTCCGCGCCCAAGTACAACGTGGCCAACCTCCACGCCGGCGCCGTCGAGCTCTTTGTGGGCAAGCGCGCGCACCTGCGCTACTCGACCATCGAGAACTGGTCCAAGAACATGTACAACCTCAACACCAAGCGTGCGCGCGTGGACGAGGATGGCGACATCGAGTGGATCAGCGGCTCCTTCGGCAGCCACGTGGGCTACCTCTACCCCATGAGCGTGCTCAACGGCCGTCGCGCCCGCTCGAGCTTTACCGGCATCACCTTTGCCGGCGCCGGGCAGAACCTCGACACCGGCTGCAAGGTCGTGCTCAACGCGCCCGAGACCTCGGCAACCGTCGAGACCAAGGGCATCTCCAAGAGTGGCGGCATTCAGACCTTCCGCAGCTCTATTGTGGCGACACCCAAGGCCGAGGGCTCCAAGGCAACCGTGAGCTGCCAGTCGCTGATGCTCGACGACCAAAGCCGCTCCGACACTATTCCGGCCATGGACATCCGCGCCAAGAACGTCGACATCGGCCACGAGGCCACCATCGGCCGCATCGGCGACGACAAGGTGTTCTACCTGATGAGCCGCGGTATCTCGGAGGAAGAGGCCCGTACCATGATCGTCAACGGCTTTGCCAACCCGGTCTCCAAGGAGCTGCCGCTGGAGTACGCCGTCGAGATGAACAACCTGATTAAGCTCGAGATGGAAGGAGCGATCGGATAATGAAACAGGAAACCAACACCGCTGCTACCACGCTCGAGCAGGTCAACGCGATGCCGGCTGCCACTTGGGGCTGGCTGAAGATGAATCAGACCAAGCTCGAGCTCTCTGACGAGCTTGCCGCCGCTCCCACCGAGACCATTGAGGTCGAGGGCTTGGACGAGCAGTTTACCGGCGTGGCAGACGCGTTCGACGCCGCCATGGACGCCATGGCCGAGCGCTTCCCCGAGCGCCGTGCCTCCGCCCCCGGTGATGCCGCCGGGCGCGCCCGCATCACGCCCGAGACCGAGCTCGACGTGCCCGCAACCTCCGTCTACCAGGCCGGCGCCATTAAGCTCGAGGAAGAGCTCTCCCCTGCTGAGGCCTTCGAAACCGGCATGGGTGAGGCTGCCTACGCCTACTTGGCCGAGCACGCTACCAAGCGCATCGTCATCGATGTGCCCGCATACAAGCACGCCACGGTTACCGTGCGCGTGAGCGGTGTCGATGCAGCCGCGGCCATCGCCGCCATCGACGTCGTCGCCCGTCCCCAGTCGACGCTCGATCTGCTTATTGCCCTGGACTCCCCCGTTGCCGGCGAGGGCGTCGTGGGATCCGTGCTGCGCGTGTGCGCCCACGAGTACGCCACCGTCAACGTGGCCTGCACGCAGACGCTCGACGATAGCTGGATCGCACTCGACGACACCGGCCTGTTCCTGGACGAGGGCGCGCGCGTCAACGTGCAGCACACCGTCCTGGGCGCTGGCGCCAGCGCCACCGGCCTTGCCGGCGACCTGCTGGGCGATACCGCCAAGGTCACCATCGATACTGACTACCTGGGCGCCCGAGAGCAGGTGCGCGACTTTAACTACGAGCTGCGCCACCGCGGTCGCAAGACCGAGTGCGAGATCGACGCCAACGGCGTGCTGACCGGCACGTCCAAGAAGGTCTACCGTGGCACCATCGACCTCGTGCACGGCTGCAAGGGTGCCGTCGGCACCGAACGCGAGACGGTGCTCTTGGCCAACAAGGGCGTCGACAACAAGACCGTCCCCGTCATCCTCTGCGACGAGGACGACGTCGCCGGCAACCACGGCGCCACCATCGGCCACGTCCGCGACGAGCAGCTGTTCTATCTCGCCTGCCGCGGCCTTGACCAAAACGCCGCCGAGGACCTGTTCATCCGTGCCAAGCTGGAGGACGCTGCGCTTTCCGCGACCGACGAGCGCACCCGCGCCGCCGTCGTCCGCTTGGGCAACAACCTGATCGACAATTTCGAGGAGGAGCTCGCATGATCGACACCGAGCACGTTAAATGCGACACCTGTACCGCACCGGAGCCTATGGAGCTCGACGCCAGCGACGAGGCCTCACGCGGCTGGCCCACCGTAGACATCGAGACCAATCCCTACAAGGCGCAGTTCCCGCTGTTCCAGCAGCACCCCGAGATCGCCTTCCTCGATAGCGCCGCCACCGCGCAGCGCCCTGCCTGCGTGCTCGACGCCGAGCGCGACTTCTACCAGCGCATGAACGCCAACCCCCTGCGCGGCCTGTACTCGCTGTCCGTCGAGGCCACCGAGGCCATCGCGAAGGTGCGCCAGCAGATTGCCAACCTCATCGGCGCCCCCCGGGCCAACGAGGTCGTCTTCACCCGCAACACGAGCGAGTCGCTCAACCTGGTCGCCAAGAGCTTTGCGCCAACGGTGCTCGAGCCCGGTGACGAGGTCGTCATTACCATCATGGAGCACCACTCCAACCTGATTCCGTGGCAGCAGGTCTGCCGCGAGACCGGCGCCAAGCTCGTCTACCTCTACCCCACCAAGACCGGCCAGCTCACCACCGAGGAAGTTCTTGCCAAGGTTGGTCCCAAGACCAAGATCCTGGCCGTGGGCCAGGTCTCCAACGTGCTGGGCGTCGAGAACCCGGTCAAGAACCTCGGCAAACTCGTGCACAAGTACGGCGGCTACCTGGTCGTCGACGGTGCGCAGTCGCTGCCGCACATGCCGGTCGATGTGGCCGACCTGGGAGCCGACTTCTTTGCCTTTAGCGCACACAAGGCCATGGGCCCTATGGGCATCGGCGTGCTGTGGGGCAAGATGGACCTGCTCAACGCCATGCCGCCCATGCTCACCGGCGGCGAAATGATCGACTCTGTCACCGAGCAGGACGCCGTCTGGGCGCCCGTCCCCGAGAAGTTCGAGGCCGGCACGCAGGACGCCGCCGGCATCTTCGCCACGGGTGCGGCACTCGACTACCTGGTCAACACCGTGGGTTACGAGAACATCCAGGCCCGCGAGCAGGCACTCGTCCACTACCTGATGGGCGAACTCATGCAGCTCGACTTTGTCCAGATCATCGGCTCCATCTATTGGGACAACCACCACGGCGTTGTGAGCTTTAACGTCAAGGGCATCCACCCGCACGACGTCGCGAGCATCATGGACATGGACGGCGTCTGCATCCGCGCCGGTCACCACTGCGCGCAGCCGCTGCTTACCTGGCTGGGCGTCGAGAACCTTGCCTGCTGCCGCGCCAGCGTGGCCTTCTACAACGACAAGGCCGACATTGACAAGTTCATCGCCGGCCTGCATCACGTTTGGAGCACGTTCAATGGGTAATCTGTACACCTCCACCACATTTATGGAGCACAACTCGCACCCCGACTACAAGTACGAGATGGATGCTCCCACGCACGAGCACGACGGCATCAACCCCAGCTGCGGAGACGAGCTCACTCTGCAGCTGCGTGTCGAGAACAACGTGATCGAGGAGGCCTCCTTTACCGGCCACGGCTGCGCCATCAGCCAGGCCAGCGCCGACATCATGGCCGACCTCATCACCGGCGAGACCGTCGAGGAAGCTCACCGCCTGGCAGAGCTCTTCCTCGCCATGATCCGCGGCGAGCAGCTCTCCGAGGAAGACCTGGAAGACCTGGACGAAGCCGCCCAGCTCCAGGACATCTCGCACATGCCCGCCCGCGTCAAATGCGCCGAGCTCGCCTGGCGCACCCTCGACGGCATGCTCGAGGGGCAAGCTAACCAGTAGTTTATGCCCCGAATCCAAGGTTTTTGATTGCCGAGCCGCCCGATACGGGCGGCTCTGTTTTTACCTAATGAGCGCGAACGCACAAAGTCCGCGCGTCCGGCGCCCCGTCTGACATTTGCCACACAGCCAGACGCGAGCACGGGCGTTTTCCACAGCACCAAAGGCCTGCGGCAGGGCCCCGGGCCCGCCAAGCAATGCGCCAAGCCCCGTTCTGCGAAGCTCCGACTCGCTTCGCGCCTGCCGCAGACGGGTCCCATAGGGAGCGGCGTGCATTTTTGCGAGTATTCAGCACGCCAAGCTGTGTGTATACGCATCGAAAGCGTTAATCAACGTCTTTAGGCGCATATATATTGTGCTTTAGAACAAGCATCGCGGTCTGACGGGACGCAGGCACGCGCTTCGGGGGCGCAACGGCGGGAATCAATAGCTTCGGGACCCGTATGTTGCAAGATTGCGGCGGTGCCGACAGCAACACGATGCTGAAAACTCCGTTTTTTGCACGGCGCAGACGGGGGTAGGCACGGGCAAACCCGGACCGAGCCGTTATTTTATGCAAGATGGCGATTTTTCTATGCATATTAAGAAGTGCAGTTACCGTACCAAGCTTTTAGAACAATGGTTGTGGCATATGGGCGACCCCAGCTGCGGTGCACAGGCAGTCCTACGCCACGTTTCGGCCAGTCTGCACCGCCGTTCGTGCACAGGCACGCACGATACGAGAAACGGTACTTTTGCCAATCCCCGTATATCGCTCAATCTGACGCACCGTAAAACCGGCATCGTGCAATCCAAGAATGACGATATTGCGCTGCGCCGACGGCGCGGCTTTAACCCCGTGGAGCGGAACCCCGAGGCTCTTCGCCATCTTGTCGGCAAAGGCGTGGCGTTCCCACTCCGTCTCTTTCATATCGCCCAGCGCTGGCTCGCCGCCGTCGGGCGTCGAAAGCGAATGGGTAATAAAGCCCTCGGCAGAACCAAAAAGCTCAAGCACGCAAGAAGGATCAGAAAATCCCCTCGCGACATCAGTCGCGTCACCGTCGTAAGCGCGCAAATGCTCGGCAAAGCTGCTCCAGGGATAACGCTCGATTAAGCTGATGCCAGCCTCCTGCGGATCGGCGTGTACGGAACGAATAGCCTCCATCACCTGCCAGCCGGTATCGAGCGAACGCCGGTCAAAACGGTTCTGGAACAGATGGCCTGTGCGCCCCGTGCGTTTATTGAACCGCCGCGCGTACGTCAAAAGCAACCGGTGCATCGCCGCGCTCATCCTGTCCTCGTAATCTGCAAGCACCAAATGCACGTGAGTGCCCATAAGACACCAGGCGATAACCGTCACGCCCTCCTCGCGGCAGCACTCGCGCATCAGCTCCAAAAACTCCCATCGGTCTTCATCGCCCTCAAAGATGAGCTGCTTGCCCGTACCGCGGGCACAGACATGGTAAAAGCCGGTAACCGTTCTCCAAACGCGCTGCATGGCGCTCCCTTCGCCGGGATCTGCTTACCATCCAATACAGCACGATTGAAGCGTGCCATCAAAACATTCACGCAAAACAATACACTCGCGCGGCCAAAGGCAGCAAACAGGCGGCGAACGGCACCGTTGCAACAGGTCAACCACTGCAACGCTTGCAAGAGCGGACCAAAAGCTTGCCCAAGACGGACCCCCTCTACGGAAGTTCATGACCACAGAACATAGAGTTAAACCGTTTCAATTAAAACTTCAGGACTTCTCGCTACGAAAACTGAGCCGTTCGCCGAATATTCCGTGCATTTCGCGGTATTATAGGGGCTGCATGTCATGTCCCTTTCGAAGGGTCGCCCGGCAATCGCCAGCCACGACCCCCAGACGGGACGCCAACACGATAGAGAGGAGAGGCATGCAGTACTCACAGGAAGTGGAGAACATGTGCCCCGTTGCCAAGGGTGCATACCACGGCCCCGCACCCATCCCCGAGGAGGGCAAGTGGGTCCAGGCTAAGGAGATTTCCGACATCTCCGGTCTTACGCACGGTGTGGGTTGGTGCGCACCTCAGCAGGGCGCCTGCAAGCTCACGCTGAACGTCAAGGACGGCATCATCGAGGAGGCCCTCGTTGAGACCATCGGCTGCTCGGGCATGACCCACTCTGCCGCCATGGCTTCCGAGATTCTTCCCGGTAAGACCATCCTCGAGGCCCTCAACACCGACCTCGTCTGCGACGCCATCAACGTTGCTATGCGCGAGATCTTCCTGCAGATCGTTTACGGCCGCAGCCAGACCGCGTTCTCCGAGGGCGGCCTGCCCGTGGGCGCCTCCCTCGACGACCTCGGCAAGGGCCTTCGCTCTCAGGTCGGCACCATGTTCGGCACCAAGGCCAAGGGCGCTCGTTACCTCGAGCTCGCTCAGGGCTACGTCACCCGCATGGCTCTCAACGACAAGAACGAGATCATCGCATTCGAGTTCCTGAACCTCGGCAAGTTCACCGACGCCGTTAAGGCCGGCAAGACCCCCGAGGAGGCCATAGCTGGCGCTATGGGCCACTATGGTCAGTGGGAGAACGCTGCCAAGTACATCGACCCGCGCACCGACGAGGAGACTCACTCCGTCGCCAGCGTGTTCCCGGTTCACGAGTAGAAAGGGAGGGAAATAACTATGACTGTTACGTTCGAAGGTTACGAGCGCCGCGCTGACAAGATCAACAAGTGCCTCGCCGACAACGGCATCGCCTCCCTCGAGGAAGCTCTGCAGATCTGCACCGACAAGGGCTTCAACCCGCGTGAGATCGTCAACAACACCCAGTCCATCGCCTTCCAGAATGCCGAGTGGGCCTACACCCTCGGTTGCGCTCTCGCTGTCAAGCGTGGCGCCAAGTCCGCTTCTGAGGCTGCCGCCATCATCGGCGAGGGCATCCAGGCCTTCACCGTTCCCGGCTCCGTCGCCGAGGACCGCAAGGTCGGTCTGGGCCACGGCAACCTGGGCGCTATGCTGCTCTCCGACGACACCGAGTGCTTCGCCTTCCTGGCCGGTCACGAGTCCTTCGCTGCCGCTGAGGGTGCTATCGGCCTGGCTCTGAACGCCAACAAGGCTCGCAAGAAGCCGCTGCGCGTCATCCTCAACGGTCTGGGCAAGGACGCTGCTCAGATCATCGCCCGCATCAACGGCTTCACCTACGTGAAGACCCAGTTCGACTACTTCACGGGCGAGCTCAAGGTCGTCGAGACCATCCCCTACTCCGATGGTCCCCGCGCCGCCGTTAACTGCTACGGCGCCGACGACGTCCGCGAGGGCGTTGCCATCATGTGGCACGAGAACGTCGACATCTCGATCACCGGTAACTCCACCAACCCCACGCGCTTCCAGCACCCCGTCGCTGGCACCTACAAGAAGGAGCGCCTCGAGGCTGGCAAGAAGTACTTCTCCGTCGCTTCTGGTGGCGGCACTGGCCGTACCCTGCACCCGGACAACATGGGCGCCGGCCCTGCCTCTTACGGCATGACCGACACCATGGGCCGCATGCACTCCGACGCCCAGTTCGCCGGTTCTTCCTCCGTGCCTGCGCACGTCGACATGATGGGTCTCATCGGCATGGGCAACAACCCCATGGTCGGTGCCACCGTCGCCTGCGCTGTCGCCGTCGAGGAGGCCCTCAAGGCCTAATCGCGCCCGCGCGATGCTCATATAGTTGAGCTTTGGAGCCGCTACCTTTCGAGGTAGCGGCTCTTTTTGTTTGCCCCGTCTCAAATTGGTTACTCTTATTAGAAGGTCCGATGTATCAGTTGCGGTGAAATACGGACTGAATTGCATCCATACAGGCCAAAACAGTCCGTATTCCACCGCAACTTATCAAATAGGCCGACCGAAGTGGCCGAGTCCATCTGACGCCCACCTGCCATATTTACCCTTTACCGATTTGCCGAGTCTTTGCGGCCCCATTGCCGATCACCCGTGCGACAATGCGCCGGACGAGAAAGGAATACGATGGAATCGACTGATGTACTGGTAATTGGATCTGGCATTGCGGGCCTTTGTGCCGCCATCGAAGCGGCACACACGGGTACAGCCGTCACTGTGGCAAGCGCCGGCAAGACCATGAGTGGATCGAGCTTCTTCCCGGGTACCTGGGGCCTCGGCCTCATCGGTCCCGTCGACGAAGACGACGAGCAGGACCTCATCGACACCATCTTGGCCGTCAGCGGCGGCGTTGCCGACCCCGAACTCGTCCAAGCGTTCGTCCACGGCATTCCCCAAGCGATTGACTGGCTCGAGCAAGACCTGGGCGTTGAGCTCCAGCGTCCGCAAAGCGCTGAGAGCGCTCAGCAAAATCAGTTTATCCCCTGCTTTGACCACAAGACGCGCATGTGGCGCGGCCTCACCCGCAAGCCCCTTGAGGACGCTCTGACGACCTGGATCGAGTCGCTCGGCATTCGCCTGCTCCCCCGCCATGAGCTTATCGACCTTGTTGAGGACACGAACGGCAGAATAACCGGAACCGCACTCTACGACCTTACCGAAAATCGAATCGTGCCCTTTGCTGCCAAGGCCACGATCATCGCAGCCGGTGGCACAGGCGGCCTGTTCGAGCGCAGCCTTACGTCGGCTGATGTACTCAGCTCCTCGCAGGCCATCGCACTGGCGCACGGCGCATCGCTTACTAATATAGAGTTCATGCAGATGATGCCCGGCTTCATCGAGCCCAGGCGTAACTTGGTCTTCAACGAGAAAACCTGGCGCTACGTACATGTAGACCAGCCGGTAGATATTGCCGACGACAAGCTGGACGACCTGCTCGAGCAGCGCTCTGGATATGGTCCCTTCACGTCACGCTTGGCCTCCCGTGCTATCGATCTCGTCATCGATCAGGCAGGTGCCGAAGGCCTGGCACTCCATTACGACTTCCCCTGCGAGGATGTCCCAGAGTTTGTGCAGACCTTTGCCACCTGGCTGCAAGACGAGCACGGCATCGCCCCGACTGACGAGATGCGCGTTGCGATGTATGCCCATGCCGCTAACGGCGGCATCAAGATCGATAAGACCGCGTACACGGGCGTTGAGGGCCTCTACGCTTGCGGCGAGGCGACAGGCGGCATGCACGGCGCCGACCGCATTGGTGGCTTATCAAGTGCCAACGGCATCGTATTCGGACGTATCGCAGGCGCATCGGCAGCCCTTGCAGCGCAGAAAGAGCCTGAGACAGCCCTGAAGGCGGATATCACCCTCCCCCAGTACGGCATTGCCACAACAGATGCCGAACGCCTGACACACAGCCTTAGGCACACGATGAGCACCTTTTGCATGATCAACAGGACCGAAACAGGCCTATCCGAGGCACTACACGAGCTTGAGGGCTTGAAGACGGAGGCAACGACCTTGAGCACACAGAAAGCCCAGGACAGCGAAGTCGCAGCCCTCGCCCGCCTGCAATCGCAGATTCAGCTGGCACAGGAAATGGTCAAAGCCATGCGCAAACGAACCGAAAGTCTCGGGTCGCACTATCGAGCGGATTAAACCGGACACCTATCTAAAGCAGAACACAACCAATCGATATCCATGGGCCCCGTGAGCTCGAAGCAGCACGGGGCCCATTCGTGTCCGCACGACAGCGTATCCTTATTCTGAATACAGAGCGGACAAAGCCCGCATAGAAAATAGACCAGCGAGGAGGAGATATGGACAGTAGAGATATCGAGAAGTGGCGTATCGAACTTGATAGCTACGCCAATGTGGAAGACGGCGTTGAGTATTGGCTCGCACGCGATTTAATGGAACCCATGGGGTACACTCGATGGGAGAACTTCGCCGAAGTTGTTAAGAGGGCAAAAGTCTCATGCGAAACAAACAAAACTCCAGTTGATTCCCATTTTCGTGACACCACGAAAATGGTAACTGCCGGTGTCGCCGCTCGCGCGGTTAAAGACTACAAACTTACGCGCTATGCATGCTATTTAATCGCACAGAACGGAGATTCAAACAAGCCAGAGATCGCGCTCGCCCAGGCATACTTTGCCGTGCAGACGCGCCGCCAAGAGCTCATAGAGCAGCGCTTCGCAGAGATTCAGCGCTTGCAGGCGCGTCACTCGCTATCCGATTCAGAGAAACAGCTCTCGGGTATTGCGTTCAAACGCGGCGTGGACTCCAAAGGATTCGCGATCATCAAGTCGAAGGGCGATGAGGCGTTATTCGGCGGCAGAAGCACGGCGGAAATGAAGCAGCAGCTCGGCGTACCCAAGAGAGCGGCATTGGCGGACAGGTTAGCCGATGTCCTCATCAAAGCAAAGGACCTTACGAACTCGATGACGGCCTTCAACGCCGAGGAACACGACCTGTACGGCCTGGACCAGATCAAGCAAGAGCACGTCGAGAACAACACAAGCGTGCGTGGCAGCCTCATCGACCGCGGAATTGTCCCCGAGAACCTACCGCCTGCCGAGGATACAAAAAAGCTCGAGCGTCGCGTGAAGACAGACGAGAAGAAACTCAAGGAGGGTACTGACGGTTTTACCGATCCCCAGGGTAGGCTCGATCTGTGAAAGCGGCTGTGCCCTTTCGGGTTCGACCCCATGCGAGGTCAACAAAAAACGACCAGCCTGAGCCAGTCGCTTTAACAATCTTTGGGTGGGCCGTCAGGGGGTCAGCCTGCTGCGCAGGCGGTCACTGCGGCGCTTCGCGCCTTGCGCGCTGCGCTGGCAAATGCTTACGCATTTCCTCAGCTCCGCGCCCCGACGGGTTCGACCCCGTGCGAGGTCAACAAAAAAGCGACCAGCCTAAGCCAGCCGCTTTAACGATCTTTGGGTGGGCCGTCAGGGGGTCGAACCCTGGACCTTGGGATTAAGAGTCCCCTGCTCTACCAACTGAGCTAACGACCCAAAGCTAAAGTCCGTTATGGCGGACTTTAGAGGAGATATCGTGTGGTGGGCCGTCAGGGGTTCGAACCCTGGACCTTGGGATTAAGAGTCCCCTGCTCTACCAACTGAGCTAACGACCCGATATCAACACGAAGCAAGAACTGGGGTGGGTAAAGGGACTCGAACCCTCGACCTACGGGACCACAACCCGTCGCTCTAGCCAACTGAGCTACACCCACCGTGTCCTGTGCGCTTCGCGCTCGACTATTATTGCAAGGAACGCCACGCGATGCAAGCCCCAATTTTCAAGAATTTTGAAAAGAGTTTTTCGAGCGCGTTTCGAGCAATTCCCACCGGTTCCATAGGAGTAAACTTGCCCCACTGCAAATCCTCGAAAGGACCGGCATGAAAGAACTCTCCAACCGCACGGCAACATTTACCGATTCGGTCATCCGCCGCATGACACGCATCTCCAATAAGTACGATGCCGTCAATCTCTCGCAGGGCTTCCCCGACTTCGATCCTCCGGCGCAGCTGCTCAACAGCCTGAGCACCATCGCCGCCGACCCCAAGCCGCTCTACCACCAGTACTCCATTACCTGGGGCTCCCAGGCCATGCGCGAGGCGCTCGCCGCCAAACAGGAGCACTTTATGGGCATGCCGATCGACCCCAACCAGAATATCGTGGTCACCTGCGGCTCCACCGAGGCCATGATGGCCGCCATGATGACGGTTACGAACCCCGGAGACAAGGTCGTCATCTTCTCGCCGTTCTACGAGAACTACGGCGCTGACACCATTCTCTCGGGTGCCGAGCCCATCTATGTACCGCTCAACCCGCCCACATTCGACTTTGACCGCGAGGCGCTCGAGGCTGCCTTCCGCGACAACGACCCCAAGGCCATCGTCCTGTGCAACCCTTCCAACCCCTGCGGCAAGGTCTTTACGCGCGAAGAGCTCACCTTTATCGCCGACCTGTGCAAAAAGTACGACGCGTACTGCATCACCGACGAAGTCTACGAGCACATCGTCTACGCGCCCCATGAGCACGTCTACATGGCCACGCTGCCCGGCATGTTCGAGCGAACCATCAGCTGCAGCTCGCTGTCTAAGACGTACTCCATCACCGGCTGGCGTCTGGGCTACACCATCGCCCCGGCCCAGATCACCGAGCGCATCAAGAAGGTCCACGACTTTCTCACCGTGGGTGCCGCCGCTCCCCTGCAGGAAGCCGTTGTCACCGCCCTCAACTTCGACGACAGCTATTACGATGAGGTCCTCGACCTCTACACCGCCAAACGCGACCTGTTCTGCCAGGGGCTCGATAGCATCGGTCTTGAGCATAACGTGCCGCAGGGCGCCTACTACGTCATGATGGACATCTCTGAGTTTGGCTATGACAGCGACCTCGAATTCTGCGAGGACCTCGCATCCAAGGTGGGCGTGGGCGCCGTGCCCGGCTCGAGCTTCTTCCGCGAGCCCGTCAACCATCTGATTCGTTTCCACTTTGCCAAGCGGGACGAGACGCTTAACGCGGCACTGGAGAACCTCAAGTCGCTACGTGATAAAATCAAGCCGCGCGGGTAAGGACGGCCCGGCAACTAAAGCAACCAAAGAAGCCCCGCACCGCCCGCCACGTTGCGAGGCTTCTTTTTATAGCGCTTTCTTAAATGGTTTAGAGCCCTATACTTTAGTCACGGAGCAACTCGTCCCAGAGAGAGGAATACTATGGCAGAACAGCAGCTTATCGGAGCGCTCGAGGCCGGCGGCACCAAGATGGTCTGCGCCACGGGCTATGCAGACGGTACGGTCCTGGAGCGTGAGCAGATCGCGACCACGACCCCGCAGGAGACCGTTGAGGCCGTCAATGCATGGTTTGCCGACAAGGGCATCGCCGCGCTGGGCATCGGCGCCTTTGGCCCCACCGCAGTCAACCCTGCCTCGCCCCAATACGGCAAGATCCTGGAGACGCCCAAAACGGCATGGCGCTACTTTGACCTGCTGGGCACTATCCAAAACGAGCTCAATATCCCCTGCGGCTACGACACCGACGTCAACGTCGCCTGCCTGGGCGAGGTCACCTTTGGTTGCGCCCAGGGCCTCACTGACGTTGTGTATCTGACCATCGGCACCGGCGTGGGCGCCGGCGTGCTCTCGGGCGGTAAGCTCGTACACGGCATGATGCATCCCGAGGCCGGCCACATCCTGGTCACGCGCGACCCGCGCGACACCATTGGCGAGCACAGCGCCTGCCCCTTCCACGACAATTGCCTCGAGGGTCTCATCGCCGGCCCCGGCGTTAAAAAGCGCTGGGATGGCAAGAGCGCCGGAGACATGGCCGATGACCCGGAGGCCATGGACCTGCTCGCAGGCTATCTGGCACAGGCGCTCATGACCTACACGCTGTGCTACGCGCCGCAAAAGATCATCATCGGTGGCGGCGTGGCCGACCACACCCCCATCGTGCCGCTCGCGCGCAAGAAGTGCGCCGAGATGCTCAACGGTTATATCGTCACGCCCGAGGTCAACGACATCGATACCTATATTGTCAACAACAGCCTTGAGGGCAAGCAGGGCATCATGGGCTGCCTGGCCCTGGGCGCGCAGGCGCTTCAGTAACAGACGCACCCACAGGGCGTGGCGCGCCCGGCAAATCCAACCTACGGAACGACGCCACCACGCCCTATATAAGCCCTCTAATAAAAAAGGCCGCCTAGCACCAAGCATACGTCCTAGGCGGCCTTTTTGGCACATATGAGCGATCGTAGTAGATATCGGAGCACAACGCCCGTTGCCGCTCCACAGCAGTCGATCATCACATCGGTGATCATGCCGGCGCGTCCCGGCACAAAGAGCTGAATCGTCTCGTCGATCGAAGGAATCAGCAGCAGGAACACCGCCGTGGGCAGCAGCACGTCAAAGGTGCGCCGGCCCTCAAAATCAAAGGCGTGCGTTGCCAAGATGCCGAGCACCATATACTCGGTAAAATGCGCGCACTTGCGAACAACAAAGTTGGTCACCCATTCATATGGAAGTCCCACGCCGTGCAGGAAACCGCGGATAGCTTCCATGACCGTTAGGCTCAGCGAGCCCGACCCCGAGCCGGGAACCAGCGAATTGCCCCAGATCAAGAGCGCCATCAGGCAGGTCACGACCGCCCATTTTCGATTGATCTTAACCATGCAGAAGTTATGCCTCCGCGCGGAGCGGCGCGAAGCTGGCGGTACCGCCCTCGATAACGCTCAGGTAGGCACGGCCCGTACGCTTGGCGGTAGAGGACTGCAGGCGCTCGATCTCCTCCTCGAGGATCTGATTGACGCGCTCGTGACGACGGTTTTCCATAATGCCGGCGGCAATAGCCTCGGCCCGCTCGATGCTCTCGCGCGAGATACGGGCAGTATCCTCGGGGAACACAGCGCTGTGACGGCCGACATAGGCGGGGGCAGCAGGCTGAGGGGCAGCGACGGGAGCGGGGGCTGCAACAGGAGCAGGCTCGTCAATCTCATCCAGAATCGCGGTGGCGGCGGCCCACATGTCCTCGTGGCCCGAGTAATCAGCCATGGGGACATCAACCTCGAGTGAGGCATCCGGAAGGTCGCCGGTGTCGATGCGATCTTGGGCATCAATCGATGCGGTGATGGCTGCAGGCTCATCGAGGTCATCGAGATCGATGTCCGCGGCACCGGAGATGATAGGCATGCTGGCGAGGTTTGCATTGTACGGCGCAGCCTCAGCCGCCTGCTGCTGGGCAGGAGCGCCCCACAGCGAGCTTTCGGCGGCACGGCGGGCGGCAACGGCCTCCTCGTCCGCAGTCATGGCTTCATCAACGTACGAATTGTCGGCAGAAGCGTTCGCGTCCGCCGAGGTAGCGCTGTAGGCGTTATTGGCTGCCGCGTTGGCGACGAGTGCCACGAAAGCCGCCGTGCTGCCCGCAGGGGCGGCCTGGGAGCCAGACACGGCGCGTGCCGCGGCGGCGATGTCGTCGCGATTGAAGGAGCCGGTCTGCCCGCCGTTGGTGAGCTCGTCGATGGCGACTTGATAGACGTCGCGCGAGTGTGCAGGGTCGCAGCTCACCGGCGAATCGTCGTCGAGCATACTGTCGATCATGGACCAAGCCTCGTCCTCGTCCATAGCGTCTGCGGCTCGAGCGATGGTAGGGACACCATCATCGGCATGACGGCGCTGGAACGCACCAGTCAGGCCGGAAAGGAATGCCGAGGTAGACTGCTCCGCCTGAGCCTGAGAAGCAGAAGCCGCAGCGTAAGGAGTCGCATCCTGCTGCTGAGCTGGAATCGAGGCGGTCTTGAACTCGCTTTGATGCTGATTGAGATTGGCGGCACCGCCCATGACATCGGGCTGGAACAGACGCTCTTCACGCTGCGCACGATACTCGGAGATACCCAGCGAGGCGGCATAGATACCCACGCCCGCCACCGCGCCCACGGCGAAGGGAACCGCACCCGCCACGACCGTCTCGTTCACAGACGAAAACGGCAGCGTCGCGGCATACATAACCACGGGAGCGGCAAGGCCGATCCCGCACGAAAGTCCGGCAAGGACTGCTCGTTGTGTTGCATCAGAAGAAGCCATGAGCTCTCCCCATCTTCCAGCACCCAAATCGCATCATTCAGTTGGCTGCGCGAGAGAAGATGAAGCGGGGCTATGCCCCAAAGCAACGGTATATGGTTCGTTTCATCTGCGTTTTCCGTCGCGAAGCTTTAAAGCTATTATGCGAAACCGCCCTGTCGATTGCAAGCGACGATGTCGGATTGAAACGGGAAACCTGCTGCTTGCCAGTCTTATGGTCAAAAAAGCGCGGAGCGGCGATATAGAAAAGGGCCGAGGCTCAAAGCCCCGACCCTTTATTGCATTGATGACTATCGCTGCGTGTGGATGACAACCTAGAACGTCTGCTCGTAGTCGCTGTGCTTTTTGGCCGAACGCACCAGGAACTCCTGGTTGGTGTTGGTGCCCTTAAGACCCTTGATAAACGACGCAGCTGCGCGCTCGGTGTTGTTCATGCCGGCAAGAATGCGACGCAGGCCAAAGACAAACGGACGCATCTGCTCGTCAACCAACAGGTCCTCGTTACGCGTACCGGAGGCAACGGGGTCGATAGCCGGGAAGATGCGGCGGTCGGCCAGGTCGCGGTCGAGCTTGAGCTCCATGTTGCCGGTGCCCTTGAACTCCTCAAAGATGACCTCGTCCATCTTGGAGCCGGTGTCGATGAGGGCAGAGGCCAGGATGGTGAGCGAGCCACCGTTCTCGATATTGCGGGCTGCGCCCAGGAAGCGCTTGGGCGGATACAGTGCCGCCGAATCGACGCCGCCCGAAAGGATGCGGCCTGAGGCGGGCGCCGCCAAGTTGTAGGCGCGGGCAAGACGCGTGATGGAGTCGAGCACCACCACGACATCGCCGCCCAGCTCCACGATGCGCTTGGCGCGCTCGATGACGAGCTCTGCCACACGAGTGTGGTTGTCGGCGGGCATATCGAAGGTCGACGCCACAACCTCGCCCTTGATGGAACGCTGCATATCGGTAACCTCTTCGGGGCGCTCGTCGACGAGCAGGCAGATGAGGTGCACCTCGGGGTTGTTAATCGAGATAGACTGGCAGATCTTCTTGAGGATTGTGGTCTTGCCGGCCTTGGGCGGGGACACGATCAAGCCACGCTGACCCTTGCCGATCGGCGACACGATGTCGATGGCGCGACCGGTAATGGAGTCCTTGCCATGCTCCATGCGCAGCGGCTCGTTGGGATAGACCGGGGTGAGGTCACCGAACTTGGGGCGGTTGCGAATCTGCTCGGGGTCTAGACCGTTGACGGTCGTGATTTTGGCGAGGCCGGCGCGCTTGTCGCCGCCGCGCGAAGGACGAAGCGAGCCCTCGATGACGTCGCCCGTGCGCAGACGCGCGGAGCGGATGAGGTAGGCGGGCACGAAGGCGTCGTCGTTGGACTTCATGTAGCCATGGGCATGGATGATACCGGAGCTGTCCGGACGAATCTGCAGGATGCCCTTGATGTCGCGGAAGCCCTCGGCCTTCGCGGCGGTGACGTAGATCTCCTCGACGAGCTCGGCTTTCTTCTTGCCGGTCGTCTCAATCTCGAACTCCTTGGCCTTCTCGCGCAGCTCGGCGACCTTCATGGCCGCGAGCTCCTCGCGCGAAAGCGTGGGCTCGGTGGGAGCGGCATTACGCTCCTTGTTGCGCTGCTTGCGATCGCGCTGGCGGTTGCGGCGGTCGTTGTTGCGCTCGTCCTTGCGCTCGTTGCGCTCGTCGTTGCGCTTGTGCTGGCGACGGTTGGGGCGAGCGCCGTCTTCGGCCTCGGCGGGCGCGGCGCCATCGGTTGCGGCGGCATCGGCGTTAGCCGCAGTATCATCGCTGGCCTCGGCCTTGGAATCGCCCTGCAGCTCGGCCTCGGCCTGCTGCTCGGACGCCTTGGCCTTAGCGGACTTCTTACGACCGCGCTTGGGCTTCTCGGACGCAGACTGTTCGACGTCTTGGGGCTCGGCGGCATCAGTCGATGCATCGGCGGTCGTCTCGGCGGAATCCTCGGACGCACCCTTCTTGGCAGTCTTGGCCTTGGACGTGCGCTTAGCAGCAGTACGATGGCTGCGACCAGGACGGACGTCGGCGGGCTCGACATCGGCGGGAGCGGCCTCGGAAGTCGTAGCATCCTGGACGGGTGCATCGGCAGCGGTTGCAGACTCGGCGGTCGCCGCAGCATCCCGAGCGGCTGCAGCTGCGGCTGCGGCCTTCTCTGCCTCGACGAAGGCCTTGGGCTTGCGACCGCGACGGTGCGGGCGCAAAGCCGGATCGACAACGGGAACTTCGCTGGCCTCGACAGGCGCAGCGGACTCAGCAGGCGATGCGCCCTCCCCTGCCGCGGAACGAACCGAAGCCTCGGTGAGCTCGAGGGTTACCTGATCGGCAACCTGCTCGGCCTTAGCAGCCGTGCGACGGCGTGTGCGCGGTGCCGGCTTCTCGGTCGGCTGGTCGGCGGCAGGTGTCTCGGGCACAGACGGAGCTGCAAGCTCGGTCAGAGCCGCGGCCTCGCGCTCGGCAGCACGACGGCGGGCGCGCACCACCTGAGCCTCGCTAATCTGCGCCAACGCACGCGCCTGCGCGACCTCATCGGAAATCGGCTCCGAGGAGTCAGCTGCAACGGTGCGCTTGACGCGCGTCGTGCGCGTGGTACGGCGCTTGGGCTTGGTGACCTCCTCGCCGTCAGCAGCAGACTTGGCCGTGCGGCGCGTACGCTTGGGCTTTGCCGGAGCAGCCTCCTCACCAGTTGCAGGCACGGCCTTCTCAGCCGCTGAAGGCGTAGGCGTCGAAGCAGCCTTAGGCGTCTCAGGAGCCGAGGCTTGCGCGGGCGCCGCGACCTGGTCCAACGCAACCGGTGCAGCGGGAGCGGCTTGCGTCGTCGTTATTTCGTTTTCTTGCTGTTGATCAGACACAGTGTTTGCTCAACTTTCTTTTCAAGCCCTGTGATCACATGCTCCCTGCATAAACCTTCAGGGCGGCTAAACAGTCTAGCTCCGTCAAATACCGACGGACATCATTGATCTGTATCGAGATATTTGCGTCATATACGCAGCGTTAGTGTAACACAACCGCAACCACCTGCAACTTAGTCATTGAGGACGTTCTTAAACGACTAGTCAAAAGGGACAATCTTTGGTTTAACACCCACAAATCTGACTGCCTCCGCCAAAACTGTGGCGGTTTACTACGATGAATCGCTCAACCGCGATCACTCCGAAACTTGTTGAACTAAAACCGCAGGTAGATGCCTTGCACTTTTTTGCGAAAAGCCGGCGTAGTTGGAATTTCTCATTTCATCGTAGTAAACCGGCATAGTTTCGTATTTCCAGCAGTTCCAAATTCGTCAATACGTCGGCGTTTGCAAAAAGCCCGACCTCCGTGGGAGATCGGGCTTTCAAGGCTTAGTTAAACCAAGTCTGTACGGTCAAATGACCCGTAGCTTACATCTGCTCGGGCGCGGAAACGCCAACGAGGGTGAGCACCAGGGCGAGCGTCACACGGACGGCATCGCAAGCGGCCAGACGGGCACGCGAAAGCTCGGGGTCGACGGGACGGCCCTCGCTCGGCAGCACCTGACAGGCAGCGTAGAAGCTGTGGAAGTCGCCGGCGAGTTCCTCAGCAAAGTGCGTCAGACGGAACGGGGCGCGGTCGCGAGCGCAGCTGGCGATGAGGTCGGTGAGCTCGTTGAGCTTGCGCGAAAGGGCGAGCTCGGTCGGGTCGGTCAGCAGCGAGTAATCGACGTTCTCACCGATGGCCTTGGCGGCGACGGCCTTCATGCCCATCTCGTCAGCCTGCTCGGGCGTAACGTCAGCGGCACGGCGCAGGATGGAGCACACGCGGGCGTGAGCGTACTGCACGTAGTACACCGGGTTGGAGTTGTCGCGCTTCTTGACGGCCTCAATATCGAAGTCGACCATCTGGTTGGAGCTCTTGGAGATGAGGGTGTACCGGGCAGCGTCGGAGCCGACCTCGTCGACGAGCTCCTGCAGGGTCACCATGGTGCCCTTACGCTTGGACATACGGACGGGCTTGCCGTTGCGCAGCAGGTTGACGAGCTGGCCCAGCAGAACCTCAAACTTGCCGGGGTAACCCAAGGCATCGCAGACGCAGCGGACGCGCTCGATGTAGCCGTGGTGGTCGGCGCCCCAGATGTCGATGACGTGGTCGACGCGCTGGAACTTATCCCAGTGATAGGCAACGTCGGAGGCGAAGTAGGTGTACTCGCCGTCGGACTTGATCAGAACGCGGTCCTTGTCATCGCCCAGGTCGGTGGAGCGGAACCACAGGGCGCCGTCCTTGGTGTAGAGATAGCCCATCTTGTCGAGCTTCTCAAAAGCGCGGTCAACGGCGGAGGTGCCGGCGGTCTCGCCCTCGGTGTCCTTCACATACAGCGAGCGCTCGGAGAACCAACGATCGAAGTCGCAGTTAACGGCATGGCAAAGGTCGCGCATGTTGTCGACCATCTTTACATAGCCGCGCTCGCGGAAGCTCTCCATGCGCTCCTGCGGATCGGCGTTGACCCACTTATCGCCGTCGGTGCGCCAGAACTCGGCGGCCTCGTCGATGATGTAGTCGCCGCCGTAGGAGTCCTTGCCCAGGGTCTCGGCAAAGTTGTCCTGATACGGATGGGTCTCGGGATGCTCGTCGTTCTCGTCGGCAACAAAGGCGTCGCGGTCGGCGATCAGCAGCTTGTGAGCCTCGTCGATATCCACGCCCTGCTTGGCGATGATGTCGGCAAGCTGCATATAGCGCGTGCTGATGGAGTTGCCGAAGGTGTTCATCTGAGAGCCGTGGTCGTTGATGTAGAACTCACGCTGGATGTCGTAACCGGCGTGATCCATAACGCGGCAGAGCGAGTCGCCCAGCGCGGCCCAGCGGCCGTGGCCGATGTGCATGGGGCCGACGGGGTTGGCGGAAACGAACTCGACCTGGGTCTTCAGGCCACCACCGACGTTGGACTTAGCGAAGTCCATACCCTTCTCGCGAGCCTCGCCAAAGATGGCATTCTTGACGGCAACGGAGAGGTAGAAGTTGATGAAGCCGGGGCCTGCGATCTCGACCTTCTCGATCGCGGGGTCCTCGGGCATATGGGCAACGATGGCCTCGGCGATCTTGCGCGGGGCGCAGTGGGCCAGCTTGGCGGACTTCAGGGCCATGGTAGAGGTCCACTCGCCATGAGAAGTGTCAGCCGGTCGCTCGATAGCGCAATCGTCAAGTTCAAATGCGGAAAGGTCGCCGGCCTCCTGGGCCGCAGCAAGCGCAGCGCGTACCAGCTCTTCAATCTTCTCGGGCATAGATCCTCCTTGTGTTAAAGCCCCCGAGCTCTTGGTCACTCGTAGGGCAAAAGCCAGAGTTTGTAGCACTCTATCACAAGCGACGGGCACTGTCGCAGGGTAAAGCTAATAGATATTGCATATGCACAAAAATGACTACAGCTTGTATGGAGTCACTCAAAGATGCCGGTCTGCCTGCAGATTATGCAGGCGTTGAAAATGCATAAAGGTGTGAATGAGCTGCGTCTGTTATCGAATACTCTTACCTATCAGAGTTGTGTGCTTTTCCTGCATAAAGTACGGGTTTGCGCACGTCAGCGTGTTATTCTAGACATACGTAAATTCGTATAAGTTGGAGGTAGCATGTTCTCAATCGGTCAACACGTCATTCATCCGGGCCAGGGAGTCTGCACCGTCGTCGGTTTTAGGGACGACACACCGCAGCCCATGCTGTTGCTCGAGACCAAGCAGGGACATGCGCAGACGATCCTCATGTACCCCGTGGCGCAGGCCGACCGTCTGCACGCCGCCATCTCTCAGCAAGATGCCGAGCACCTGCTGAGCCACTATGACGAGCTGGAGTGCGACACCTTTACCGAGCGCAACAGCTCGCTTGAGGAGACACACTTTAAGCAGCAGCTCAAGCTGGGCGCGCCCGAGACGGTCCGCGTGGCAAAGACCATGATGCACCGCATTCGCCAGGCCGAGGAAGCTGATAAAAAACCCAGCTCCTACTACATGCGCGTACTCAAGGAGGCCAAGCGCCGCTCCATCGAGGAGTTCGCCGTGGCCTTGGGCGTCACCGAGGAGGCCGCCGAAGCCCGCCTAGCCCAAGCCGCCCTCAACTAACCTGCCAAAAAGGGACAGGTTTATTTTGGCAGGTTTTATCTGGCCAAACGTCAACAAACAATCAGTAAATGGCCGAGTTCTCCGTTTTGTTTGTGAGCGCCCGGCCATTTTTCTATCGCCGTAGAAATGCGTGAAGCCCATTTGCGATGACATCATGCGAGGGGGACCGTCCAGATCGACGCAACTAACGCCCGCATCCACAACAAGCGCGCCCGTCTTGTTCAATTACCATTAAAAAGCATCAATTTGAAAACGCAATAACATTTCGGCAGGTAGCAGCTATGGTCGGTGAACTGAATCTCGACAACCGAAGCCTCCGAATGAGGTATCTTCAGCCCATCCAAGCTAAAGGAGGGGCCATGCCGAGAAAACCTCGTTCAAAGTCACCAACCGGTTATTTCCACGTCACGTTGCGTGGAAACGGAGGGCAATTGCTGTTTGACGATGCCGAGGACCGAATCGCCATGCTTCAGATCCTCGATGCGATTCTCCCCAAACACAATATCGAGCTTATCGCTTGGTGCCTTATGGGAAACCACATTCATCTGCTCATCGACGATCCGGACGACCGCAAGAGCGACGCGATGCACGCGGTAGCCGTATCGTATGCGGGCAGGTACAATGCGCGGACGGGACATATCGGCCACGTGTTTCAGGAGCGGTTTTGGGATTCGCCCATTAAGTCGGAAGTATATTTACTCGAGGCAATTCGATACATTCATCTGAATCCACAAAAAGCAGGACTGGCGGCATACGACGAATATCCCTGGAGCAGCCATCGCGAGTATCTAATGAGTGCCAGGTCACGGCCGCATGTCACCGGCAGCGTTGTCGGTGTTTTATTCCCAACACCTCGCTCATACCTTCAGCTCATGGAAAGTGCGCCGTCGCTTCCCTATCGCCCCAGCGCAACAGCCAAGGTTCGCGAGGAAGATCTATGCGAATTTGGCACGGCAATCGTGCAGAGTGTCGCAGGATGTGCTCCGACGGAACTCAAATCCGTCTCCAAGCCACTTCGCAATGAGGCGATTCTCGCGCTTCGAAAAGAAGGGTTAACGGTTAGGCAGGTTCAGCTGTTGACCGGACTGGGGACATGGATTATCAAGAACGCGTCCTAGCGTCGCGCTTGCCGAGTTACGAGTACGGCGAAGCGCAGCTGCCTGCCGCGAGGCGCCGCCATTCGCCAACGTCACCATGTCAAACAGAAAACGCTTCCGCTGAATAACGTCCAACGGAAGCGTTTTCCCAGATAAAACCTACCAAAAAAACCTGTCCCTTTTTGGCAGGTTAGGCCTGGAAGGTGTCGCGGTCGGGCGCGAAGGACTGCATGGCCGCGATGGTGCGGTCGAAAAGCTCGGGGAGCTCCCAGCCCAGCATCTCGGCGCCCTGCGTAATCACGTCGCGCGAGCAGCCGGCGGCAAAGCGCTTGTCCTTGAACTTCTTCTTGAGCGACTTGGTCGTAAAGTCCATGACGCTTTTGCTCGGACGCATGATAACGGCGGCCCCGATCAGGCCGGTAAGTTCGTCGCACGCAAATAGGATCTTCTCCATCTGCGACTCGGGCTTGGGCAGCGAGGCGTTGAAATCGGACGTGTGCGTCTGGATGGCGCGGATGAGCTCGGGCGATGCGCCCTCGCCCTCCAGAATCTTGGCAGCATAGATGGTGTGGTTCACGGGGTCGTCCTCATGCTCCTCCCAATCCAAGTCGTGCAGCAGGCCGACGATACCCCAAAACTCCTCGTTCTCGGGGTCGAACTCGCGTGCAAAGTAGCGCATGGTGCCTTCGACCGTCTCGCCGTGGGTGATGTGGAACGGATCTTTGTTGTGCTCGTTGAGCAGTTCGAACGCACGGTCACGGGTGATTCCGGCGGAAAGCGTCTGAGACATGGCAATACCTCCAGGTGAGTCGGTGCTAGGACACGGTGTCACTATCGTATATCGCCGCGGCTCAAGCCGAAAGGCAGAAAAGGCATACGGAGAAAAAAGCCGGGCGAACGCGTCGCCCGGCAAAACCGCAGATAAAACCTGCCAAAATAAACCTGTCCCTTTTTGGTAGGTTTAGGGGCGGACCTGGCCGGTGCCGCGGAGCTTGTATTTGTAGGTGGTGAGGGCCTCGGCGGCAAAGGGGCCACGGGCGTGGAGCTTTTGGGTCGAGATGCCGATCTCGGCGCCCAGGCCAAACTCGCCGCCGTCAGTGAAGCGAGTGCTGGCGTTGGAGTACACGGCCGAGGCATCGACAGCATCGAGGAAGCGCTCGCAAGCATCCGTATCCTCGGCAACGATGGCCTCGGAGTGCATCGTGCCGTAGCGGTTGATGTGTGCGATGGCCTCGTCCTCGTTTGCCACGACCTTCACGCTCATCTCGAGCGCCAGGTACTCGCGACCCCAGTCCTCCTCAGTCGCGGCGACGTAGTCATCGCCCTCCACAAGCCCGGCATCGGCGCATGCGGCGCAGGTTGCCTCGTCGCCGTGCATGAGCACGCCGTGGTCATGCAGCACGGTCACGACCGCGGGCAAAAACGCATCGGCCACAGCACGGTCGACCAGCAGCGACTCGGCGGCATTGCACACGCCTACGCGCTGGGTCTTGGCATTAACGATAATGTTGAGCGCCTTATCAAAGTCGGCGGATTCATGCACGTAGATGTGGCAGTTGCCCGTGCCCGTCTCGATCACCGGCACAAGCGACTCGCGCACGCAGCGCTGGATCAGGCCTGCACCTCCGCGCGGAATGAGTACGTCGACAATACCGCGGAGCTTCATGAGCTCGCCGGTGGCCTCGCGGTCGGTGGACTCGATCATCGACACGGCCTCGCGCGGGAAGCCCTTGGCCTCGAGCGCATCGGCCAGCAGCTCGGCGATCATGGCACACGAGTGATAGGCCAGCGAGCCGCCGCGTAGAATGCAGGCGTTGCCGGTACGGATGCAGATGCCTGCGGCGTCGGCCGTCACGTTGGGGCGCGCCTCGTAGACCATGGCGACCAGGCCCAACGGCACGCTCACGCGGGTCAGGTCCACACCGCTCGCAAGCACGCGGTGGTCGAGCACGCGGCCGACGGGATCGGGCAGCTCGGCGAGCTTCTCCAAACCGGCGGCCATGCCCTCGACGCGCTCAGGCGTCAGCAGCAGACGGTCGAGCAGACCGGCCGAAGTGCCCGCATCGCGCGCGGCGGACATATCGAGCTCGTTGGCGGCAACGATGGAGTCGACACCGTTGCGCAGTGCTGCGGCCATGGCGCGCACGGCCTCCTGGCGCTGCTCATCGCTCGCCGTGGCAAGCGAGGCCGACGCTGCCTTGGCGGCAACGGCAAGATCGTGGACATACGTGGCTATATCGACCGACATGGGCGGCCCTTTCTCCTAGAAGTTTGCAACCATGGTAGCCGATTTGCGCATGGCCTCGCCCGCGGCGGTAGAATTGGTCAACCCGAAACACCGCAACGAACGGAAGACTCACATGGCCCTCATCACTTCGTACCACGTCCCCGGCCTTTACGTCGAGGACCACAGCATCGACGTCCCCCTTGACTGGCGCGGCCTGGAGCCGATGCTTTTGGCCGTCGGTAGCACCATGCGCCGCGGCGCTATGCCGGCACCAATCGCCGGCGCGCCCGAGAGCATCAAGCTCTTCTACCGCGTGGTTTGCGCGCCCGACCGCATCAACGACGATCTGCCGCTGCTCCTGTTTTTGCAGGGCGGCCCCGGCGGTGAGAGCCCGCGTCCGCTGTCGCCCACAAGCGACGGCTGGATCGAGGAGGCCGTCAAGCACTTCCGCGTCGTCCTGCCCGACCAGCGCGGCACCGGGCGCAGCAGCTGTGTAGACGGGCGCACGATTGCCGCACTGGGCGAGCGCGCGACGGCGGCCGACTCCGATGCCGCACGCTCGCAGGCTGACTTCCTCAAGCGCCACCTCGCCAGCTCCATCGTGCGCGATTTTGAGTACCTGCGTCTGGTGGGCTTTGGCGGCAAGCCCTGGGTCACGCTCGGCCAGAGCTACGGCGGCTTTTTGACGTTGAGTTATCTGTCGCTCTTCCCCGAGGGCGTGGCGGCGAGCTTTACCTGCGGCGGCATCCCCCACGTGCCGGCGAGCGCCAGCGAGGTCTACGCGCACACCTTCCCGCGCATGGCCGCCAAGACGCAGCAGTATTACGACCGCTACCCCGCCGACGTCGAGCGCGTGGCAGCCCTGGCCGATGCGCTCGAGGCACAGAAGCCCGTGCTGCCCGACGGCTCGCCGATGACGGTCGAGCGCCTACAGCTCATGGGCAGCGACTTTGGCATGAAGCCGAGCTTTGAGCGTATGCATTGGATTATCGATCACGCTTTTGTTGACGGCGACGGCACGCTGACCTGCGGCGCCTCGGTATCTGACAGCTTTTTGATACGCGCCTTCGAGCGCACCAACACGCGCACGAATCCGCTGTACTGGACGCTGCAGGAGTTCATATACGCCGACGGCGACACTATGCCCATTGGTTGGGCCGCGGCCGAAGAGAAGGCACACCGCGCCGAGTTCGACACCCTCGCGCGCCCGCTCATGTTTACCGGCGAGGCCATGTTCCCGTGGATGTTCGAGCAGATGCCCGAGCTTAAGCCGTTTAAGCCCGCCATGGACCTGCTGATGGAAGACACCAGCTGGGACAAGATCTATGACCCGCAGCGCCTGGCCTGCAACGAGGTGCCGCTCCAGGCCGCGGTGTATTTCGACGACATGTACGTGGATTCGGGCCTGCAGCTCGATACGCTCAGCCGCGTGGGCAACTCGCATGCCTGGGTGACCAACGAGTTCGAGCACGACGGCCTGCACGGCAGCGTGGTGTTCAAGCACCTCTTCGACGAAGCCCTCAACCGCGGAGACCTGCGCCAGATCTTCTAGCAAAGGAGTGTCCCAAAGTGCCGGCACAAAGGGAACGTCCCCAAGTGCCAGGTTAATGAAGTCATTGCAGAAAGAGGACGAAAAGCGAAAACGCCCCTAAGCGGACAAGGTGACGTGAAAGAGGAGGGCATTGACCTTTTGGTCATGCCCGACGATTGAACGTCAGATTGCCGCTTAGGGGCGTTTGCAGCGTCAATTGGTTAGGCATAGACCTGATGGTCATGCCTCGCCTTTTGAATGACAAATTGTCGCTCTGGGCGGCGCGCAGCGTCGACCCGTTAGGCGAAGACGATCAAATTATCTCGGTGGATCGCGGGCTTCTCGGCCAGGTCTGCCAGCAGGCGGTTGCTGGCAATCTGGTCTTGGCGGCGACCGGCAGCAAGTTCCAGCACGTCCGAATCGGCCTCGGCGATACCGCGGGCGACGACCATACCGCTCGGATCGCACACATCGAGCACATCGCCCTCGGCAAACTGGCCATCGACTTCGCGAATACCCACCGCAAGCAAGGAAGAGCCACGGCTAACCAGCGCCTTCGCAGCACCATCATCAACCGTCACCGACCCATGTGCCTTGTCGCCCAGCGCGATCCACAGTTTGCGGGGTGCGATGTCCAGACGCTCCGCCGGCGGATCGAACAGCGTGCCCACGCTCTCGCCGCGGGCGAGGCGCACGAGCGCATCGGGCTCCTCGCCCGAGCAAATCACGCTCTGAATGCCCGCCGTCATCAGGATGCGGCTCGCGCGGATCTTGGTAATCATGCCGCCCGTGCCCACCGATGTGGAAGAATCGCCCGCCGAGGCAATAATCTTGGCATCGATCTTATGCACGACAGGAACAAACTCGGCCGTGGGGTCCTCATGCGGATTGGCAGTATAGAGACCATCGATGTCCGAGAGCGTCACGCACAGATCGGCAGATACCAGGCAGCTCACGAGCGCCGCCAGTGTGTCGTTGTCGCCAAACTTGATCTCGTCGACGGTAACGGTGTCGTTCTCGTTGACGACCGGCACCACGCCCAGCTCCACCAGACGCAGCAGGGCGTCGCGCGCGTGCAGGTAGGACGTGCGACGCGCCGTGTCGTGACGCGTGAGCAGCACGAGCGAGGTGAGCAGGTCGCGCGCATGGAACTCCTCGTCGTAGGCCGACGAGATGATGCACTGACCAGCCGAGGCGCAGGCCTGCAGGCTCGGAAGGTCGCCGACCGGCTTGCGGTCGAAGCCCAACACGGGATAGCCACAGGCAATAGCGCCCGAGCTCACCACGACCAGACGCCAGCCGAGCTTGCGCAGCGCTGCGGCCTGATCGGCAAGCCCGCCGATAAAGGCGCGGTTGACCTTGCCGTCGGCGCCCACCACCGTGGACGAACCGATCTTTACCACCATCGTTTTATAAGAAGTCGTCATACGTCAAACCAATCGACTGTTCAGCGAACGGGCGAACGGGCGAGCGAGAAAATGATACGTTTTCCTCCGTCGCATGCGGATCATTTTGCCCAGGGGAAAGCCGAGGCCGCGGCCATATTCTTGCGCACGAGCTCGTCGCGCACCTGGGCCAGGCCCTGTTCCATACCCACCACGTAGGTCTGCGGATACAGGAAGCGCTTGAAAGCCGCATCCAGATGATCGAGCGCCCAAGCACAGCGCTCGCGCGCGTCCTTGATGCTCTCACGCGGAGCCACCGCGCTGCCATCGCGCACGATCGGCACCAGCAGCTCGCGATACTCAAGCTCCGACACATCGGTCACCAGAGCGGCATCGTTCACGGCCACGAGGGTATTGCCACGCGCGGCGCCCTCCCCCGCCAGATGGTCCTCGTCGTAGATCATGTCGCAGACCGGGCCGCCAAAGCCGTCGTAATAACGGCGCACGCGCTGCACGCCCGGGATCGTGCGCTTGTAGGGCTGCTCGGAGAGCTTGACCACCGGCGTCCACGGGTCGGCCTCGCTCGCACGGCGGGCGGAAAGCTTGTACACGCCGCCCAGCGCCGGCTGGTCGTAGCAGGTCGCGAGCTTGGTGCCCACGCCAAAACTATCGATGGGCGCGCCCTGGTCGAGCAGCGACTGAATCGTGTACTCATCCAGATCGTTAGAAACCGAGATCCCCACATAGGACAGGCCCTCGGCATCGAAACGACCGCGGACATACTTGGAGAGCTTGGCGAGGTCGCCCGAGTCAATGCGAATAGCCGACAGGCGCTCGCCCGCCACCTCCATCTCCTTGGCAACCGTAATGGCATGCTCGCAGCCCTCGCGCACATCGTAGGTGTCGATGAGCAGCGTGCAGTTCTTGGGGCTCGACTTGGCAAAGGCGCGGAAGGCCTCGAGCTCGGAATCGAAGCTCATCACCCAGCTGTGCGCATGCGTGCCAAAGACGGGAATACCGTAGCGGCGGCCGGCGAGCACATTGGACGTAGAGGAGCAGCCGGCGACGTAGCTCGCGCGCGCAACGGCCAGGCCGCCATCGGGACCCTGGGCTCGGCGCAGGCCAAACTCGGCCACGGGACGGCCGTCCGCCGCCAGCACCACTCGCGCCGTCTTGGTGGCGACAAGTGTCTGGAACCCGACGATGTTGAGCAGCGCCGTCTCAAGCAGCTGGCACTCGAGCGCAGGACCGGTGACGCGCACCATGGGCTCGCGTGGAAAGACGAGCTCGCCCTCGGGGACGGCGTCGATATTTACATGCGCACGAAAATCGCGCAGGTAGTCGAGGAATGCGGACTTGAACATCGCGCCGCCGGCCGGGGCCTCAAGCGATGCGAGGTAGTCGATATCCTCGGGCGTAAAGCGCAGATTCTCGACTAGCTCGGGCAGCTCGGCGGTGCCGCACATGACGGCATAGGCGCTGCCAAAGGGATGGTCGCGGTAAAACGCGGTAAAACAACCCTGCTCATTGGCCTTGCCGCTCTCCCACAGGCCCTGGGCCATAGTGAGTTCGTACAGATCGGTGAGCATTGCGATGTCGGTGGGATGAGAGATATCGGTCAAAGCCATGGGGCGACCTTTCGGATGTGTGGTGCAGAATTTGAGGGTTGGACGAGAGCAGAGCATGCGGACATGACGCCCGATGCAAATCGGTTAGAGCAGGCCCATGCTGGTCAGGATCGTGTAGCCCATAAAGATGACAAACGCGATGAGGGCAAGGACAATGATGATTTTTTGAGCCGGCGCCATGCCAGGGATCTCGTTCTCGCCCGTAGGTTCCTTGGAGGTAACCATGCGCTGGGCAAAGGTCATCTCGTCACGGCTCGGCTTGGGCTCGACGGACTTAAGACGAGCGGCCTTTTTAGGCTGAGGTTTGGGCGCGGCAGGTGCAGGCTTCGCAGCAGCGGGCTTGGGTGCGGGCGCGGGCTTGCGCTCGGATGCGGCGTTCGAGGCGACCTCCTCGGCCTTCGCACGCTCGGCGCGCAGGGCAGCCAGCTCCTCACGCTCGCGACGGGCCTCTTCCCGAGCCTCGCGGCGGGCCTTCTCAGCGCGGAGCTCTTCCAACTCAGCGCGCTCCTCGTCGGACAATGGTTGGGACTCAAGCTCGGCCATGGTAAAGCCCTTTCTTTTAAAAAAAGCCGCCGACACAATGTCAGCGGCTTATCAAATCCAAGGGTGGAGACGAAGGGAGTCGAACCCTCGGCCTCTGCCATGCGACGGCAGCGCTCTCCCAACTGAGCTACGTCCCCAGGACAAGTTGATATTTTACCTACGGCTCGCCAACTGTCAACGCCCAATACCCAGTCTTTTTGGGGCACGGCTATTTTGGCAACTTTTCGAACAGGCGATCCTCTCGATGATTTTTTATCTCCGTCCCAGAAAAATCATCGACGAACGCACTACTTTGCACTAGTAAGAACACCGGTAGTGTCGAACGCCGGGGTGAAGCTCTCGTCTACCGCTCCGCCTTCTTGCCAGAACATCGTCGTAAAGCCCAGGTCGTCGGCATGGTCGAGCACCTGCTCGTACTCCTCGCGCGTCACGGCGCGTGCCAACTCGCCGCCTTGCTCGCGCATGAGCGCATTGGGGGTGTACTGGTTCATGACCGAAATCGGCACGTCGCCCACCGTCTGCCACACCAGGTCTAACACGCGACACGAATCGTCCGCATGACCCGGCAGCACCAGATGACGCACGATCATGCCGCGCTTCATGAGCCCGTCGTCATCCACCAGCTCTCCCCCACGGCGATCGATCTCGCGCGCCATCTGGGCCAGACCCGACACGGCCACACGCGGGTAATCCTTTATATGAGAGAGCGACTGCGCAAGCCCGGCATCGGCATATTTAAAGTCGGTAAGCCACACATCGACCAGGTCGCCCAGCGCCGCCACGGCACTCGCACGCTCGTAACCACTCGTGTTGTAGACGATCGGGATAACCAGCCCGCGCATCCGTGCCGCGGCAATCGCAGCCGGCAGCAGGTGCGCGTAGTGCGTCGCCGTCACCAAATTAATATTGTTGGCGCCCTGGTCCTGCAATTCCAGCATAATCTCGACCAGACGCTCAGGCGAAATCTCGAGGCCAAAATTGCCGGTCGAGATCTCGTGGTTCTGGCAGTAGATACATTTGAGCGAGCAGCCGCTAAAGAAGATCGTGCCCGAACCGGCCTCGCCCGAGATAGGCGGCTCCTCCCACATATGAAGCGCGGCGCGGGCCACCTTGAGCGTGTCGTTAGCACCGCATACGCCGTGCGCGCCCTCATCGCGCGCCGCACCGCAACGGCGCGGACACAAATGGCAGGCGGGCGAAAAAAGTTCGGTCAACGACGTCGGCATAAAACCATGCTCCAAAACAACGATTCAGCAGCTCAAACGTAAAGGAATCAACCCCACAGACGGCTCGAGCCCAAGGCGCCGTAATCGTCCGACACGATTTTTGTAATGTCAAGACTGGAATCGATAAAGTGCCGCTTTATGATGTAGGTATTCCGCCCCCCGCGGAGCAACTGGGTGAACCGTCGCGTTTATTTAGGGAGCCCACACAGTCGTACCTAGTACAGGTATCCTTCGTTGTTAAGGACGCTGGAACAGTCGATGAGGGCACCCACCTGTTTTAGGTGGGTTCATTTTCGTAACGTGGGGGGTGGTTTTCTTTTGCCGAAAATCACCATTACAGTCCATATGGATCCCCGCCGGCATCCCGACAAGCCATCGACAACATCCCAATATCTGGTAAGCGCGTGATTATCGCTGCGTGCAATTCCATGCACCCCCCTTGGTCGAGTATTATGGTTCGGCTATGCCCTTTGCGCATGGCGTTCTTCTGACCTTTCCCTTCGACGCTTGGCGGTTTTTAGATTCATGGCTTCATCCCCGAGCTACATACCGTACCTATGCGTGGCAGCGGCGGCCTTTATCACGACCTTCCTCGCGGTGCCCCTGGTCAAGCGCTTGGCAATTAAGCTCGATGCCGTCGACTATCCTTCTAAGCGCCGCATCAACACCAAGCCCATCCCGCGTTTGGGCGGAACGGCGGTGTTTTTGGGCCTGGTCGTCGCCTGCACTGTGCAAATCCTAGGCACCTGGTACCTAGGCTGGCCACCCGTCCTGGTGCCGCACCCGCGCCTTCACATTAGCTATCCCATGCTGGCGCTCTCCTTTACCGTCATCTTTGCGACCGGCGCTATCGACGACGTCTTCCAGCTCACGCCCAAGCAAAAGCTGGCCGGACAAGTCCTCGCCGCGCTTATCGCCTGTATCGGCGGCCTAAAAATCGGCGTCATCGTCAACCCGTTTGCCCCCGGCGAGATCATGCTCGGATGGCTCGCCTACCCCATCACCGTGATCTATCTGGTGGCATTCACCAACATCATTAACCTCATCGACGGCCTCGACGGCTTGGCCACGGGCATCTGCGGCATCGCATCGTTCACCATGTTTTCGATGGCCGTGCTCTCGGGCCGCATCGACGCCGCCGCGCTCTCCATTGCGCTCTTTGGCGCCTGTCTGGCCTTTTTGCACTACAACTTCAACCCCGCAAGCATCTTCTTGGGCGACTCGGGGTCGCTGCTGCTGGGCTTTGCGCTGGGCTCCATCTCGCTGCTCAACGTGAGCCGCACCGCCGCACTCACCTCGCTTATCATCCCGCTCATCGTTGCCGGCGTGCCCATCATCGACACGTTTAGCGCCATTGTGCGCCGCAAGCGCGCCCACATTAGCATCGGGCAGGCCGACAAGGGCCACATCCACCACCGCCTGATCCAAGAAGGCTACAACCAAAAACAGGCCGTGCTGCTCATCTATGCCTGGTGCATCATGCTTTCGGCCGGCGCCGCCGCGATTAACCAGGTCGAGGTGCCCATGCGTGTGCTCATCTTTACCGTGCTCGCCATTGGCTCGGCTGCCTTCGCCAAGCACCTGCACCTGTTTGAGCCCGTGCTGCGCCACCATTACAACAAGCGCACGCACGAAGACGAGCTGGTCACCCCCGACGACCCCGCTTTTAAGCAGGAGGAGCAGGCAGCCGAGGAGCGCAAAGAAGAGCGCCACCACAAGCTCTAGGGCAAGCTGCCAAGGATGTGCCAAGGCACCGTTGGCCAAGCGCGGCCGCGCCGCACCCACCGCACAAGCCACCCCTCTCCCGCCCCTCGCCTACTTACGTCCCGCCCCTCCAATAAACGCGTTATCATCTTGACCCATGAACATACGTTAGGAGCAATCATGCCAAACGAGAACAGCTACGAAGTCGCGCTGCAAAAGAGCAACGCCATTCGCGAGGGCCTGGCCAATACGCCCGAGAAGTTCACCATGCTCACCGGTGATCGCCCCACCGGCCGTCTGCACCTGGGCCACTACTTCGGTACCCTCAAGGGCCGTGTTGAGCTGCAGGACATGGGCGCCAAGACCAACGTGCTCATCGCCGACTACCAGGTCATCACTGACCGCGACACCACCGAGCACATCCAGGACAACGTGTACAACATGGTCATGGACTACCTTGCCTGCGGCATCGACCCCGACAAGACCATGATCTACGCGCACTCCGCCGTGCCCGCCGCCAACCAGCTCATGCTGCCGTTCCTGTCGCTGGTGTCCGAGGCCGAGCTGGCGCGCAACCCCACGGTCAAGGCCGAGATGGAGGCCTCGGGCCACGAGCTTACCGGCCTCCTGCTCACCTACCCGGTGCACCAGGCCTGCGACATCCTGTTCTGCAAGGGCAACGTGGTGCCGGTCGGTCGCGACCAGCTGCCGCACATCGAGCTCACCCGCACCATCGCCCGCCGCTTTAACAACCGCTACGGCAAGGTGTTCCCCGAGGTCGAGGCGCTGCTGTCCGAGACCCCGCTGCTGCCCGGCCTGGACGGCCGCAAGATGAGCAAGAGCTACGGCAACGCCATCAATATTTCGATGACCGCCGAGGAGACGGCCAAACGCATCAAGAAGAGCCAGACCGACTCCGAGCGCATGATCACGTTCGATCCCGAGAACCGCCCCGGCGTGTCCGGCCTGCTTTCGACCGCCGCCATCTGCACCGGTCGCTCCGAGGTCGAGATTGCCGAGGAGATCGGCATGGGCGGCTCCGGCCAGCTCAAGAAGTACGTGACCGAGGCCGTCAACGAGTACTTCGCGCCGATCCGCGAGCGCCGTCAGCGCTACGAGAACGATCTGGACTATGTAAAGGACGTCCTGCACGAGGGCAACCGTCGCGCCAACGAGATCGCCGATCAGACCCTGGCAGAGGTTCAGGACGCCATGGGCATGGTGTACTAGACCGATCTGCTGGCTTGAGCTTTCGATTGCTTTAGGGCGGGCGCTACGGCGTCCGCCTTTTTTGATGCCCGACCTGTTCGGCTCCGCCCATCGCACTCCCCCGACAAACAGGAACAGGCCCGCCGGCAGTTAGTTGCCAGCGGGCCTGTTCCCGAAGTACACCGTTGAATCGCACAGAGGGGAGGAATGCGAATCAAACTCAACAGGGCAGGCTTTTTCATCGCCTATTGCCTGCTCCGTTGCTGAATACAATATAGTTCACCGTGGTTTACTTTCTAGCGTCAATATGCTCCGCCATAGCTTCTCCATAAGTTAGCCCCGGTAAACCTGCAACAGAAAACCACCACAAAGGGAACAGGCACCTTTGTGGTGGTTCTGGCCACGGCAGAGCTGTTAGAGTCCGGCAGGCCAACGACAGACGGCCAGGTCGACGTGCATGTCGTCCTTAAACGCCACACCCTCCCCTAGCAAAAGCTCACGTTGAGCATCGGGACCGCCAAAAGCAAAACCCTCCCATATGCGCCCGTCGGCAAACACCACGCGGTGACAGGGAATCTCGCCGGGGCGCGGATTGCTATGCAGGGCATACCCCACATACCGCGCACTTCGTGGTCGACCGGCAAGCAGTGCCACCTGACCATACGTGGCGACCATCCCCTCGGGGATCTGCTCGACCACCTCGTACACCCGTTCAAAAAAGCCCTCAGACGCCATTGCTCGCTCCCTTCCACCCGGAAAAGCATAAACCACCACAAAGGGGACAGTGAACTGCGCCCCGAAACTTGGACTGAATAAATAGCGACTACGCCGCAAGGGCC
>OLOG01000085.1_pt1 | contig 100261 bp, 82 predicted proteins | sample 1672351 | NCBI WGS metagenome assembly OLOG01 (sample SAMEA3136674, study PRJEB25190) | human gut metagenome | biome: human gut; feature: human-associated habitat; material: faeces | place: Austria | collected 2013 | reverse complement strand
CAGGAAGTACCAGGAGGAACCGGCCCACTGGGGCATGGTGTCCGTCTCGCGCTGGGCGGGGCCGCCGCAGTGGGGGCAGGTGGTGTTCACCCAGTCCGTCATGGGGGCCAGGGGGGATTCGCCGTTGTCGGTCGGCTCGTAGCTGTCCACCTCAGGCAACAGCAGGGGCAGCTGGTCCTCCGGCAGGGGCACCCAGCCGCACTTGGGGCACTTGACCAGGGGGATGGGCTCGCCCCAGTAGCGCTGGCGGGAGAAGACCCAGTCACGCAGCTTGTAGTTCACTTTTTCGTGGCCGATGCCCTTCTCGGTCAGCCACTTCTTCATGACGGGAATGGCGTCCTTCACGGTCAGGCCGTTGAGGAAGTCGGAGTTCACCATGATGCCGGTGTCGTCCTTGAGGGTAAAGGCTTCCTTCTCGATGTCACCACCCTGGACCACCTCGATGATGTCGCAGCCGAACTTCTTGGCAAACTCCCAGTCACGGTCGTCGTGGGCCGGCACGGCCATGATGGCGCCGGTGCCGTAGGACACCAGCACATAATCGGAGATGAAGATGGGGATCTCTTTCCCGTTCACGGGGTTGATGCCCTTCACGCCCTCCAGCTTCACGCCGGTCTTTTCCTTCACCAGCTCGGTCCGCTCGAAGTCGGACTTGCGAGCGGCGGCCTCGACGTAAGCGTTCACGTCGTCCCAGTTGGTCAGCACGTCCTTCCACTTGTTGATGTAGGGGTGCTCCGGGGAGAGGACCATGTAGGTCGCGCCGAAGAGGGTGTCGGGGCGGGTGGTGTAGACCACCAGATCATCGCCCTGGGTGGTGTTAAAGGTCACCTCTGCGCCGGTGGAGCGGCCGATCCAGTTCTTCTGCTGGGTCTTCACGCGCTCGATGAAGTCCACCTGGTCCAGGTCGTCGATGAGGCGCTGGGCATACTCGGTGATCTTCAGCATCCACTGGCTCTTTTCCTTCCGGATGACTTCCGAGCCGCAACGCTCGCAGACGCCGTTGACCACTTCCTCGTTGGCCAGCACGCACTTGCAGGAGGTGCACCAGTTCACGGGCATGGAGGTCTTGTAGGCCAGGCCCTTCTTGAACAGCTGGAGGAAGATCCACTGGGTCCACTTGTAGTAGTCGGGGTCGGTGGTGTCCACGACGCGGTCCCAGTCGAAGGAATAGCCCAGCATCTTCAGCTGCTTGGTGAAGTTGGCGATGTTGTCGTGGGTGACCTTGGCGGGGTGGATGTGGTTCTTGATGGCGTAGTTCTCGGTGGGCAGGCCGAAGGCGTCGTAGCCCATGGGGAAGAGGACGTTGTAGCCCTCCATCCGGCGCTTCCGGGCCACCACGTCCATGGCGGTGTAGGGCCGGGCGTGGCCCACGTGCAGGCCCTGGCCGGAGGGATAGGGGAACTCCACCAGAGCGTAGTACTTGGGCTTGGGGTCGCCGGTAACGGCATGGTAGCAGCCGGCCTTTGCCCAGCGGTCCTGCCACTTGCGTTCGATGCGGTTAAACTCGTATTTCAACTAAATCACGCTTTCCTGTTTGATTCAAAGATAAGACAAAATTAAATAGAGCGGAACAACTTACTCGGCGTCCGGCTGCGCCAGCACGTCGCTGAGGTCCACGGTCTTGGCGTCGGCCCACAGGCGGTCCAGGTCATAGAAGGCGCGGGCCTCCTTGTCGAAGACGTGGACGACCACGTCGCCGTAGTCCTGGAGGATCCAGGTGCCGCCCCGGTGTCCCTCCACGTGGTGGGGCAGGATGCCGTGGTCCTTCATGGCCTTTTCGCCGGCGTCGGCCAGGGCCTTGAGCTGGGGGGCGGAGCTGCCGCTGCACAGCACAAAGTAGTCTGCCAGGGTGGTGACGCCGTCGGTCTCCAGCACGCGAATGTCCTTGCCCTTCTTGCTGTCCATGGCCTGGGCCAGCAGAAGCGCCATCTCTTTTGGTGTCATAGGCGATTCCTTTCTTTTCGTCGGGCGCGTTGGCCCGGATGATTTCTGTATTTAGTCTGTATTTAGTCAGACGCACTCTGGCCGCCGCCGGTGGGGTCGGTCTCTCCGGCGCTGTCGCTCTCCACGGGCAGGTTGTTCACCGTCGTGTCGTGGCTCACGTGCTGCATGTCCGCGGTGATGTCGGTCAGATAGGGGTTCATATACTGGTTCACCAGCGCCCGCAGGGCGGTGCCGTTGACGAACACATAGGATTGGTAGTTGCGATAAGTCTGGCTCCACATGGTCCCGGTGTAGTCGCCGGGCAGGTTGTGGAAGCGGAAGGCATCCTGGCCGAGACCTAGGGCACGCTCACCGAACCAGATCATCTCGCCGTAGCTCAGGTTGCTGTCCAGGTTGTTGTCCACGATCTTGGCGATCTCACCGATCTTCGTGAGGTTTCCCAGGCTGACCATCTGTCCGGCCAGGGCCTTGAGGAAGGAGTGCTGCACGGTCACGCGGCCCACGTCGCCCACGGAGAGCTTCTCGCCGCTGTTGTTCTTCCGCCAGCGCAGCACGCGCACGGCGTCGCTGCCGCTCAGGTGCTGCATCCCCTGCTTGTAGTGGATGTGCAGGTCCTGGGTGGGGTCGTCGTAGTCCATGTTATAGGGCACGTCGTAGTCCACCCCGCCGATGGCGTCCACCAGCTCAGACACGGCGTCCAGCTCCACCACGAAGTAGTAGTCGGGCTGGTAGCCGATGAGGTTCTTCACCTGCTTCTGGACCCCCTCGATCCCCTGCCGGTTATACACGGAGTTGATCTTCGGGATCTCCCAGGGCACGTCCACCAGGGTGTCCCGATAGATGCTCAGAACGTCCACGGTGCCGTTTTTCACGTCGTAGCAGCCCACCATCATGGTGTCGGTGTTGCCGCCGCCGCCGTCGTCCCGGCCCACCAGGAGGAAGGTGTACACGTCCTCCTTCCGGCCGACCCCCATGCTGCCGGGGTCGGTGCCGGTCTCCTGGCCGGCCGTGTTGCCGGCCGACGGGAGGTCCGGGGGCCGGACGTAAATTTGATGCACCACAAAGCCCGCCGCCACCAGAGCCAGCAGCACCAGCAGGACGGTGAGCAGGATGCGTTTGCGTTTCTTCCGCTTCTTGGGCTGGGGCCTTTCCGGAACGCCCTCGGTGCCGGGGCGTTTTTTCCTGGGGGGCGGCGGGGGCACGTCGTCGTCCTCCTCCTCCTCCGCCTCATAGGAGTCATAAGAGTCATAGGCCTCGTAGGCTTTCCGATCCGGCAGAGGACCCGTGCGCTGGCTGGCTACGATCGGCTGCCACTCATCGTCCTCCTCTGCCAGGGGCTGTCTGCCGGGTCTGTCCCGCCGGCCCCCCAGCTCCTCCTGGATGCGGCGGCGCTCGTCCGTCCAGTCCTCCGAGGGGCCGCGGGTCCAGTCGTCCTCGTCGCGGAGGGCGTGGTAATAGGCGTCGTAGTGGATCTCCCGGTCCGCCCCGTCGTAGCCGTCGTCATAGTCGTCATACTCGTCCTGGGGATCGTCCCACAGGGCACGGCGATAGTCCTCCGGCATGGCGTCCTGCTCCTCGTAGATGCGGGAGTAGACGCCCCGCTGGGCCTCCCGGTAGGCCTGCTCCTGCTTGCGGCGGCGGGAGCGCTCTTCCTTCTCCCGCTGGCGCAGCTCTTCCTCGGAAAAAGATCGGTCCTTCACTGCTGCCTCCTTTGCAGATCCTCCAGCGCGGCCAGGGTGTTCCGGTGGACCGGCACCCCCCGCTCCTTCAGCTCTTCAATGCTCATCTCCAGGCCCAGGATCATGGCCTGGTCCAAGTCCTCCCAGACCAGGCGGCGCAGCTCCTCCACGCCGTCAAAGTCGCGGGTGGGCTCCATGTAGTCGGCTAAGTACAGGATCTTATCCAGCTTGGTCATGCCCGCCTTGCCGGTGGTGTGGCTGAAGATGGCGTCGCACTCTTCCTTTGGCTCGCAGAAGACATGCTCGGCCAGAGCCGCGCCGGTCTTGGAGTGCAGGAGCTTCACGCTCGTCTGCTCCAGCTCGTCCAGCGCCACCCCATACTTTTCGCAGGTGGCCAGCTGCGGCTCCAGCTCCCAGTATTTCGTGCAGTCGTGCAGGATCGCCGCCCGGCGGGCCATCTCCTCGTCCACGCCCCAGAACTTGGCCAGGGCCACAGCCGTCTCCTCGATGCCCTTGATATGGGGCAAACGCTTGGCCTTCACCATGGAGTAGGACACGGCCCGCAGATGCTTGTCGCTGAGCTTGCTCAGGTCAGCCTTGGTCCCGAAGAGATGCTCCCGCAGGATGTAGCCGTACACCGGCGTCCAGAGGAACTGTCCGGGGTCCACGTTCCCCCCGGTCCACTCCGAGGCCAGCATCCGCCGCAGATCACGGGAGGCGATCTCCGTGACCTGGGGCAGGTCGATGACCGTCGTGCGGGCGGCAAAGGTCTCGCGCAGGTACTCGCTCTGCTGGTCAAACATCTCCTGGCTGTCCTCCAGGCTGCGGGAAAAGGCCGCCACCCCGGCGTACTGGAAGATGCGCTCCGGCTGGTACCAGTTCTGCACGGTGAGGAACATGTCCGTGCCCATGAGCAGCCACAGCTCGTCCTCCGGGAACTGCTCGTGCAGCTCCTCCACGGTGTCGGCCGTGTAGCTCTTTCCCTCCCGGCGCAGCTCCAGGTCGGAGGCCTCTGCGCGGGGGCCAAGGCCGTCGGCCATGAGGGCCGCCATGTCCAAGCGCTGCTGGGGCGTGGCCGCCTCCGCCGCCAGGTCCTTGTGGGGCGGCTCCCGGTCGGGGATGATGAGCAGTCGGTCTAGCCCCAGTTGGTCCAGTGCCGCTTTCGCCGCTTCCATGTGCCCCAGATGGGGCGGGTCAAAGGTCCCGCCGTAGATTCCAATTTTCATGCCGTGATCCCACCCTTTCCCAAGTCAAAGATATCTTTTCGAGGTCTCTCCCGTTGGTGCGTTGGTTATCGTGCCGCCGGTTTCTTCTTGTCCTTCACCAGCTCGATCTTGTTCTTTTTCTCCTTGTTGTGGCTCTGGCGATAGAGGACAAACTTGCTGCCGATGGCCTGCACGCCCTCGCTGCGGGTGCGCTGGGCCAGCTCGTCGCAGGCCTCTCTGGCGGTCAGCAGGGCGCTCTCCAGCACCCGGCACTTGATGAGCTCGCGGGCCTCCAGGGCCTCGTCGGTCTGCTTCACCACCGCCTCGGTGATGCCCTCCTTGCCGATGTGGACGATGGGGGTGAGGCTGTTGGCCAACCCCCGGAGCTGGGCACGCTGTTTACTGGTCAGTTCCATGTTGTTTCTCCCATTCTTTCTGGAATCCCGCCAGGGCCTTGGCCCGGTGGGAGATCTTGTTTTTTTCTTCGGGGGTGAGCTGGGCCATGGTCTTGCCCAGTTCGGGGAGGTAGAAGATGGGGTCATACCCAAAGCCCCCGTCCCCCGTCGGCCCGTGGGCCAAAATGCCGGGGCACTCGCCCCGCGCAGACAGCTGCTGTCCGTCCGGGAAGCAGCAGCAGATGACGCTGACGAACTTGCAGGCCCGGTTCTCAATGCCCTCCATGTTCTTCAGCAGGAGCTGCCACCGGCCTGTGTCATCCAGCCCAGGGCCGCCGTACCGGGCGGAGTATACCCCCGGCTCGCCGTTCAGGGCGTCCACCATCAGCCCGGAGTCGTCCGCAATGGCGGGCAGGCCCGTGGCTTCCATCACGGCCTGGGCCTTGATGGCGGCGTTTTCCGCGAAGGTGGTGCCGGTCTCCTCCGGCTCCAAGTCCACCCCCACGTCCGCCTGGGAGAGGACCTCCACCCCCATGGCGGAGAGAATGGTCTTCATCTCCACCATTTTCTTTTTGTTGTGGCTGGCAAGAACGACTTTCATCGGCTGCCCTCCTCCGCCTGCTTCTCGGCCAGGGCCAGGGCCTCCCGCTGCTTGGCCAGCAGCTCGTCGATGCCCTTGGCGCACAGGTCGACCAGCTGGCGCTGCTCCTGGATGGTAAAGGCCCGGCCCTCGCCGGTGCCCTGGATCTCCACCAGCTCTCCCTGCTCGGTCATGATGCAGTTGAGGTCCACCTGGGCGTTGGAGTCCTCCTCATAGCACAGGTCCAGCAGCAGCTCGTCGTCCACGATGCCCGCAGAAACGGCGGCCACCGCCGTGCGCAGGGGGGATCTGAGCAGATAGCCCTCCTTCACCAGCCACTGGCAGGCCAGGGCCAGGGCCACATAGCCGCCGGTGACGGAGGCCGTCCGGGTCCCGCCGTCGCCCTGCAACACGTCGCAGTCGATGGTGATGGTCCGCTCGCCCAAAGCCTTCATATCAATAGACGCCCGCAGGGCGCGGCCCACCAGGCGCTGGATCTCCGCCGAACGGGGGGAGAGCTTGCCCTTGGACACGTCCCGGCGGCTGCGCTCCCGGTTGGCGCGGGGCAGCATGGAATACTCTGCCGTCACCCAGCCCTCGCCGTAGGGAACGTGGGGCGGGACCCGCTCCTCCACGCTGGCCGTACACAGCACATGGGTGTTGCCGCAGCGGATGAGGCAGCTGCCCTCCGCAAATTTGTTCACGCCGGGGATGATCTCCACCGGACGCAGGTCCTTGTAGGTTCTTCCGTCGATACGCGCCATGGATCGGTCGCTCCTTTCTATCTGCACGGGGAAATCTTCGATTTCTTTCCCCAAACTTCGCACAAATTGTGGATTTACACCAGGGCCTCGGCAAAGGCCACGGCGTCAAAGGGCTGCAAGTCGTCGATGCCCTCGCCCAGGCCCACGAACTTCACGGGCACGCCCATCTCCTTGGCGATGGCCAGGACCACGCCGCCCTTGGCGGTGCCGTCGAGCTTGGTCAGCACGATGCCGGTGATGCCCGCGCTCTCGCCGAACTGCTTGGCCTGGATGAGGCCGTTCTGCCCCGTGGTGGCGTCCAGCACCAGGAGGACTTCCTTCGAGCTGGCCGTCCCCTCCCGGTCGATGACCCGGCGGATCTTATTCAGCTCGTTCATCAGGTTCTGCTTGTTGTGCAGGCGCCCTGCCGTGTCCACCAGGACCACATCGGTCTTTCTCGCGCGGGCGGCGTTCATGGCGTCGAACACCACGGCGGCGGGGTCGGACCCCTCCTCATGGCGGACAATGTCCACCTTCGCCCGGTCGGCCCAGATGGCCAGCTGGTCGGCGGCGGCGGCGCGGAAGGTATCCCCCGCAGCCAGCAGGACCCGGTTGCCCTGGTTCTTCAGGAGATTCGCCAGCTTGCCGATGGTGGTGGTCTTGCCCACGCCGTTGACGCCGATCATCAGGATCACGGCGGGCTTGTCCGTCAGGTCCAGCTCCGTGGCCCCCACGTCCAGCATCTCCACCAGGATCTCCCGCAGGCAGGCCTTGACCTCCTCCGGCTCCTTGATCTTGTTGGCCTTCACCCGCTCCCGCAGGGTCTCCACGGCCTCCAGGGTCGTGTCCATGCCCATGTCGGAGAGGATGAGGTTTTCCTCCAGCTCTTCAAAAAAATCTTCGTCCACGGAGAAGAAGCCGGAGAAGATGTTCAGCTTTTTGATCTTATCAAACAATCCCATGGGAAATGCCTCCTGTTATCTATGTTCCGTCCCCAGCAGCCGCTCGGCCTGGGCCAGGTCCAGCTTGAGCACCCGGCTGACCCCCTGCCGCTCCATGGTCACGCCGTATAAGACATCGGCGGCCTCCATGGTCTCCCGGCGGTGGGTGATGAGCAGGAATTGGGTCTCGTGTGCCATCGTTCTGAGGTACCGGGCAAACCGCACCCCATTGGCCTCGTCCAGCGCCGCCTCGATCTCGTCCATCACGCAGAAGGGCGTGGGCCGGACCCGCAGAATGGCAAAGTACAGCGCGATGGCCACCAGCGCCCGCTCCCCGCCGGAGAGCAGGCTGATGCTCCGCTGCCGCTTCCCCGGCGGCTGGGCCTGGATGTCGATGCCGCAGTGCAGGGCGTCTCTCTCGTCTTCCAGGGCCAGCATCCCCTTGCCCCCGCCGAAGAGCTGGGCAAAGGTCTCGGCAAAGGCCGTCCGGATCTTGGCAAACTCGGTGCGGAAGCGCTGGTCCATCTCCTGGGTGATGCCGTCGATGACCCCTTCCAAGGCTTGCCGGGCGGTCTCCACGTCGTTCTTCTGGTCCGTGAGGTACTGCCAGCGCTCTTCCACGCGCTGAAATTCCTCCACAGCCCCCAGGTTCACGTTGCCCAGGGCAGCGATGTCGTCCTTGAGTCTGCCGCACTGCCGCTGGGCCTGGCTCGCGTCCGGGATGTCCTGCCGTATGGCCTGGGCACCCTGGTGGGTCACGCCGTAGGTGTCCCACAGGCGGTCCAGCAGACGGTTTTCCTCGGCCCCGGCCTGCAAGACCTTCTGCTCGGCGGCCCCGGCCTCCCGCTGTAACTTGAGCTGTAACGCATTCTGCGTCCGGGCGGCCCGGTCCGTGTCGGCCCGGCGTTTTTCCAGGGCGAATTTATCTTGGGTGGCCTGGTCTGCCTGGGCCGTCAGGCGCTCCGCCTGTTGGTCCAGCTCGTCCAAGGCCGTTTCCAATTGGTGGATCTCCGCCGTCCAGACCTCTTTCTGGCGGGCAGAGAGCGCAAGCGCTTCCTCCTGCCGCTGCCTGTCCCGGTCGGCGGTGTCCAGCTGCTGCCGCAGCTGGGCCAGCAGGGGCGCAAAGGCGGTCAGCGTCCCCTGCAGGGTGGCCCATTCCTCCCGCTGGGCGCGGAGGTCCTCCTCCTGCGCCTGCTGGCGGCGGGTCCATTCTATGGTCTCGTCCGGGCCGTTGGCCTGCCGCCGGTCCAGGGTCTGGGCAGCCAGTTGGCGGGCCTGCCGGGCGTGTTCTAACGTATGCTGTGCTTCGGTCAAGCGCTCCTGCGCCTGGGCCAGCTTCTCCCGCAGGGCCGCTTCCTCGGCCCCCCGCGAGAGGATGCCTCCCCTTCGGCTGACCGAGCCGCCGGTCATGGCCCCGCCGGGGCGTAAAATTTCCCCGTCCAGCGTCACCACCGGGAAGCGGTAGCGGCGGGCCTTCGCCAGCGCCGTGCCGTGGTCCAGGTCGTCCACCACGACGGTCCGCCCCAAGAGGTTCTGCGCCGCCGGGCGGACCCGCTCGTCACAGTCCACCAGCTCGGCGGCGACCGCCAAAAAGCCGGGGGCCTGTTCCAGACCCTCCTCCCGCAGGGGATTCGGGCGCAGGGCCGTCAGCGGACGGCAGGTCACCCGCCCCCCGTCCCGGCGCTTCACTAGGCGGAGAACGGCCTTGCCCGCCTTCTCATCCTCGACGAGCAGGTCCTGCATGGCCCCGCCCAAGGCGGTCTCTAAGGCCACGGTGTACCGGCTCTCCACATGAAACAGCTGGCCCACCGGCCCCAACACGCCGGTCAGTTCCCCCCGCCGGGCGGCGGTCATGGCGGTTTTGACGCCCCTGGCGTAGCCCTCCAGCTGGCTGGCCAGATCGCCCAACAGCTTCTGTCGGGCGGCCAGAGTATGCGCTTCCAGGCGGCAGGCCATCCAGGCCTCTTCCGCCGCCTGTTCCTCTCGGTGCCGGGCGGCAAGCGCCTCCCGCTCCCGGCGCAGGGTCTCCTGCCAGGCGGCCTGTGCCTGCCGGGCCTGGGTTCGGGTCCGGGCCAAGCGCTCCTCGGTCCGGGCAATGGCCTCGGCGCGTTTGCGCTCCTGCTTTTGCAGCTGAGCCAGGCGGTCCTCCTGGCGCGTCTGCTCCTCTTGGAGGTGGGCAATGCGTGCTTCCTGCTGGGCCAGCTCGTCCCGCAGGCGGCGGGCCGTCTCGTCCCCGGTGCGCAGGCGCTCCCGGCGCAGGGTCAAGGCCTGGCGGCTCTCCTCCGCCTGTTGGCGGACGGCTTGCAGCCGCTGGCGCAGGCGCTCCCCTTGGGCCTCCTGGTCCCGCAGGTCGTGCAGCAGGCGTTCGCTCTCGGCGTACAGCCGGTCCGTCTCCTGGGTGCAGGCGGCGAGGCTGGCCTGGGCAGCCGCCCGGTCGGCCTGGAGCTTGCGGCGCTGCGCCCGCTGCTTGTCCAGCTGGTCCATCCAGAGGGAGATCTCCAGCGTCCGCAGCTTCTCCCGCAGGGCCAAGAAGGTTTGGGCCTGCTCGGCCTGGGCCTTCAAAGGGCCCCGCTGGAGGTCCAGCTCTTCTAACTTGTCCGCCACGCGGGTGAGGTTTTCCTGCGTGCGCTCTAATTTGCGCTGGGTCTCTTCCTTTTGGTGGCGGCAGTGGGAGATGCCGGCGGCCTCCTCAAAGATCTCCCGCCGCTGAGTGCTCTTGGCGGAGAGGATCGCGTCGATCTTTCCCTGGCCGATGAGGGCGTAGCCCTCCTGCCCCAGGCCGGTGTCCATGAAGCGCTCGTGCACGTCTCGCAGGCGGACGGTCTTGCCGTTTAAGAGATACTCGCTCTCCCCCGACCGGTAATACCGGCGAGTCACGGCCATCTCGCCGCCCGTCTCGTCTTCCAGCCGCAGGGTGACCTGGGCCGCCCCCAGCCGCTGGCGGAGCTGCGCCCCGCTGAAGATCACGTCCTCCATCTTGTCCCCCCGCAGGGTCCGGGCAGACTGCTCCCCCAGCACCCAGCAAATGGCGTCGGAGAGATTGGACTTGCCGCTGCCGTTGGGGCCGACAATGGCGGTGACGGGATGGTCAAAGGTGAGCACGGTGTGGTCCGGGAAGGATTTGAAGCCCTGCAATTCCAATGTACGCAGACGCAAAGCGGCTTCCCCCTCCCGTGCATCGGTGTCTTTGGTCACGGCTTTTCCGCCCCTTGGGCAGAAAAGAGCATGATTCATTTTATTATAGCAACTCCCACCGTGTTTTGCAACGGGTAATCTTCCCCTCTCCCACGATAGAACAAGCCCCCTGCCGTTGGTTTTGTCCAAATGGCAGGGGGCTTGTTTCGCTGCTTATGTATGCTACTGTATGCTACTGTATGCTACTCGGAGGTCATTCCGAAAACGCTTACTCTAGGATAAAGTCGTCCTCGTCCTGATAGGTGTCGTTCTTGGTGCCGAAGAGGCCCAGGATGGCGCCGCAGACGCGGCCCAGGACCAGGCCCACCACCACGGTGGCGACCACAGCGCCCAGCTGGACGCCCACGTTGCCGGTGATGGCGATGCCGAACAGGCCGCCCAGCAGGCCGGGCATGCCGTGCAGGTTATGCACGCCGCAGGTATCGGTGCCGCGGATGAGCTTGCAGACCTTGGGGGCGATGACGGAGAAGCCCAGGGTGCTCAGGGTACCGGCGCAGATGCCGATGACCATGGAGAAGCCGGGGTTGGCGGTGGAGCAGGTGGAGCCGATGCACACGCCGCCGGCCAGGGCTGCGTTGGCGATGTCCTCAATGTCGATCTTCCCGCGGATGAGCTTGGTGAAGACATAGGTGGCCAGGGTGGAGCCGCACAGGGCCAGGACGGTGTTCAGGACCGTCAGGTAAGCGTGGTCGGGGGAAACGACGGCGCTGGTGAAGGAGGGCCAGAACAGCCACAGGATCATGCTGCCCAGCAGGCAGAACTCGTTGCTGACCTTGGTGCTCTGGGGGGCAGGCTTGCCCTGGAACTTCTTGTCGGTGGTGGCCACAACGCCCAGGCCGAAGTAAGCGCCGAAGGCGTGGATGGCGACGGACCCGCCGGTATCCAGGAAGCCCTTGAAGAGGCCGCTCTCCAGCAGCAGCCACTCGTTGAAGATATACGCGATGGTGAACAGGATGGCCAGCACGAAATACTGGTCCATCTTCAGCCGGCCCAGCACCGCGCCCATACAGATGAGCAGGCTGGCGGCGGCAAACTCGGCAAACAGGAAGCCGGTGATGTTCATGGCGTCGTACTCGCCGGGCATAAAGCACTTGACGAGCATGTAGACGGGGATGGCGATGCTCACGGCCAGGAAGGTGGCGGTCAGGGAGGTGAACTCGTGGCCGTGCAGGAAGGCCATCAGGAAGCCGAAGCCCACCAGCAGCATGGCCAGAATATGGATGGAACGGGCGTAGCTGATGGAATCAAAAATGGTGCGGGTCTCCCCGTCCAGGCTCTCGGTGTCGATGGGGGCGATGGCGTTCAGGCCCTCAGCCACATTTTGGTTGACGGACGGGAAGAACGCCACTGCCATCGCCACAGTGATGAGCAGGAAGACGATCAACAGCCCGACATTTCGGTTGCCTCGCATAATTTCTAACACTTCTCTCTCAAAAAACGTCGCAAGGGACCGGGGCTGATTCCGGTCCCTTGCGCGGCCTTCAATTTACCATGTTTTATTTTCTTTGTCAACTATTTCAGTCGAAATTTTTGCGAGAAAAGAGAAATTTTTTGGAGACTTTGCCGAGGCTTCGGCTTTTTCAGCCGCCCAGCACCTCCTGGGCGTAGTGGACCGTCTCCATCGCGTCGGCGGCGTAGTGGTCGGCTTTGATCTCGTCGGCGTAGTCCTGGGTGATGACGGCCCCGCCGACCACGACCTTGCAGTCCAGCCCCGCCTCGTGCAGGGCCTGGATGGTCTCCTTCATGTAGGGGGCCGTGGTCGTCATCAGGGCAGACAGGCCCACCAGGGGGATCTTCTGCGCCCGAACGGCCTCCACAATGGCCTCCGGCGGCACGTCCTTGCCCAGGTCCAGCACCCGGAAGCGGTAGCTCTCCAGCAGGACCTTCACGATGTTCTTGCCGATGTCGTGAATGTCCCCCTTCACCGTGGCCAGCACGATCTGGGGGGCACCGTGGCTCTCCGTGGGGGGCAGATATTCCTTCAGGACCTGGAAGGCCTCCTTCGCCGCCTCGGCGCTCATGAGCAGCTGGGGCAGGAAGAGCTTGCCCTTCTCAAAGGCCTTGCCCACCTCGTCCAGGGCGGGGACCAGCTCGCCGTTGATGATGTCGAGAATTTCTCTCCCGCCCTCGGCCAGTTCTTTCGCCTGGGCCGCCGCCGCTTCTTTGAGGCCCTTGCAGACGGAGTAGTTCAGGGTGTTCTCCGCCTTGGGGGGCGCGGCGGGCGCACTTCCCTCCGCCGGGGCAGCGGCAGGGGCGGCCTTGGCGGGGGCGGGGGCGGCCTCCTTCAGGTTCTCCATGTAGGTCATGTACTCCTGGCACTGGTCGTCCAGCCCCAGCAGGGCGCGGTAAGATTTGAACGCCCCCATCATCGCCGCACTCATGGGGTTGATGATGGCCCCGTCCAAGCCCTGATACAGGGCCATGGTAAAGAACGCCTGGTTCAGATGGTCCCGCTTGGGCAGGCCGAAGGAGACGTTGGACACGCCCAGGGCCGTCTTGACCCCCAGCTTCTTTGCCCCGGCCAGGGTGGCCAGGGTGACTTTTGCGTTGTCGCCCCCGGCGCTCACAGGCATGGTCAGGCCGTCCACCAGCAGCTCCCGGCGGGGGATGCCCAGGGCCTCGGCCCGGGCAATGATCTTCTCGGCAATGGCCACGCGCCCCTCCGCCGTGGCGGGGATGCCGTTGTCGTCCAGCGCCAGACAGACCAGACCGCCGCCGTACTTCTTCACCAGGGGTAAAATGGCGTTCAGGCTCTCTTCCTTGCCGTTGACGGAGTTGATGAGGGGCTTGCCGTTGTACCGGCGCAAGGCCCGCTCCATGGCTTCGGGATTGGACGTGTCCAGCTGGAGGGGCAGACCCGTGACCTCCTGAATGGCCTCCACCATCTTGGTCAGCACGGCCGGCTCGTCCAGGCCGGGCAGGCCCACGTTCACGTCCAGGATGTGCGCCCCGGCCTCCTCCTGCTTAAAGGCTTCGTTGAGGACATAGCCGGTGTCCCCCTCCCGCAGGGCGGCCTGGAGCTTCTTCTTGCCGGTGGGGTTGATGCGCTCGCCGATGATGACGGGGTCCTTGCCGTCCAGGGCCACGACCTGGCAATAGGACGTAATGAACATCGTGTCCTTCTGCGTCACTTCGGGCAGGGGCAGATCTTTTGTCGCGTCGATGAGGGCCTTGATGTGCGCCGGGGTCGTGCCGCAGCAGCCGCCCAGAATGGTCGCCATGGGGGCCAGGGGCAGCATCTCCGCCGCATACTCCTCCGGGCTGACGTCGTAAACGGCCTTGCCGTCCACGCTGTGGGGCAGGCCCGCGTTGGGCTGCAAGAGCAGCGGGGTCGAAGAATCCTCCCACAGAGCCTCAAAGGTCGGGGCCATCTCCTTGGGGCCCAGGCCGCAGTTGATGCCCAGCACATCCACGCCCAGGCCTTCCAGCAGGCCCACCGCCGCGCGGGGGGAGCCGCCGGTGAGCAGCTTGCCCGTGGCGTCAAAGATGAGGCTGGCTAAGATCGGCAGGTCGCAGTTTTCCTTCGCGGCCAGCACGGCGGCCTTCATCTCGTACAGGTCGCTCATCGTCTCGATGAGGATGCAGTCCGCCCCGGCCTTGGCCGCGGCCCGGACCGTCTCGGCAAAGAGGGTCACGGCGTCCTCAAAGTCCAGGTCGCCATAGGGCCGCAGGAGCTTGCCGGAGGGACCCAGGTCGGCGCAGACGTAGGCGTCCTCCACCCCGGCCTGCTGCATGGCCTGCCGCACGTTGGCAACGGCGGCGGCCATGACCTCGTCCACCGTCACGCCGTAGGGCGCCAGCTTGGGGGCGCTGGTGCCGAAGGTGTTCGTGGTGATCAGTCTGGCCCCGGCTTCCAGATAGGCCCGGTGGACCCCCTGGACGGCGGCGGGGTTCTGCATCCCCCACACGTCGGGGAGCAGACCTTCCGGCAGTCCTGCCGCCTGGAGCATACTCCCCATGCCGCCATCCAGATAGAGGCGGCGTTCTTTCATCGCTTGCAGCAGTGGTTTCATTGGGCAACTCCCCTTTTCCATCTTCTTTTGTTCCATATTCTTTTCATTTCTTTTCCAAGTTTGATTGGGCCTTAGTTCGCCTCCGCCGGAGCGCAGCGGAAGGCGCAGTTTTTCTTCTGGCATCGCATACACTTCTGCCCGCAGGACTCCTCCTGCCGGTCGCTGAGGCCGACCAGGGCCGTGATGGATTTCTCCGGCACCAGCATCCCCCCCGCCGTGAGGGTCAGGCCGATGCGCTTGGGGGCCTGGAGCAGGTCCAGCACCTGCCGCTGGGCCGCCAGGTCCCAGTCCCCGTAGCCGGGGCTGAAGGCGGGGGTGAGATACTGCCCCTCGTCCAGGGTCGGCAAAAAGCTGTCGCAGTAGTCCGCGCACAGCTGGTCCAGCCACACCGCGCACACCGCCTGCCCCACGGCGGCCTTGGCCATGGACTGGGCGCTCCACCGGCGCAGGAGGCGGTCGGTCTCCGCCCCCAGGGTCACGGCAAATAAAATGCCCTCGGTGCAGTGGCGCAGGTGGTGGTCCAGGTCCCGGCTCTGTCCCGCAAACAGAGAAAGGGACAGCCGCCGCCCCAGGGTCCGGGGGGTGACTGTCCCTTCCAGCTCCCGCTGGCAGTCAGCGGCCAAGGCAGCGGCCTCCGGCCACAGGTCGGCCCCCCGGCTGCCCAGATAGCGGGCGATCTCTTTGGAATCCAAGTTCATCCGCGTCCCAGGACCTTAGACAAGTTCTCCGCGATGCCGGCGGCCACATCGGGCTTGTTCATGGTGTAGACGTGGACGCCCCGCACGCCGTTGGCGACGAGGTCCACCATCTGCTCGGCGGCATAGACGATGCCCGCCTGCTTCATGGCGTCGGGCCGCTCGCGGAAGCGGTCCAGGATCATGCGGAAGCGGTTGGGCAGCGTGGTCCCGGACAGGGACAGGATGCGGGTCATCTGCGCGGCGTTGGTCACGGGCATGATGCCGGCTAAGATCGGCACGTTGATGCCCACCTCCTGGGCCCGGTACAGGAAGCTGTACAGGGCGCTGTTGTCAAAGAACATCTGGGTGGTCAGGAAATCGACGCCGCAGTCCACCTTTTCCTTCAGGTGCCGCAGGTCCTCGGCCTGGCTCAGGCACTCCACGTGCCCCTCCGGGTAGCAGGCCCCGCCGATGCAGAAGCCGCCGTAGGCCTGGATCTCCTGCACCAGCTCATAGGCGTAGCGGAAGTCGCGGGGGGCGGCGGGGTCATACCCCTCCGGATAGTCGCCCCGCAGGGCCAGGATGTTCTCGATGCCCGCTTCCTTCAGCGCGTCCAGCTCGTGGTGGATGCGCTCCCGGTCGGAGGAGACGCAGGTCAGGTGGGCCAGGGCGGTGACCCCCTGGGCCTGGACGATCTGGGCGATTTGGGAGGTATAGGTCGACGTCCCGCCGCCCGCGCCGTAGGTCACGCTCATAAAATCGGGCTTTAGCTGGGCGATCTTCTCCACGGCGGTGGCCACAGAGTCAAAATCGTTGTCTTTTTTCGGGGGGAAGGCCTCGAAGGACAGGGTCACGTCCTTCTCCTTCCAGAGGTTAGAGAGTTTCACAGGGGGGGCCCTTCTTTCTCGCTTGGGGATATTATGGGGATATTATATCATTCCGAATATCATTCCGGCTGCTGGGCCGGGGCGGTCTCCTCGGCCTCTCCGGCGTGGTTCTCTTGCCCGGCCAGGCGGATACCCGCCAGGGCCAGGGCGCAGACGAACCAGAAGATCAGCATCACGCGGGGGTAGTTCCAGAGGTAGTCGGCCATGCCGCACAGCAGCCCGCCCAGCAGGGCGGACACGCCGCCGATGACGGCCATCCGCACCACAAGGTCACACTGCTTGTGGAACACGGCCTTCGCGCCCTGCTTCGCCGTCCACAGGATGCCGCCCACAAAGGAAATGAGGCCCACCAGGCCGGTCTCGCACCAGACCTGGAGGTAGATGTTGTGGCAGTGGACAAAGTGGTCCTTCCCGTGGAAGAGGTTCAGGTCGCTGATGGACTGCCGCACCGCGTCAGACCCCAGCCCGGCCCCCAGCACAGGCCGCTGCTGCAAAAACGCGGCGGCGGCGCGGTAGAGGGGGAAGCGGCTGCTGGTCGAGGTGTCGGACGTGTTGAAGATGGTCAGGATGCGGTGGAACACCGTGTCCGGCAGCAGGGCCAGGCCCACCAGGGCCACCACGATGCCCAGCGGGATGAGCTTGGAGTTCCACAGGATCACAAACACCACCGCCGCCAGGGCCAGGCCCACCCAGCTGGCGCGGGAGTAGGTCATGGCCATGGCCATGCAGCCGGTGCCCACGCTCAGCAGGCCCAGCAGACGGCCCAGCCAGCTCTTGGTACACAGCAGGTAGGCCACCGCCACTGGGATCAGCAGCAGCAGAACCTCGCCAAAGGTGTTGGGGTTATCAAAGAAGCCCATCACGCGCCCAGGCATGTCCCCGTTCACGTTGACATCCACGTAGGAGAGATTGACCTCTACGCCCTGGATGCGCTGGTAGATGCCGTAGAGGGACATGATGAGCAGGGACAGAGAGGTGAAGCACAGCAGGCGCTCCAGCTGCTCCCGGCTCTCCACGGTGCTGACCAGGATCACCACACACAGCATGCAGGTGATATAGTACAGCAAAAAGCGGAAGGACAGGGAGGGGTAGGCCGACAGGGGCCAGGCGGCAAAGGTCATGCCTGCAAAGGCCACGAGCCAGGGCCCGACAAATTTCAGATCCAGCCGGAAGCCGGGCTTGCGCATCCCGGCAAACCAGGCCATGACAAAGCACAGGGCGAACCCGGCAAAGCTGTAAGCGTTGTTCCAGCGCTCAAAGGGCAGCGCCAGAAACAGCACCATGATCCAGGCCACAGCCAGGGGCGTCTGCTCCACCACGGCAAAGGCGATGCGGGCAAACACACTGTGTTCAAAGACGTCCTGACCCACAGCATAGAGCTTTTGCAGCAGGATCGTCGGGATGCTGATGAGGAACGTCAGCACCCGGCACAGCACGCTCTCCGGCCAGGCCCGCGTCAGCACGCCCTCGCGGGAGAGAAACCCCACGACGGCGCTGCCATGATAGGCTCTGCGCCAGCCCAGGGCGATGCCCCGCAGGATCCTGGCCAGCAGGCTGTATTCGTAGCGCTCCCGCAGCCAGTGCCACAGGGGGGCAAGCCAGGTGCAGAGTACGCTGCTCCGAACCACTTCCACGGCGGTCACTCCTTTTTCAGTCATATCGTTTGCGCTGCCCGGTCAGCCCTTCCGGTTTTTCAGCCCGTAGAGCATCGACAGCGCGAAGTATTGGCGGCGGCGGATGAGGTCTGCCACGATCTGCTTGTTCCGCCCCAGCCCCTCCGGGTGGATCTGGCAGATGGCCGAAGCCATTTCCGGCAGCTGGCAGATGCCCCGCACCCGGCGGCGCTTTTCCGCCAAGGGGGCGGCGTTGCTGGCGGCAAACTCATTGCCCACGGCGATGAGCAGCCCCGCCCAGCAGGAGTTTTCCCGCCACAGGGGCTGGTCCCGGCCCAGTTCGAGCCGCTGGGCCAGCGCTTCCTTGGCCTTCATAAAGGTGTGGAAGGTCTGCATATAGTCGGGCAGATACCGGCGGGTGACGGACGCCGGGTTCTGCAAGTAATGGTAGACCGCCTTGTCCGTCATGGCCAGCTTGTTGGCATAGCAGAAGTATTCCAGCAGAAACAGCTCGTCCTCCAGATAGGCCCCCAGGAAATGCATCCCGTGGTTCTGGATGACCGACCGGGAAAACAGGAAGCGCCAGACAAAGCCGTTGAGCACCTCCCCCGGTTTCCCCAGCCGCTGGCCCAGCAGGCGGTCCACGATGCCCTTCCGGATCTCCTCGCAGCCATAGACGCCCTGGGGCAGGGCGCCTGGCTCCGCCTCCCGGCGGCCGTCCTGCTCCACCCGCCAGTGGCCGCCGCCGGCGGTGTCCGCGCCGGCGGCCGTCAGGGCGGTGTAGAGGGTCTCCAGGGCGTCCGGGGGCAGCCAGTCGTCGGAGTCGGCAAAGGCAAAATATTGGCCGTTGGCCTGGGTCATGCCCAGGTTCCGGGCGGAGCTGACCCCGCCGTTGTCCTTGTGGAAGACCCGCACGCGGGGGTCCTCCTTGGCGATCTGGTCACACAGCGCCCCGCTGTGGTCCGGGGAGCCGTCGTCGATCAGTAAAAGCTCCAGATCCTGAAAGGTCTGGTTTAAGATGGAGTCGGTACACTTGCGGAGAAAGCTCTCCGCCCGGTAGACCGGTACGATCACCGAGATTTCCGGCATACAAGATCCTCCTTCTTTCCGGATGCGGTACGATCCTGCCGCAAGCTCAGCGGCAGGCGGCCTTAAGCTGTGCGGCGCGGTCGGTCTGCTCCCACTTCACGCCCAGGTCTTCGCGGCCCATGTGGCCGTAGGCAGCCAGCTTCTGGTAGATGGGCTTCTGCAGGTCCAGGTCGCGGATGATGGCGGTGGGGCGCAGGTCAAAGGTCTTGCGGACGGCCTCCTCCAGCACAGAGTCGGCCACGGTGCCGGTGCCGAAGGTCTCCACCAGGATGGAGACGGGCTGGGCCACGCCGATGGCGTAAGCCAGCTGCACCTGGCAGCGCTTGGCCAGGCCGGCGGCCACGACGGTCTTCGCCACCCAGCGGGCGGCGTAAGCGGCGGAGCGGTCCACCTTGGTGGGGTCCTTGCCGGAGAAGGCGCCGCCGCCGTGGGGGGCAGAGCCGCCGTAGGTATCGACGATGATCTTCCGGCCGGTCAGGCCCGTGTCGCCCTGAGGCCCGCCGATGACGAAGCGGCCGGTGGGGTTGACATAGACCTTGGTGTTCTCGTCCATGAGGTTTGCCGGGACGGTGGGCTTGATGACCAGCTCGATCATGTCCTTGCGGATCTGGTCCAGCTCGACCTTGGGGCTGTGCTGGGTGGACAGGACCACGGTGTCCACGCGGACGGGCTGGTTGTTCTCGTCATACTCCACGGTGACCTGGGTCTTGCCGTCGGGGCGCAGGTAGTCGACCTTGCCCTCCTTGCGGACCTGGGTCAGGCGCTTGGCCATCTTGTGGGCCAGAGAGATGGCCAGGGGCATCAGCTCAGGGGTCTCGTCGCAGGCATAGCCGAACATCATGCCCTGGTCGCCGGCGCCGTTGTCCAGTTCGCTCTCCCCCTCGGCCTTGGCCTCGAAGGACTTGTCCACGCCCAGGGCGATGTCGGCGCTCTGCTCATCGATGTTGGTGATGATGCCGCAGGTGTCGCAGTCGAAGCCGTACTTGGCGCGGTCATAGCCGATGCCGCGAATGACCTCGCGGGCGATCTTGGGGATGTCCACGTAGCACTTGGTGCTGATCTCACCCATGATGTGGATGAGGCCGGTGGAGGCGGTGGTCTCGCAGGCGACGCGGCCCAGGGGGTCCTTGGCTAGGATGGCGTCCAGCACAGCGTCAGAGATCTGATCGCAGATCTTATCGGGATGTCCCTCGGTAACGGACTCAGAAGTAAAAAATCTGTGGCTCATGGGAAGGGTTCCTCCTTAGATAGATGAATAATAATATAATGTAAAGCAGTTACCAACAAATTTACACGGACCAGCTCGTGAGATACTTCTCCTGCTCCTCGGTCAGGCTGTCGATCGACAGCCCCAGGGCGGCAAGCTTGGCCCGGCCGATCTCGTCGTCGATGGCATCGGGCACGGCGTAGACCTTCTTTTCCAGCCCGGTCTGCTTCGTCAGCCACTCTGCGGCCAGGGCCTGGACGGCGAAGGACATGTCCATGATCTCCGCCGGGTGGCCGTTGCCGGCGGCGAGATTCACCAGGCGGCCCTCGGCCAATACGTTCAGGGTCTTGCCATTGGGCAGGGTGTAGCCGACGATGTTCTCCCGGCGCAGCTGGCTGCTCTCGGCCAGCTCCCGCAGCGCGGCCACGTTGACCTCGCAGTCAAAGTGGCCGGCGTTGGCCAGCAGGGCGTTGTGCTTCATGGCCTGGAAATGGCGGCCCACGATTACGTCCTTGCAGCCGGTGACGGTGACAAACACGTCTCCCAGGTGGGCGGCCTGGTCCATGGTCATCACCCGGAAGCCGTTCATGGTGGCGTCCAGGGCCTTGAAGGGGTCGACCTCGGTGACGATCACGTTGGCCCCCATCCCGGCGGCCCGCATGGCCACGCCCTTGCCGCACCAGCCATACCCGGCGACCACGACGGTCTTGCCCGCCACGACCAGGTTGGTGGTGTGCATGATGCCGTCCCAGACGGACTGGCCGGTGCCGTACTTGTTGTCATAGTAGTGCTTGGCCTTGGCGTCGTTCACGGCCACCATGGGGCAGGGCAGGATGCCGTCCTTCTCGCGGGCTTTCAGGCGGAGGATGCCGGTGGTGGTCTCCTCGCAGCCGCCGATGAGGTCGCCGGCGTACTCTTTGCACTTGCCGCCCAGCAGGTCGATGAGATCCCCGCCGTCGTCAATGACGATGTGGGGGCGGCACTTGAGCGTCTCGATCAGGTGCGCCTCATACTCCTCGGCAGAAGCGCCGTGGATGCCAAAGGTCTCCACGCCCAGGCTGGCGAGACCCGCGGCCACGTCGTCCTGGGTGGAGAGGGGGTTGGAGCCGGTCAGGCTCACCTGCGCTCCGCCCTTGCTGAGGACGTAGCCTAAGTTCGCGGTCTTGGCCTCCAGATGGACGGACACCGCCACGCGCAGCCCACGGAAGGGCTGCTCTTTCTCAAAGCGGGCCTCGATCTGGGCCAGGGCGGGCATAAAGTCCCGCACCCACTGGATCTTTCTCCGGCCGGACTCGGCCAGAGCCATGTCTTTTACAATACTCATGGGTCTTGTGTTCCTTTTCTAACTCTGCCTGAGAGACGCTGCCGGTAAGCCGCAGCTTACAAAAAAAGACTTCCCGCAGGAAGCCTTTGTCGCAAGACGCGGCGCCTCCTTATCGCTGTTAGCAGAACCACCTTGCCGGGGCGAAGGCCCTGGGGCAGGTTGGTGTGGGGTCATCAAGCTAACTCTCTCGCCCACTCTCGATAATGCGCTCTATGCAGTTGATCTCCCCACCAATTCAGTAGGGCCAAAACAGTACGTTACATTATACACCATCTTTCGGAAAAGGCAAGCCGTTTTTCAAAATTTTTTTACTTTTTCAAAAGCCGGGGAAATGTTCACAGTTTTGTGTAGACTTCCCTCGCGAAAGCGGGTAAAATAAAAATATATTCTATCCTACCCATCCCAACCAATATAAGGAGGTCGTTTCATTGCGTGCCATGCAACAATGGCTGGATCGTTTCTGCGCCAGGCACCCCCGCCTGGGGATCCCCGGTCTGATGCGCTACATCGTCATCGGCAACGTGCTGGTCTATCTGCTCGACATGTTCAGTAAAAGTGGCTATGCCATGGGCACAGGACTGCTGGGCTTCAGCGCCAGCGCCATCCTGCAAGGGCAGGTCTGGCGGCTGGTCACGTTCATTTTTGTTCCTGCCAGCAGCCATAACATTTTCTTCTTTCTCGTCACCCTGTATTTCTACTACTTCATCGGCAACGCCCTGGAGAACGAGTGGGGGGCCAATAAGTTCACCATCTTCTATCTCTTCGGCGTGATCTTAAATATCGCCGTGGGCTTTCTGGTGGGCACGGCGTCCATGTTCTATGTGAATATGTCCATGTTCTTCGCCTTTGCCACCCTCTTCCCGAACCTGCAAGTCCTGTTCTTCTTCATCATTCCCATGAAGGTCAAGTGGCTGGCCTGGTTCGACGCGGCGTTTTTCGCCTATCAGATCCTCCGCCTGCTCCTGGCTGGGCATTTCCTCTATGCCCTCATCCCCATCGTGGCCATCCTGAACTATCTGCTCTTCTTCGCCTCCGACATTGGCGGGCAGGTGTCCTACTGGAAGGGCCGCGCCCAGCACACCGCCAACCAGGCCCGGCATAAAAACCCGAATTTCAGCCGTCCCAACGGAAGAAGCGGCCCCAAGGTCGTGAACTTCCACGACGCCAAGACGCAGACCAAAACGCCCCTGCACAAGTGCGCCGTCTGCGGCAAGACGGACCTGACCGACCCGCAGATGGAGTTCCGCTACTGCTCCAAGTGCAACGGCTACTACTGCTACTGTGCCGATCACATCAACAACCACATCCACATCCAATAAAAGAGGTGTTATCCCATGACTGATCAGGAACTGGTGGAGCGTGCCTTCACCATGCTCGAGCGCTCCTACGTCCCCTACTCCCACTTTCCCGTGGGGGCCGCCCTGGAAGGGGCGGATGGGGTGGTCTACACCGGCTGCAACGTGGAAAACTCCGCCTTCGGCTCCACGATCTGCGCCGAGCGCACCGCGCTGGTGAAGGCCGTCAGCGAGGGCTGCCGGAAATTCACCCGGCTGGCCGTGGTGGGCAACAGCACGGACTACTGCTGGCCCTGCGGGGCCTGCCGCCAGATGCTGTATGAGTTCGCCCCAGAGCTAGAGGTCCTGGTGGCCCGGAAGGACCATCAGTTCGTGAAGTTCCCTCTGCGGGAGCTGCTCCCCCACGGCTTCGGCCCCGAAAGTCTGGACTGACGCCCCTTTCCCCGCATTTCTCACGCACTTCCCCGACCCCTGGCACCGTCCCAACGACGCTTCCTTCGGGAGACGCCGCCACACCCGACCTGAAGGAGGTAACTATGGATCTGCAAGAATATCTGGCCCGAATGAATTCCGGCGAGCCCGTCCAGGGCGGCGGCGACATGCACCGCTTCATGCGGGAGATCAACGAAGTCACCATGCGCCTGACCTGCGAGCTGAACAACAAGTACCACACCGGCGAGGAGGTCCGGGAGATCTTCTCCAAGATCATCGGCAAGCCCGTGGACAAGAGCTTCCGCCTCTTCCCCCCCTTCTACACCAACTGCGGCAAAAACACCACCGTGGGCAAGGGCGTCTTCATCAACACCGGCTGCCACTTCCAGGACCAGGGTGGCATCACCCTGGGGGACGGGACGTTTTTGGGCAACAACGTGGTCCTGACCACCATGAACCACGACTTTGACCCGGAACATCGCTCCACCACCTACCCCGCCCCCATCGTCACGGGCAAAAACGTCTGGATCGGCTCCAGCGTCACCATCGTCCCCGGCGTCACCATCGGGGACGGAGCCATCGTGGGGGCCGGGTCGGTCGTCACGAAAGACGTGCCCCCCTACACCATCGTCGCCGGCGTCCCCGCCCGCGTCATCCGCAAGTTCGACCCCAAGACCGACCACCTGCCCTCCACCCACAAAAAGACCCACGGCGACAAATGATCCCAAGCAGCACAACGTCCCCCTGCCTAAGCTGGCAGGGGGACGCTTTTTCTGTGCTGTCATTATGGCAGGCTGCACTGTGTTTAGTGCCCTGTTCGACATCTACAAGTTCCATCATCGCCACGACGATGAGAAAAAGAAGTAAGCCGCCTGGATTGGCCCCCTAGCGGCTTACTTATTTCAAGCAATTAGGATCAGCCGTCAGTCAGCCGTCCCTTCACGCATATAGTATAACCCAGGAGTCACAGCCTGTCAAGCTGTGGCTCCGTTTTTATCTATCATAGGCTTTCTCCCGGCACCCGCAAAATATCGTTCGCCACCGGGGTGTAGAAGTATCTCGTCACCTCCGCCGGGTCCTTCGTCTGGGCCAAGGCCCACATGAGCTTGGCCACGGCCATCTCCAGGGTCATGTCATAGGTCTCCATCACGCCCAAGTCTGCTTTCAAGCTGTGGCCCACCTGGTAAATGCCCAGGTCACTGCCCTCGTTCTGGACCTGGGTGGTGAGGACCACGGTCTTGCCCTGGGCCTCCGCCCGTCGGATGAGGTCATAATAACCCCCCGCCTCCCCGTCGGGGACGCCACCCACACCGAAGCTTTCGATGAGCACGCCCCGGCTGTGTTCCAGAGCAAAGGCCAGGTAGTCCGGGGAAAGACCGGGGATGAGCTTCACCAGGGAGACATTGGTCTCCAAATCATGGTAAAACGCAAGCTGCGTCTCCGCCTGGGGACAGAGATAAGGAAGCAAACGCCCCTCCTGCACCACCCCTAAAACAGGGTAGTTGATGCTGGAAAAGGCCCCGTAGCTCTTGGAGTAGGTCTTTCTGGCCCGTGTCCCCGCGATGACCGCCCCGCCGAAAACCACCGTCACGCCGGGGATGCGCCCGTCGCAGGCCACGGCGAAGCTGTCCAGTAAGTTGGTCTTTGAGTCGGTGATCTCCATCTGGATGGGCTTTTGGCTGCCCGTCAAAACAATGGGCTTGGAGCTGCCCTGGATGAGACAGCTCAGGGCAGCCGCGGTGTAGGCCATGGTGTCCGTGCCGTGGCTGATGACAAAGCCATCATAGGCGTCGTAATGTTTTTCCACCGCCTGGGCCAGCTGCATCCAGCGGCGAGGCGTCATGTTGGTGGAGTCGATGTTGCACACTTGCAGGCAGTCCACCTGACACATGTCCCGGACTGCCGGGACGTAGCGCAGGAAGTCCGCCCCGTCCATGCCGGGGGTCAGGCCGTCTCCGGCGTCGGCCGAGGCAATGGTGCCGCCGGTGCCCAATAATAAGATTTTTTTCATCGTATCTTCCCCCTTGTCAGTACTTCAGCAGCTCCACCGCCGTAAAGAGCGTGTAGAGGATCTGCGCGGTCTGCCCGCGGGTGGCGGGGGCCTTGGGGTCGATGCTGTCCGAGGACGCATAGAGCATGGAGAGGGGCTGGCCCAGGATATTCTTCTGGCTCTTTTCCAGCAGCCACACCCAGGGCTGCGCCCAGGTGCTGTACTTGCTGATGATGCCCGTATCCTCCGGAACGGCGTTCGAGGCACCCAGGAAGTTGAGGTTCAGGTCCGCCGCGAGCCGGCCCAGTACCGTCATCATCTGCTCCTGCGTCACCTTGCCCTGGGGGTCGAATCTCCCGTTGCCCACGCCGCTGACATAGCCCGCGGCCTGGGCTGCCTGGATGTAAGGGGCGTACCAGCTGTCCTTTGCAACATCGGAGAAGGTCGCCCCCGTCTCCGGCAGGTGCAGGCGCATCGTCTGGGTCAGCAGGGCGCACAGCTCGGCGCGGGTCAGGCCGTTGTCCGGATGGAAGGTCCCGTCGGCGTAGCCCCGGAGCATGCCGTAGGTGCAGAGGGTGTTCGCCGCCAGTTCATAGTTCGTCCCTGCCACGTCGGAAAAGACGCGGGGGGCGTAGCCTTTGACCTGGGTGTCGGCCGCGATCTGGGCGGGGGTGGACTTCACCCAGCCCTCGCCGTCGCCCGCAAAAATATCCACCGCCGGGGGCAGGGCGGAGAGCATCTCGGCAAAATACGGTTCCATCTCCTCCCCCATGGCTTTGGAGAGGTCGATGTACCACCGCCAGCCCCCCAGATGCACCCGGAGCCACCCCTCGGTGCTCTGCCAGGGTTCGTTGACAGAGAAGAGGGAGGCGATCTCGTCGGCGTGGTTCGTATCGACCAAAAGGTCCGGAATGACCCCGATGTTCTGGGCCGTGTTGCCGCTGACGCCATAATACTGGTAGGCCGTGATGCGTAAGGCGTCCCCGTCGGTCAGAGCCTCCGGCTCCTGCGCTCCGGTCAGGACGACCTGGGCCACGCCCTTGCCGAAGGTGTTGGAGCCAATGACCAGACCGCCGTTTTTATCCTTCATCGCCAGGGAGAAGATCTCCGCCGAGGAGGCGGTGCCCCCGCTCGTCAGAACGATGGTGGGATAGAGCGTTGTGCGGTCCTGCTGGGAGACGTAGCGGAAGTAAGCCCCCTCGCCGTCCCGCAGGTAGACCATGGTTCCCTCCCCCAGGAACACACCCAGGGTCTGGGTCACGGCGTAGACGTCGCCGCCGCCGTTCTGCCGCAGATCGACGACCCAGAGGTTGGCGTCGTCATAGGCCTGGGTGCCCTCGGTGAAGTGCCCCAGGGTCTCGGCCCCGAAGGTGTTGCAGACGATGTAGCCGGTGGTGCCGTCCTCCAGCATCTCCGTCGTGGTGGAGGGGATGACGACCTTGGCGCGGGTGGCGGTGTACGTCTCTTCTGTTCCGTCGGCGTGGCGAACGACGAAGGTGACCTTGCTTCCCGCCTCGCCCTTGAGCCAGCCGGTGATGACCTCCGCCGTCTGCCCGGCGGCGCTCTTCCCTTCGACGGAAATGATGGTGTCGCCGCCAACCAAGCCCAGCTTCTGGGCCGGGGCGCCGTCGTACACGCCCACGATAGAAAGGCCGTCACCACAGGCCACGGCGCTGATGCCGATGCCCACCACCTCCTGGTCGGACATGCTGGCCTGGAAGGCGGCGTATTCTTCGGGCGTGAGGTACATGGTGTAGGGGTCGCCCAGGGCCTGGATGACCTCTTCGATGGTCTCCGCGTCCAGGGCCGCCTGGGGGATGTCGTTGATGTAATATTTGCCCAGCAGGTCCTTCAGCTGGTCGGTGGTCAGCGCCTGGGCCGCCGGGGCCAGGCACAGGGCCGCAACAAGCATCACGGCCAGGATGCGTTTCCAACGTCGTTTCACGAACAGGGTCCCTCCTTACAATGGGGTCAATGGGCTCAGAAAAGCAGAGAACACAGGCCGCCCGTTTGTCGGGCGGCCCGGTGATCTTGTCAGAGCAGCGGCTCTGATCAGGCTTTGAATCTTTCGGTCAGGGCGCGAATCTGGGCAGCCATCTTCTTCAGGTCCTTGTTGCTGCTGCCCTTGCTGGCGCGGATGATGGAGAAGAGGTCCATCGCCGCCAGCTCCACCTCGTGGTAAGCGCTGGCGGGGTGGCCGTTGGAGGCATAGCTGGTCTTCTTCGGCAGCAGCTCCACGCCGGCGGCCAGCATCACGTTCTTGCTCAGGTCGAAGACCTCTTCGTAGAGCGGTGCGTGGGCGGGCAGGCCCTTCTCCCGCAGGGTGTTGGCAAAGATCTCCGTCACGGGCGCGTCGCCGTGGACGACGAAGATCTGCTGGGGGGTAGGCTCCTGGATATGCTCGATCCACTTGATCAGGTGATCCCGGTCGGCGTGGGAAGAAAGGCCCTTGAAATTATAGATGGAGGCGTTCACGGCGATGTCCTCGCCGAACAGGCGGACCTGCTTGGCTCCCTCCAGCAGGTGGCGGCCCAAGGTCCCCTCGCCCTGGTAGCCCACGAAAACGATGGCGCACTCTTCCCGCCACAGGTTGTGCTTCAGATGGTGGCGGATCCGGCCGGCATCGCACATACCGGAGGCGGAGATGATGACCTTGGAGCTTTTGTCCATGTTCAGCATCTTGGACTCCTCGCTGCTCTCGGTCATGGTGAGGCCGGGGAAGGTGAAGAGGCGCTCGCCGTCCTTCACCACTTCCAGCGCATCGTCGTCCAGATAGCCCCGCAGGTCGCCGGAGAAGATTTTGGTCGCTTCGTTGGCCAGGGGGGAGTCGACGCAGACGGTGAAGTCAGGGTTGCTCTTCACAAGCCCCTCCTTCTTCATCTCCCGCATAAAATACAAAAGCTCTTGGGTCCGGCCCACGGCAAAGGATGGGATGATGACGTTGCCGCCCTTGGAGAAGGTGTCGTCGATGATCTTGGCCAGCTCCGCCGTGTAGGAGACCACAGGGTCGTGGTTCCGGTCGCCGTAGGTGCTCTCCATGACCACGTAATCGGCCCCGTCGATCAGGCTGGGGTCCCGGATGATGGGCTGGTTGTGGTTGCCGATGTCACCGGAGAAGACGACCTTTTTCTCCACGCCGTCCTCTTCCAGCCACATCTCCACGCTGGCCGAGCCGAGCAGGTGGCCTGCGTCCACAAAGCGAATTTTTACGCCCTCGCACAGCTCAATGATCTGGCCGTACTCCACCGTCACCAAGTGCTCCGGGACCTGCGCGGCGTCGGCCACGGTGTACAGCGGCTCCACCGGGGGCCGGCCGGCCCGCTTGCCCTTCTGGTTCTTCCACTGGGCATCCATCTCCTGGATGTGGGCCGAGTCCTGGAGCATGATGGACATCAGCTCCCCCGTGAGGCGGGTGGCAAAGATCTGCCCCTGAAAGCCCTGCTTGATGAGCAGGGGGATGCGGCCGGAGTGGTCGATGTGCGCGTGGGTGACGATCACATAGTCGATGTAATTGGGCGCAAAGTCCAGCACGGTGTTATCTCGCTCGTCCTTGCCCTGCTGCAGGCCGCAGTCGATGAGGATCTTCTTGCCGCGGACTTCCACGCAGTGGCAGCTGCCCGTGACGGCCTTGGCCGCCCCGAAAAAGGTGAGTTTCATGTGGGGTTCCCTCCGTCGTTTTTTCAATTTCTGGTTGTATGGCGTACCGCCGGGCAGTCCCCGGCGGCGTTTGTTTTGTACAAAGTAATTCTATCATACCCCATTTTCTCGGATTTGCCTAGAGGGTTTGGACAAGTTGGCGAAAATTCTCCCGTTGTCCCTCCCCCGCAGCTGTGCTAAAATGGAAGCAACCAGAAAAACAGGAGGTAAATTCCTATGACCACCATTGACCACACCTGCATCCACGTGCTGGACCTGGACCGGAGCGCCACCTTCTACCGGGACGCCCTGGGCCTCACGCCCGTCCGCTCCCTGGACATGCCCGACCGGGGCTGGCAGCTCCTCTTCCTGGGGGACGGCACCACGGACTTCCAGCTGGAGCTGTGCCGGGAAACGAACCGCACCGAGCCGTATCACCTCGGCGACGACACCCCCCACCTCGCCCTCCGCGCCCAGGACTTTGACGCCCTGAAAGCCAAGCACCGGGCGCTGGGCCTCATCTTCGACGAGCTGAACGGCGGCATCTACTTTATCAAGGACCCCGACGGGCACATCCTGGAGATCCTGCCGCCCAAGCAGTAACCTTCAAAAATTTTTTCATTTTTTCGCAACCCCTGCAACATTTCGTCCTGCCCAGGTGTATTTAAGACAGAACGGCAAGAAAGCCGCTCCCAATACACACCTTCTCACAAAGAGAACAGAAAGGACGAAGAACGATGAAAAAATCTATGACTGCACTTGCTTCCCTCATGCTGGTGGGCCTCATGTCCGTGCCTGCCCTGGCCGCCAACTGCTCCGTCACCGACAGCGACGGGCCCATGGTTATCTCCCCCGCCCCCACCACGGGCTATCAGCAGACCATCCAGGTCGACGGCCAGAAGACCGACATCAACTCCCGCGTCATGGTCCCCCTCCGCGCCCTGGGCGAGAAGCTGGGCTTTACCGTCACCTGGGCCGACGGCGAGGCCAAGCTGGAGAACAAGGACATCTACACCGTAGTCCGGCCCGGTGACGACGTCTACTTCATCACCACCAGCCACAAGGATATGGTCGGCATGAGCGCCCCCATCTCCTTCGGTGCTGTCCCCTACGTCTCCAACGGCACCACCTACGTCTCCCTGGACTTCTTCAAAACCCTGATGGACTACCAGAACGGCAACATCACCCTGGACGGCAGCACCATCCAGATCAGCACCGGCAAGTAAGCCCAGGAAAAGGAGGTATTGCATCGTGTCTGCACTCTGCTGTCCCCGCGCCCGAACGGGGCCCGGCTGGTTCTCGGCTCTGAAAGAGGCGCTTCGCCGCTTCTTTTTCTCCATCGAAGAAACGCCCCAGCCACTCCAGCCCAGCCGGGAGAAGGTCAACCAGCGGGCCACGGCCCTGCTGGACCAATACGGCGAGCATATCTTGCGCCTGGCCTACTCCTACCTGCACAACCAGAGCGACGCCGAGGACATCTTGCAGGACACGCTCATCCAATACCTCCGCACAGCCCCCGTCCTGGAGAGCCCGGCCCATGAAAAAGCCTGGCTGCTCCGGGTGGCGGGGAACCTCAGCAAGAATTTGCTCCGCGCCCAGGGCTACCGCCAGGCCGACCAGTTAGAGGAAACCCTGGTGGCCCAGGAGCGGGAGGACCTCTCCTATGTCTGGGAGGCCGTGAAAGCCCTCCCCGTCCCCTACCGCGAAGCCATCCACCTGTTTTACTACGAGGGCTACTCCACCGCCCAGATCGCCCAGATCCTGGACCAGAAAGAGTCTACGGTACGTTCCCGCCTCAAGCGGGGGCGGGAGAAGCTCAAGCCCTTGTTGGAGGAGGTGGGTGCCCTTGGATAAGCCGGAGAAGAACCCCTATCGTGAACTCATGGAACAAGTGAACCTCACCCCGGAGGCCCGTGAGCGTATCCTGACCAACGTCCAGCAGGCCGACCTCTCCCCCCAGCCGGAGCAGAAAATCGTGCCCTTCCGCCCCCAAAAGCAGACCTGGCGGCGCTGGGCTTCCCTGGCCGCCTGCCTGGTGGTGGTCGTGGCTGTCCTGGTCGCCGTGCCGCTGCTCCGGGAACAGCCGGACACGGCCCCGCCGGTGCAAGTCCTGCCGCCGTTCCGGCAGGTGGACTCGCTGGACGCGCTCTCGGAAGCCGTCGGCTTCCCGGTGACGGAAGTCTCCAAGCTCCCCTTCGACCCTGTCAGCACAACGTACACCGCGTATGACGAAGGGCTGGCGGAGATCACCTACACCGGCTCCGGCGGCCAGACCGCTACCTACCGCCAGTCCCTCGGCACGGCGGACAACTCCGGCGACTATACCCTCTACGAAGACACGCAAGTGGTCCCGGAAAACAACGCCACCCTGAAAGGCCAAGACCAGCGCTACACCCTGGCTCTCTGGACCGACGGCACCTACACCTACTCTCTGAACCTCAGCACGGGCCTCTCCGCCGACGCCTGGCAGGCTCTGCTGGACCCATAACAAGCCTATTCTGACCCCATAACAAATGTAAAACAGCAGCGCTTTCCCGTCTCGTTTGGGAAAGCGCTGCTTTCTTGCTCGTGTCTTGATTTAGAAAAACTGCATCGGGTTCACCCGGCTGCTGGAGCTGCTGCCGGTCCACGTCTCAAAATGCAGGTGGTTGCCGGTGGAGCTGCCGGTGGAGCCGACCAAACCCACGGTCTGCCCCTGGCGCACGGTGTCTCCGGCTGAGACGTTTCGCTGGGACATGTGGGCGTACAGCGTCCGGGTGCCGTCCGGGTGGGAGATCACCACATAGTTTCCGTAGGACGAACCATACTGCGAGATCACCACCACCCCGGCCTTCGAGGCCATGATCGGCGTGCCGTTGGGCGCGGCAATGTCGATGCCCCCGTGCAGGTTCCGCCGCCCGGTGATGGGGTGAGTCCGCCAGCCGAAGGGCGATGTGACCCGGTGAGAGCTGGCGATGGGCCAGAGGAACCCGGAGGCACTTGCCGTCGTCTGGCTGCTCTGGCTGCCGGAGGAGCTGCTGCTGCCGGAGGCAGAAGAACCGCTGCTTTGCTGCTTCTGCTGCTGGGCTGCTTTCTGCGCGGCTGCCTGGGCCGCTTTGGCCGCCTGCTCTGCGGCTGCTTTCTCCGCCGCGGCCTTCTCCGCTGCCGCCTTTTCTGCCGCTGCTTTTTCGGCGGCCAGCTGCTTCTGGTATGTAGCCTCGGCCTCGGCGATCTGCTGGGCCACGTCATCCTGGGTGGCCTCCAGCTTCTCGATCTGCTTGGCGTACACATCGCCCTGGGTGGCGATCTCCTGGATGAGCTGATCCACCTCCGCCTGCTGCGCCTGAAGCTGGGCCTGCTGGCTCTGCTGCTGGGCCAGCGTCTCCTGCTGCCCCTGGCGGCTGGCCTCCAGATCGGCCTTGGCCTGGACCACGGCCTGCCGCGCTTCGGCCAGCTGGTCCAAGACCTGATCGTCGGCGTCCATGATCTCCCCGATCATGTCGATCCGGTCCAGCAGATCCGAAAAATCGCTGGCCTGGAACAGGACAGACCAATAGGACACGTTGCCCCGCTCCTCCATGGCCCGCACCCGCTGCTCAAACTCTGCCTGATACTCGGCTTCCTTGGCCTTGGCTTGCTCCAGCTCGGCCTCCTTCTCCGTGATCTGCCGGGCATACTGGGCCAGCAGGTTTTCAGAAACCTGGATCTGTTGGTTCAGCACATTCAGCTGCTGCTCCACCAGATTCTTCTTGTTCAGGGCCTGGCCCTGGGAAGAGCGAATGCCGTCCAGCTTCTTTTGCAGCTCTGCCTTTTGCACGGTCAAGCTGGCCTGCTGGCTTTGCAGGGACTCGATGGCGCTGCGGCTGGCCGCCTGCGCACGGGGAAGGCACCCCAGCGCCAGAGCGCAGGCCAGAAGCAACGCGAAGCATCTCTTATGAAATTGTCTGGTATCCATAAAACCTCCGAACGTCAACTGATTTGGATTTTTTGGTAGCACAAGAGCGCCCAGGGCCTCTGCCCTGCGCGTCTGCCTGTTTTCTCAATCCGTCAGTTTTACGTTCAGAGAGACCAACGTCTCCTTCTCCCGCTGCTGTTTCCGAGGCCGGAGGAGCAACACCAGAAAGGCCGTACTCAGCAGCAGAAGTCTAACCGCCTGATCCGGGCCGCCATGATGCAGCGTCTGCACCGCCTGCTCCGTCAGCAGACAGATCACGCAGTGTTCCCCGGTGTGGTGGTGGTTCGGATAGACCTCCAACACCGCGAAGGAACCCGCATGCGCTGCGAGCATCGCCGCCAGCATGGTAAACACCAGCAATCGTTTCTTCCAGCTTGTCCGCATGATGGTCCCTCCTCTCCGGCCTCTCCGATGATCTGGCTTTATTATAACAAACCTGTCAAGTAGCACTCACAGACAAACCCCCGCTGGCGAGAACCAGCGGGGGTATTTTGCGTTTTGGTCAAATTCTCAGGAGTTCTCCCGGCAGGCCCGCAGGAACGACAGCGGCGGTGCGTAGCACGGCAGCTGAATTTGAAACTTCATCTGCGGGTGTCTTGGTGCGGGGAGGGGGTAGCCATTCTCGTCCATCATGAGCGGAGCCTGGAAGGCCACCGGGCGGGTGTCCGGGCCGACCAGCTCGATCTCATCCCCCATGGAAAATTTATTCCGCAGGGAGGCCGTGGCAAGGCCCGTTTCGGTGCAGGACTCGACCACTGCCACCACCTGCCAGTCCCGGATATACCGGGCGTCGGAGGTGAACTGACCGGGCTGGCCATAGAAAAAGCCGGTGGAATAGTGCCGGTGGCTGACCTTCTCCACCTCGTTGCGCCAGATGGGGTCCAGGGGCTTGCCCGCCTGCACGGCGTCGATGCAGTGGCGGTAGGCCCCGGTGACGATGGCGGCGTAATAGGCGGACTTGGCCCGGCCCTCGATCTTGATGGAATCCACGCCCGCCCGGATGAGGTCGGGCAGGTGGTCGATCATGCACATGTCGCGGGAGTTCATGATGTACGTCCCCTTCTCGTCCTCGTAGACGGGGAAGTATTCTCCCGGTCGCTTTTCCTCGACCAGGGCGTATTGATACCGGCAAGGCTGGGCGCAGGCGCCCCGGTTAGCGTCCCGGCCAGTCATATAGTTGGAGAGCAGACAGCGGCCGGAGTAGGACACGCACATGGCCCCGTGGCCAAAGGTCTCGATCTCCAGGTCGTTCGGGGTCTTGGCGCGGATCTCTGCGATCTCATCCAGGCTCAGCTCGCGGGCTAAGATCACCCGGTCCGCCCCCAAGTCATGCCAGGCCGTGGCCGTCTGGTAATTGACGATGCTGGCCTGGGTGCTGATGTGGATCTTGACGGAGGGGGCATAGCGCTTGGCCAAGGCCAGCACGCCCACGTCGGCCAGAATGACCGCCGTCACCCCCGCCTCCTCCAGCAGCTCCAACCACTGGGGCAGGCGGGCCATCTCGTCGTTGCGGGGCATGGTGTTGCACGTCACGTGCAGGTCCACGCCTCGCTCCCGGCAGAGCTTCGCCGCCCGGCGCAGCTCCTCCGGGGAAAAGTTCCCCGCAAAGGAGCGCATGCCAAACGTGTTGCCCGCCAGGTACACGGCGTCGGCCCCGTAGGCCAGCGCCATCTCCAAGCGTTCCCAGTCCCCGGCGGGGGCCAGGAGTTCTAATTTTTTCTGCTGCATGTCTCGTCCACCTCTCAGCTGTTCAGGAAGGCCTGATGCTCAGCGTAGCTGGAGAAGAAGTGGTGCAGGTGATCGTCACCCAGGGCATAGTAATAGTAGTTGGTGCTCTGGGGATTCAGCGCGGCAGTGATGGACTCCATACCGGGGTTGGCGATGGGTCCGGGGGGCAGGCCCTTGTTCTTATAGGTGTTGTAGGGGCTGTCCACGCCCTGGTAGTCGCTCTCCTGGACGATCTTGCCCTCCGGCAGGACGTACTGGATGGTGGCGTCGATCTGCAAGTAGCCCGCGGTGGACGCGCCGGGGTTGTTCAGACGGTTGTAGATGACGGAAGCGATGGTGGTCCGGTCGGTGCCGTCGGTCTCCTTTTCGATCATGGAGGCGATGGTCAGGATCTCCCGGATGGAGTAGCCGGACTCGCTGATCTTCTGGCGGACGGTGTCGTCGACCTTGCTGTCGAAGTTCACCAGCATCTTGTTGATGACGTACTTGGCGTCCTCGCCCATGTAGAAGTTATAGGTATCGGGGAAGAGGTACCCCTCCAGGCGGGTGGGATCCCCCAGGGGGATGTCCTGCAGGAAGGAGAAGGCATAGTCATGGTTGGCGGCCATGTCCTCCAGCTTTTCCACGGTGGACACGCCCTCTTTTTCCAGCAGCTCAAAGATCTGCTTCACCGTCTGGCCTTCCGTGATGGTCACGGAAATTTCTTTCCGGCTGGCGGAGTTGCTGGACATGCTGTTGAGCAAGGCCCGGTAGTCCATGTCCGAGTTGACCACATAGGTCCCCTGGGCGATCTTGTCCTTGCCGCCGGTGAGGGAGGCAAAGAGCTTAAAAAGTCCCTTGTGTTTGATGATGTCGTTGCCCTTGAGCTGGTCGGCCACGCTGCCAAAGTCGTTCTCGTCGTTGACCGTAATGGTGGCACTGGTGCTCTCCTTGTTCAGGGCCAGCACGTCGTTGCCCAAAGACCAGCACACAGCGGCCAGCACCACGGACACCGCGCACACCAGCACGATGTACATCATCGAGCTGGAGACCGGGGAGCGTTTGTTCTTTCTCCGACGGGGGGGATAGCGGTCCGGCTCCCCCCGCCGTCTTCTGGTGTCTCGTTCCATATAGTACCTCCTGGGGACCCCGGCCCGTTTCGGAGCCGGGGAGCGTTATGAGCGTCCTGGGGTCAGTCCAGGGGCTGGGTCATGGGCCAGACCTGGCCCTCCTCCGTCAGCACCACCCGGACAAAGGCGTCCAGAGGCTCCCGCGGCAGGTTGATCTGGAAGAAATCCTCCCGGCACAGGCCGATGGTGTTCCCGTCAAAGTCCTCCAGATAGCGGTCGTAATAGCCGCCGCCCTGGCCCAGACGATTGCCCTTGCTGTCAAAGCACAGGCCGGGGACCAAGATCAGGTCGATCTTCTCCCGCTCCAGCACGGGGCAGGCGTCCTTCGGGGCGGGGATGCCGTAGGCGTCCGGCTCCAGCTCGTCCAGGCTCTGAATGATCCGGGCCTCCATCTGGTGCTCCGGCAGACATTTGGGCAGGCAGACGGTCTTGCCCTGGTCCAGCAGGGTCTGGATGAGGTCTGCCGTCGCGATCTCCTGGCCCACGCCGTAATAGAGCATCACGGTGTTGGCCTCGTCCAGCTTGGGGTGGGCCAGGAAGGCAGAGACCAGCTCTCGGTCGGACCAGGCTTTCTCCTGCTCCGTCATCTCCGCCATGGCCTCGCGCATCTGCTGGCGTAAGATCTTTTTCACTTCAGAAACTTGTGTTCCCATCGTTTTCTCCTTCTTGGGTCAGCAGGGGCAGCGCCGCCTGCCAGAGTGCTTCGTGGATGGTGTCGATGTCCCGCAGCCGGCCGTGCTCGTCCAGGCAGGGGATGGTGTGCCAGCCGTACAGGTCCGCCGCCTGGCGGGCGGCCCGGCGGCAGGCGGCCAGATACGCCCCGTCCGTCTCGTGGATGTCCCCCTTGGTGTGGGTGGCGGCCTCCCGCTGGCGCAGCATGGTCATGGCCTGGTCGGTCGGCATGTCCAGATAGAGCACGAGGTCCGGCTCCGGCAGGCCCAGCCGGCGGTATTCAAAGTCCGCCAGCCAGCGGAAAAAGGGTCCCTTTTCCTCGTCGGGCAGCTTGCTGCCCTGGTGGACGGCGTTGGAGGTGGTGTATCGGTCTGTCAGCACCAGGCCCCCGCGCTCATACCAGCGCTGCCAGACTTTTTTCCAGGACGCATAGCGGTCCACGGCGTAAAAGCTGGAGGCGGCGTAGGCGTTCACGTCCTCCGGGTGCTTGCCGAACTCGCCCCCCAGATACATCCGCACCAGCGCCGAGGATTCCTCCTGGTACTGGGGAAAGACCAGGCGCTGGAACGGGATGCCCGCCGCCTCTGCCCGCTGGCAGAGCCGGGCAAACTGGGTGGACTTCCCGGACCCGTCGGTCCCCTCGATGACGATGAGTCTTCCTTTTGGCATGGCTCAGCCCTTCTTTCGCTTTTCCCGTGCCGCCTCCACCAGAAACAGGGGCAGCTTCGCCATGCGGCCGATCCGGCTGGGCTGATGCAGGAGCCGATAGCACCACTCCAGCCCCAGCTTCTGCCACACGGCCGGGGCCCGCTTCACGTTCCCGGCGTAGACGTCCAGGACGCCCCCCAGGCCCACCAGCAGATGGGCCCCGGTGGCCGGACCGTACTCGGCCATCCACCGCTCCTGCTTGGGGGCGCCCAGGCAGACAAACACCACGTCCGCCTGCGCGGCTTTCACAGCCTCCGCCACGGGGGCAGCGTCCTGGAAATACCCGTCGTGGGTCCCGCAGACGATCAGGTTCGGGTGGGTCTGTTTTAAGTTCTCGGCGGCCTGCTCGGCGACCCCCGGCTTGGCCCCCAGCAGATACAGCCGCAGGCCCGTCTCGGCCATGCGGGCCACAAGCCCCGTGGCAAAGTCGATGCCGGGCACCCGCCCCTGCAAAGGGGTGCCTAAAATTTTGGCCGCGTGGACCACGCCGATGCCGTCGGGCAGGACCAGGCCCGCCCCGTTCAGAATGGCCCCATACGCCGGGTCCTGGCGGGCCATGTTTACGATCTCAGGGTTTGGGGTCACCACATAGGCACACCCCGGCCCTTTGGCCAGTTCTTCCCCGGCGGCAATGGCCTGGGGGAGGGTCACGTCGTCAAAGGACACGCCCATGATTTCTTTTCGCACAGTTTCGCATCTCCATTGGGCAGGCCCTTCTCCCGCAAGGGGCGCAGCCTGCATATAATCCGTGTTATTCTACCACGAATCCCACCGTTTGTCCACCAGGCGCTTGAAAAAGCGCCTCTGGGATGCTAAAATCAGAAAAAATTACCCCTGACAGAGAGGAGTCTTTTTCCCATGTTCCGCCAAGCCGTTCCCGGCGACCTGGACCAGATCGCCGCCATCTATGACGCCATCCACACCGAGGAGGAATCCGGCCGCGCCACCATCGGCTGGATCCGCGCCATCTACCCCACCCGCCAGACCGCCGCCGACGCCATCCAGGCCGGAGACATGTATGTGGCCGAGGAAGAGGGCCGCATTGTCGCCTCCGCCAAGATCGACCAGGCGCAGGTGGACGTCTATGCCGACGCCCCCTGGAGCCGGGACGACGCCCCGGACGCCGTTCTCGTCCTCCACACCCTGGTGGTGGACCCCAGCTATAAGGGCCGGGGCTGCGCCACCCGCTTCGTACACTTCTACGAGGACCTGGGCCGCAAGCGAAGCTGCACCGCCCTGCGCATGGACACCAACGAGCGCAACGCCGCCGCCCGCTCCCTCTACGCCGGTCTGGGCTACCAAGAGGTGGGCATCGTCTCCTGCGACTTCAACGGCATCCCCGGCATCCGGCTGGTCTGCCTGGAAAAATTATTGTAAGCTGCCCAACGGAAACAAGGCAAAAAAATCGGCCCCCGAACGAGTGGTTCGGGGGCCTTTGTGCTGTTGTCAGGGTTTCATTATCCGTAGCAGAAGTAGCTCGTGCTGGAATACCAGCCGCTGTTGAAGCTCACGGACTTCCAGACGCCCTTGCCCTGGGAGAAGTTGGCCTGATAGAGGACGTTGGAGGGCATATTCACCTGGCCCATCATGGCGGTCTTCACGGCGTTCTCGCACATGGCGTAGTAGTAAGTACCGTTGGCCGCGTCCTTGCTCTTCACGGACTGGGTGGTGGAGGCATCGGCGTACTTGGTGGCGTACTGGCCGGGCTGGGTGATGACGGCCTTCACCGTGCTGGGGAAGCGGCTGTCCTTCACCCGGTTGAGCACCACCTGGGCGACATACTGCCGCAGCTGCTCGGTGGTGTGGCCGGCCTCGTGGAAGACGGTGGTGGTCAGGATGCGGATGTCTTCGTCGGTGTATTTGGCCAGCTTCTGGTAGCCCTGGATGGCGGCCTGGGCCTCGTTCCAGGTGCTCTTGGCGGCCTGGACATAGGCGCTGCTGTCTTTATAGCCCTTCTTCCGCAGGGTGGTGGCGGTCTTGTGGGCCTGGGCCTGGATGGTCTTCTGCTCCTGGATGGCCGCCATGCATTGGGCATAGTTGGTGTCGGCGGCGGCAGCGGCGGGGGCCATGGTGGCCACCAGGGCCATGCACAGCATCGCCACGATCAAGATTTTTTTCATGTGGAACTCCTGTCATCGGGAAGGCTCTGCTCCGCTGTCCCACCTGCAAACGCCCGAAAGGGACAGGCGAGCACGGCCTTCTTGGCTTCTCGTCGGGCCGGGGAACGTCTCTCTGTTTCGCCCCGGCGGCGCTTGCTGGGGGCATTATACACGAAGCCCGCCCCCCTTGGCAAATCGCCCTCCCGGCGGAAAACCGGCCGAATTTTGCGGCCGGTTTGTGAGAATTTCCTAAAATCTTGTTTCGGTTTGTTGCTGTTTTTTATCCGATTCGTTATCAATTCGTTCCGTTTTGTAACCAATTTGTTAATAGTTTGCCACAATTTCGTTACCATTGCACAAAAATACAGGCTGATTTTCTACAAATCAGCCTGCAAAACACCCGCAAACCCTTGGGGCGCAAGGGTTTATCAATTTGTCATCTTTTTTCCGAGCGCTTAAAAATCCGTAAATTCCGGCTTCCGGCGCTCCAAAAAGGCCGTCATGCCCTCCTGTTTGTCGTGGGTGGCAAAGGCCAGACCCAGCAGGTCGGCCTCCCGGCGCAGGCCGTTTTTCAGGTCCGTGTCGCCGCTGGCGTTGATCGCTTCCTTGGCCAGGGAGACGGCGTAACCGGCGTTCTGGGCGATGGTCTTGGCCAGGCTCCGGCAGGTGTCCATGAGGTCGTCGTGGGGCACGACGCGGTTGACCAGCCCGATGCGGTCGGCCTCCTTCGCGTCGATCACGCCGCCGGCGAAAATCAGTTCTTTTGCCCTCGCCACCCCGATCAGCCGGGGCAGGCGCTGGGTGCCGCCGCCCCCCGGAATGATGCCCAGGGTGACCTCCGGCAGGCCGAACTTGGCCCGGTCGCTGGCGATGCGCAGGTCGCAGGCCAGGGTCAGCTCACAGCCGCCGCCCAGGGCGTAGCCGTTCACCGCGGCAATGGTCACCTGCCGCATGGTCTCCAGCAGCTCCGCCGCCTCGTGACACAGGGCAGACAGCCGCCGCCCGGACTGGGGAGACTCCTGCACCATCTGGGCGATGTCCGCCCCGGCGGCAAAGGCCTTGTCTCCCGCCCCGGTGAGCAGGACCACGCGCACGTCGTCCCGGTCCCGCACGTCTTGCAGGGCGGCGATGATCTCCCGGTAGACCTGGCTGTTGAGGGCATTGCGGCACGCCGGCCGGTGGATGGTCACCACCGCAATGGGGCCTTCTACTGTCAGTCTGATGTATTCCATAGGGGGTGCCTCCTTATTATTATGTTGTCACGATGATGTTGTCCTGCGCGAAGCGGCAGTTATCCCCGGAAGGCCTCGTACACCGCCCGGCGGGTGTAGGTCGTGCAGGAAGCGAAGAACTCGCTGGGCAAACTGGTCACGGCCCCGTCCGGGTCCATGGCGTATTTCAAAATGCCTTGCTCGGCGCACCAGTCCATCGCCCCCCAGTTGGCGTGCTGGGCGGTGCCGGTCTCCCGGATGCGCTGGATGCGGCGCTGGATGCTCTCGCCCCTGGGGGCCAGGAGCATGGCCAGCTCGCCCCAGGTCATGGGGGCGTCCAAGCGCAGGCGGTTGTCGGAGTAGACGATGCCCCGCGTTTTTTGCAGCTGGGCCAGCTTGGCAAACAGAGGCTCGTCCTGGCCCACGTCGGCAAAGGGACTGTATGCATCCAGCAGCTGCTGCACGGTCACGACCCGATAGCCGTAGTCCTTCAGCAGCTTCAGCTGCCGGGCCAGGCCAAAGGCCACGGGGGTGCGGCGGGCCATGTTATAGCCGTCCTTCTGGAAGATGATCTGCCCGGCCAGCGCGTCCGGGTCCTGGGCCAGCAGGTGGCGCATGGGGGCCACCATGGCCTCCGCCTCCGCCTGCAGGCTCTCCTGGGCCGAGCCGTGGTGCAGGGGCAGCCAACCGGCCCCGTCAAAGGAAGCGGCCATGTAGAGGTAGCCCATCTGGTCGTAGGCGTCGTAGCTGGAAAAGCCCCCTTCGATCCGGTCCACATAATGGGGCGGGCGGCTCATGGTCATGGTGTAGCCATACGTTTTCTGCATCAGGCTGTGCAGACGGCTCAGGTCCGCCACCACCTCGTCCAGGCCGTGGAAGTGGTCCCGCTTGCCGTAGACAAAGGGCTTCCTGCCAAAGAGCACATGGCGGTAGCTGTGGTTGGTGATCTGGTGCCCCTCGTCCAGGATCCGCCGGACCATGCGGGGGTTATGCACCACGCCGCCCCGGTCGTCCTGGTTGATGTCGGGGTAGTGGTCATATTTTACGCCGCCCCAGTCGGCCTGGCCGGTCTTTCCGGCCACGTCAGGGTAGTTCTCGCTGGTGTCCCCGACCACGTCGAAGGTCCCCTTGGCGTCGTACTCGGCCAGGGTGTCCAGCAGGATGTCGGTCAGGGACCGTCCGTCAAATTTATCCGGGCTGGATGGCAGGTCCATCGGCCCATCGTCAAAGGTCATGGCCACCACCCGCTCGCCGGTCTGGACGCGCTCGATGCGGCGGGTGTAGCTGACATGGTGTTTCTCCTCCGGCAGGAATTTTTTCAGCACGCGTTTGCCTGCCTTCCCGGCTTTCACGATCAAAGACATGAAGCCTGATCTCCTTTCTTGCTCCGGCCCTCTGGGACCGGGGCGATATGGTTGTCTGCGCCGCCTCAGAGCAGGGGATCGTCCCCGTCATCCAGGTTCTCCAGCTCTTTCTCGATCTCCCGAAATTCCTTCGGCAGACGGGCAGGTAATTTTTGTTTCAGTTCTCGGAGCGTCCGGGCCGCGTCCTGCCGCAGGCAGTTGAGCGAAAAAAGCCCCCACTTGGCGTAGGCCCCCGCCCCCGCATGGGCCTTACGGAGCTTGGTGCGCTGGCTGCTGGCCACATAGCGGGCGGAGCTGGGCTTGCCGTGGCCCCAATAGCGCCCCCCCTCCGGTTTGTAGCCGACGAGAATCTGGGCTTTCACCGCCGCCAGCGTCCGCTCCTCCACATCAACGGTGAGGAAGCCCTGTCCCACTTCCTGGGGGACGTGGGCGTCGCTGCCGCCGGTGGAGAGTTTGTTCCTCATCAGGGCCATGATAAAGGCATTGTCGTTGGCGTGGGGATATTTCCGGTTCGCCCGGCTGTTCCAGGTCTCCACGGCGTCTATGTCGTCCAGAATGGGCCGGAACGGCTCCAATGAGCCAGAGCGTTTGTTCTGATACGGATGGGCCAGCACCGTGATGCCCCCCTGGTCGTGGATGGCCTGGACGGTCTCCTTCCAGGTGGTGTACTGGATGGGCGCCGTGAGGAACAAGCCCAGCAGATGCCCGTGCTCCGTGGAGAACTCCGCCCCCGGAATGATAAGTACGCCCTCCACCTCCGTGGGGCCGGTGTAGACAACATCGTGGTCGCAGATCGCCACCCCGTCGATGCCCCTGGCTTTGGCCAGGAGGGCGATCTGCCGCACGGACATCCGCCCGTCAAAAGATGCGTCCGAGTGGACATGTAAGTCGAGCGTCAGTTTCATTGGCCATGCCTCCTCAAGGTGTCGCGCAGATAGGCCCGGTAGGCCGCTTTGTCGTCTGCCTGGTTCAGCGCCTCGCGGGTGCCGAAGAAGTCCGCGATCCCAGCCAGGGCCGGGCGCAGCTTCCCGTGGCGCAGGTAATCGAAGACCGCCATGCCGTCGTTGAACAGATAGCGCATCTTCACCCCCGCCCGGAAGTCCTGGGGCGTATAGTCCACGGGTCCCCCCAGCGCCGCGTTCGCATACAGCGCCGTAAAGGGCGAGCCGCAGCAGACGGAGAGGGGGAAGCTCCCCCACACCCGCGGGTTCACCTCCAGGATCTTGCCGCCCTTAAACTCCACCATGGCCATGCCCACAAAGCCAAAGCTGGCCAGCAGACGATAGGCCTGGTCGATCATCCCCGCGTCGTAAAAGCTCACGCAGCAGGTGGAGGGCCCGCCGCTGGCGGGGTACTCCCGCAGCCGCCGGTGGCAAAAGGCGCAGATCAGCCGGCTTTGTTCATCCAGCAGCAAATTCACGCCCTCGCCGGGGCCGACCACTTTTTCCTGCACGATGGGGTCCGCGTCATACCGGGCCATGGCGGAATATTTCGCCATGTAATCGGCGGTGTTTTCCGCGATGACATAGCGCTCCCGCGCTTTCAGCCCCACCTTTTCGCCGCAGTGAGGCTTGATGACCACGGGGTAGCGGTCCGGCACCGCCGCAAATTCTTCCGGCACCGGCAGGCCCAGTTCAATGGCCCTTTGGTGGACGGTCTCCTTGTCGTTGAGGTCGTCCAGCACCTGCGGCGGGGCCACAAGGAACCGGGCCGCAGCGGCAAATTCCTCCCGCCGTCGGCTGACCAGGTTTAAGGTGTCTGCCCCGGTGCAGAAGAGGACGGGGGTATCATACTCCCCCAGCAAGGCCAGCAAGTTCTGCCCGTAGGCATCGTCCTTGCAGGAGCCGTCGATCCAGCGTGTCTCGGCGGCGTAACGGGAGAGAAAGGAGGCCGGCGCAGCGGCGGCCTCCCCTTTCGTCTGGGTCACCACGACGCGGAACCCCGCCGCCCCCAGGGCGCGGACCGCAGCCAGAGAGGCGCGGTACTTTCCGTCGGTGACAACTGCGGTCTTCACGGTGGTGACCCTCCTTGCACGGGGCTAGCTTCTGCCCCGGTAATAGTGATAAAAAGCGTCCTGGAGCCGGAAGGAGCAGGCGGCCACATCGCCCGCCTCCCACAGCCGGCCCACAGGCAGGTCCACGGTGGGGATGTAGCTGTCCAGCAGCTGGTCCAGCAGATCCTCCAGAAACTCCCCTTCGCACAGGCGGACTTCCCCGCCCGTCACGTTGGACAGCCAGAACAGGGACGTCACGTCCCGCCCCGTCTGGTCCTCAAACCGCGCCAGCACGCACACCCCTCTGGGCAGCTCCCCGCCCAAGGGGCGGCGCAGGGCGGTGAAATACAAGGCCCCGTTCCAGCGGTGGAACACGTCCCAGGCCAGGCTGGGGGCGCAGCGGCAGTAGAGCTCCCGCAGGAGCATCCGGCCGGACTGGTTGTTCAGCCGCAGCCAGCGCAGCTGGCCGGACTCCGTCCTGGTCTCCAGAATGCGCCCGGCCTGCCGGGTGAGATAGGCCCCCAGGCTGGGGCCTTCGTAAAAGCGCTGGGCCAGGTGCTCGAAAAAGTCCGTGAGGTCCGGCAGCATCCGGACATCCATCGCATCCGTCAGGGGGCGCAGGGCGGCCAGCAGGGCCTCCGCGCCCAGATAGTGGCCCGCCGAGGCCAGGCGGCCGTCGCTCTCCAGCAGGCCGTATAACACGGAGCGGACGGCCTCGATGCTGCGGAAATAGGCGGACATGGTCCCGCCCAGCATGGCCTTTTCCCCGTCCGGGCGGCGGCCAAAGTAGCGGTCAAAGGCGGCCAGCTCCTGGCCGGGGCTGCTCTGGGCCACTTGCAGCAGGGTCTCCATCTGGCTGATCCAGAAGTCCTGGTCGCCGAAGAAGTAGGCCGCGTTGCGGCTCACCCTGGCCGGGAAGCTGTCGCACCAGGCCAGCTCCCGCCGGTTCAGCTTCTCCCGGAAGGACTGGTCCAAGGCCCGCACACGCAGGTCCCCCGCGCTGCCGCCCGGCTCTACATAGTACAGGTCGCTGCGCTGGGGTGGACCCCAGGAGTCCTCATACCATTTGTAGAGCAGGTAAAAGCTCCCCGGCTGGTGCCCCGCAGCGACCCAGGCCATGGAGGCCCAGCTCTCGTGAACGTCGCTGCCCTTGCCCGCAGATTCGTCCAGCAGCCAGGCGATCCTGGCGCTGGAGAGCAGGTCGTGGTACATCCAGCAGAGTCTGTGTTCGTCTGTGTCGACCATCAGCTCTTCAAAGCTGTCTCGGTCTAAATAAATGGGATCGTCGAAGGGCATCGCACAAACCTCTTCTCCGTTAGTATCAGCAGGTGACTGGTTTGATTCAGGTGACTGGTTCTATTATAACAGCAGGCCCCCAGGACTGCAATCGTTCCGGGGGCCTTTTCGCAAGAAATTATTCGGAATTTGTTTGGTTGTGTTTTTTTCTGTGCGGGTGTATCATGCTCTTGAACGCATCCATTCCTGTTCACGTCATAGGAGGCATTGCCATGACATCTCTCTTCCCACGGGAAACTCACCCGGAAGCCCTCTTTCAAAAAATTCTCAGCCAGCCCCAGGCCAAGGCCCGGCTGTATGAGACTTTCTGCGCAGAGTTGGAAGATTATACCGATACCGAGGGGCTGGTCAGCCGCACCATGCCCTACGGCCTGCTGCGGGCCTATGAAAACCAAGACCTCTCCGCCTTTCTGGTGGGGCTGTGCGGCAACACCATGTTCGACCTGCTGCGGGCGGCCTTTCTCATCCCCAATCGATTTGGCGGCAAGGAGGGGGACAACCCCCGCCTGCTCACCAGCGAGGACGGGGCCGTGCTGCCCCAGGTCCGAGAGGCCGTATCTCCCCGCACCCTACGGAAATTCTCTGAGCTGCGCCAGGACCACACCTGCGTGCCCCGCTCCGCCCTGTACCTGGCGGAGGGAAGCCAGCTGCGGCACCAGTATGACCGAGAGGGGCAGCCCAAAGAAGTCCGTATCCCCGCCCGGCAGGGAGTCCTGGCTCTCTATGCCCTGCCCGACACGGCCCAGCTGGGCCTGTCCGAGGCCCAGGCTTACAGCGTCGTCTTCGATGCCTTCAACGCCATTCAGGACAGCTGCCCCACCGCCTTGGTCTTCTATGGCCAGGACACCGGTTATAAGCGCCAACGGCCCTACGACGAGCTGGGCGTCCTGCTGCCCCTGAAGGAGTTTGAGCACCGCCTGCTTCACCACTTGGAACAGATTGACGGCATTGCCCTGGCCTGCCGGGAGAGCATGTTCCGCCTGGCCGGGAGCGACTCTCTGCCCCTCTAAACGATCCAAACACCACGCAGAAAAATGTCCTGCTCCCGATCAGGGGGCAGGACATTTTTCATGTGGAGTATCGGAACCGCCGGTCCGTCATGATGCGGGCAAAGATCAGGCCCAGGGGCAGCGCCAGCACGATGAGCAAAGCCGAGGCCATCCAGGAGGCCGAGGTCGTCAGGTCCATGATACCCAGATTATACACCGCCCGGTAGAAATACAGCCCTGGCACCATGATGACGATGGAGGGGACGGTAATGGCGATGCGCGGGTAACCCACCCAGCCCTTCCAGGCCGAGGCCAGTAGCCCCGCCGTCAGCGCCCCCAGAAAAGCCGCCGCCGCAGGCGGGAGATTTGCCAAGTCCACCAGCTCCAGGCGCAGGGTGTTGCTCACCGCCCCGATCCCAGCAGCCGCCGCCGCCAGGGGGATGGGACTGTTGAACATCAGCGAAAAGCCGAACACGCCGCAAAAGCTGGCAATCAGCCGGAAGAGCATCTTCGCTCCCTCTGACAGGTCCAGGGGCGGAAAATCCACTGGCGTCAGCCCCAGCAGCAGCGCCATGAGCCAGGCGGCCAGCGCCGCCACCAGGACGATCATCACCGCATAGGCCAGCCGCTCCAGGCCGGAGCGCATGTCCTGCTTGGCCAGGTCGATGCCGCTGGTGATGAACGGAAAGCCCGGAATGATGAATAGCATGGCGCAGATATACCCGGCCTCGTGGCGGGGATCCACTTCAAAGAGCAGTTCTGCGCCCTTCAAGCACCCGGCATACACCAGGCACGCCGCACCCACCGACAGCGCCACGCACAGAAAGAGCGTGTACTTGCGCTTGGTGAGCATACTGCGCACGCTATTGCCGATGCCGGCCCCCAAAAAGGCCAAGGCTATCTCCACCGGGCCGCCGCCCAACAGAAACGTAAAGGCTCCGCAGGCCAGGGCCGCCGCCATCGCCAGGCGACGGGTAGAATACAGCCCATGCAGGGCCTCGATCTCGTCCAGGCGGATGTGCAGATCCTCCCCAGAGAGGGACCCGTCGCTCATGGAAAATTCCTCCACAAAGCGTTCCAAGCGGTTGAGCTTGGCGGTGTTCACCCCCGTGGAGGTCAGAGTCAAGGTCTGCGAAAATCCCGCTTCTCCGTCAAAGCAAGTGTACTCTAAGCTGGTCAGCCCGATGTCCGCCGCGCAGACCAGGCCCAGCTTGGCGGCCATGGCGTTCATGGAGCTGCGCACCCGCCAGGCCCCAGTGCCGCAGGCCAGGAGCATCAGCCCCGTCCGCCCCACCACGGAGGCTTTGGCCGTTAAGGAGGCCGTCAGGATGCTCTGCTCCCCTTCCTGCTGGACATAGTCATGCCACTGGATGGCCATGTGGTTGGGGGGCGATGGTTTCTTGTTTCCCATAGGTTTCCCTGCTTTCCAGTCGTGTCAATGGGGTCACTCCAGGAAATCCTGGGGCACCGGGTCGAAGGTCAGGATCTCCTCCTCCACCGGCGGCAGCGGGTCCTCGGCGGGCAGCGGCTCCTCCCCAAGGGGCTGGCCGGACTGCATCTGACGCCACTGATCCTTGGTGATGAGGATCTGCCGGGGCTTGGCCCCCTCCGAGGGGCCGACGATGCCCTTGGCCTCGATCTGGTCCATGAGCCGGGCCGCGCGGGCATAGCCCAGCTTTAAGCGCCGCTGGAGCATGGAGACGGAAGCCTGGCCCACTTCGAGAATGGCCTCGACGCCGTCCTCAAAGCGCTCGTCCTGCTCCTCGCCGTCCTCCTCCCCGCCGGGATAGGCCCCGGCAGCGCCGGAGGACTTGCCCTTCTTGTCGGCGTTGGCTGCGTGCTGCTCGATCTCGGCCATGACCTGGTCGTCGTAGTCGGCGGCAGCGTTCTGCTTCACGCTGGCGACCACCTCGGCCACCTCTTCATCCGAGATGAAGCAGCCCTGCACGCGCAGCGGCTTGCCCGCCCCCAGGGGGAACCAGAGCATGTCGCCCTTGCCCACCAGCTTTTCCGCGCCGGTGGTGTCCAAGATGATGCGGGACTCCAGCGAGGAGGCCACGGCAAAGGCCACGCGGGAGGGAATGTTGGCCTTCATAAGGCCCGTGATGACATCCGCCGAGGGCCGCTGGGTGGCGATGACCAGGTGCATTCCGGAGGCACGGCCCATCTGGGCCACGCGGCAGATGGACTCTTCCACTTCCTTCGCCGCCACCAGCATAAGGTCGGCCAGCTCGTCGATGACGATGACGACTTTCGGCAGCGGCTCTAAGCCCTCCTGCCCCTGCGCCCAGTGGTTGTAGCCCGCCAGGTCCCGCACGCCCGCCTCGGCGAACATGCGGTAGCGCTTCATCATCTCCGTCACGGCCCATTGCAGGGCGCCGGCGGCCTTCTTCGGGTCGGTGACCACAGGGATGAGCAGATGGGGGATGCCGTTGTAGCCCCCCAGCTCGACCATTTTCGGGTCCACCATGATCAGCCGCAATTCCTGCGGAGTAGATTTATACAGCATACTGATGAGCAGGGAGTTAATACACACCGACTTACCGGAGCCGGTGGTACCGGCGATGAGCATGTGGGGCAGCTTGGAGCAGTCCCCCACGATGTAGTTCCCGCCGATGTCCTTGCCCACGGAGAAGGCCACGCTGGACTTATGCCGCTGGAAGTTGGGGGATTCCAGCACCTCCCGGATGGGCACCGGGGTGACGATCTGGTTGGGCACCTCCACGCCCACCACCGAGATCTTTCCCGGAACCGGGGCGATCCGAACACTGGAGGCCCCCAAGGCCAGGGCCACGTCGTCGGCCAGGTTGGTCAGCTTGTTCAGGCGGACGCCCTGCTCCAGGCTCACGTCATACCGGGTGACCGAGGGGCCTTGCACCGCCCCGATGACCCGGCCGTTGATGCCGAAGGATTTCAGCGTCTCCGCCAGCCGGGACAAGGTGTCGTCCAGTTCCTCCTTGGCGGCCTGGTTGCCCTCCCGGCTGGGGGCGGCCAGCAGGTCCAGGGAGGGGAAGACATACTCCCGCTCCTCCTGGTCCAGATTCTCCTGAATGGACTGCCCCACCGCGGCGGCCTCTTGATGGATCTCCGCCTGCCGCTGGGCCTTGCTCTGGGGCTTGGCCTCGGCCATGGCCATGGCGGCGGCACCCACAGCTGCCCCGGCGACCGCACCCGCCGCACCGGCGGCTACGCCAGGGCTTCCGGCGTGGTTCGCCGCAGGGGCGACGGCGGGGGAGGTGTTCTCCTCCATCGGCTGCCAGATGGGCGCGTCCCCGGCTTCGGTCATGGGGGCGTCCGGCTGGAAATCGTCTGCGGGGGCAAGCTCCGGTTCCTGCTGCGCCGCCGCGCCGGTCTCCCGGTGGAAGAGGGTGTCGGCGGGGAGCATCTCCCCCTCGTCTGGTCGGAGGGATTGGGCTGAGGGCTTCGATTGGGCGCGATGGCTTCTCCGCTGGGCCTTCTCCTCGTCCCGCTTGGCCTGGAGCTTCTCCGGGTCGTCCAGGGGCACGTCCGCCGCCCGTTTGCGGCGGGGAAAGGGCCAGAGGGAAACGGCAGGGCGGGGTGCGGGGCGCGGAGCTTCGCGGGCAGCGTAGGGGGCGGGGTCAGGATCCTCGTCCCAGTCCTCGTCATCATAGTCGTCGTACTCGGCGTATTTCTCCCGGCGGGCGGCCCGCAGGGCGTGGTGGTCCCGCGCCCTGCTCACGGCTCCGCTCACCTGTCCACGGGTCACATGGGCCGCCAGGGCCAGCAGGATCACAAACAGCAGGGCAAAGACCAGGCCCGCCGCCAGGCGGCTGATGCCCTTTACGGTCACCACCGCCAAAAAGCCGGAGACCACACCCCCGCCCATGCTCTGGACCCCGTCGGTCCAGAGCCGGCCCACGAGATGAAAGTCAATGGGATACGTGCCCGGCCAAAGCAGGATGTGCAGCAGGGCACCCCCCACCACCGGCAGCAGCCCCAGGCACCACAGGCGCAGGGTCTGCCGCCGGTCCCGCCGGAACAGCAGCAGCCCCGCCGCCCACAGCAGCACGAAGGCCACCATCCAGAAGCCATAGCCGATGAGCCCCTGGATGCCCTTCTTGAGCAGGTCCGGGACCACGGCATGGATGCCGAACATCCCCAGGGCCACCAGCAGGGCCAGGAAGATGCACACCGCCGCCGCGATACCCCGGCTCACCAGGTCGGGGGCGTAGGCGGCGGGTTTTTTACGCGCCGAAGTCCCCTTCTTGGCAGAAGAGGACTTGGCAGTTGCTCTTTTTGCGGGCTTTCCGGAGACTTTTCCCGAAGCCGCGCGTTTTGTGTTGTCAGGTTTCTTTTGTGTGGAAGACATAGTTTCCTCCCGATCCAGGGTCTGGTCTTAACCGTGGAAGATCAGGCTGGCCACCACGGCGGCCGCGCCGATGCCCCAGCAGTAATAGGCGAAGTTGCCGAACTTGCCCTTGTTGGTCAGCAGGTTCACAAGGCCGATGGCAAAGTAGCCGGACACCGCCGCCACGGCGGTGCCGATGAAGTAGGCGGGCAGCAGCGAGGTGTCGATGCCCTCCTGCACGGCCTCGGCGATGCTGAGGATATTGGCCCCCAGCACCGCAGGGATGGACATGAGGAAGGAGAAGCGCACGGCAAACTTCCGGCTAAAGCCCCGCACGAGGCCGGCGGAAATGGTGGTGCCGGACCGGGACAGGCCGGGGACCACCGCAATGGCCTGCCCCACGCCCACCAGGAGCGCGTCCAGCATGGTGGCGGACTTGGCCGTTTTCTTGCCCTTGGCCATCCGGTCGGACCAGAAGAGCAGGAAGCCCGTCAGCAGCAGGGCCACGCCGATGAAGACGGTGTTGCCATACAGCCCCTCCACCTTGCTCTTGATGGGCAGGATGACAAACAGAGGCAGGGTGGCGATGATGATCATCAGGATCATCCGCCCGTCGGGGGGCAGGCGCTTCATCTCCTTGCGCTTCTGGGAGGAGAAGACGCACTGGATGAGGTGGACCAGCTCTTTCAGCAGGCCCAGAATGTCCTTCCAGTAGTAGACGAAAATGGCAATGAGGGTGCCCAGGTGCAGCAGCACATCGAAAAACAGGTTGCCGTCGGCAGACGCCATGCCAAAGAAGTGCTGGAACAGGGACAGGTGGCCGGAGCTGGAGATGGGCAGAAACTCCGCCACACCCTGGACCAGCCCCAGGAAAATCGAGGATAGGATGCTCATGTAGGATTGACCTCTTTCTTAGTTCATTCGGGCGCTCAGTGCTGATACAGCGCCAGCATCCCCTTGTAGGCCATGTAGCAATCCAGCTTGGCCGTGGTCTCAAAGGGGGCGTGCATGGACAGGACCGGCACCCCGGCGTCGATGGTGTCGATGTTGCGGTTGGCCATGTAGCAGGCCACCGTGCCGCCGCCGCCCTGGTCGGTCTTGCCCAGCTCGGCCAGCTGCCAGATGACGCCTGCCTCGGCAAAGGTCCGGCGGACATAGCACACCAGCTCGGCAGAGGCGTCAGATGCGCCGGACTTGCCCCGCGCCCCGGTGTACTTGCTGATGCAGACGCCGTAGTTGATGTAGGCGCTGTTTCTCGGCTCGTAGGCCTCGGCGAAGTTGGGGTCATAGGCCGCCGTCACGTCGGCGGAGAGGCAGAAGGAATGTTCATAGCAGGTCTTCCGCTGCACGCCCTGGCCCTGGCACAGATCGCTCATAAACGTGTCAAAGGCGGCAGACTGCATCCCGGTCACGCCCAGGGAGCCGATCTCCTCCTTGTCTGCCAGCACGCAGATGGCCGTGCGGCGGGGCGTCTCGGTCAGGTCCAGCAGGGCCTTAAGGCAGGCGTAGGCGCAGACCCGGTCGTCCTGGCCGTAGGCACCGATCACGGACCGGTCCAGGCCGATGTCCACGGCCTTGGCGGCGGGGACAGCCATAAGCTCGGCGGAGAGGAAGTCCTCCTCCACCATGCCGTACTTCTCGTTGAGAATGGCCATGACCGCCAGCTTCACCCGGTCAGCCCCCGCTTCCTGGTCAAAGGGACGGCTGCCGACAAAGAGATTCAGCTGCTCGGCGGTGACGATGGCCCCCATGGTCTTCTTGGCCTGATCCCCCGCCAGATGGGGCAGCAGGTCGCCCACGGTAAACTGTGGGTCGCCGGGGTCCTCGCCGATGCGCACGGACACGGAGGTCCCGTCCTTCAAGACCACCAGGCCGTGCAGGGCCAGGGGGATGGTGGTCCACTGGTACTTCTTGATGCCCCCGTAGTAATGGGTCTTGCAGTAGGCCATTTCCTTGTCTTCGTACAGCGGGTTCTGCTTCAGGTCCAGGCGGGGGGAGTCGATGTGGGCCGCGCCGATGACGGCGCCCTGCGCCAGGCTCTCCTGCCCGATCACCGCCAGCATAACGGACTTGCCGCGATTATTATAGTAGACCTTGTCACCGGCCTGGAGCTTCTCGCCCCGAACCAGGGGCCGGAACCCGGCGGCTTCCGCCTGGGCGATGGTGTAGGTCACGCACTCCCGCTCGATCTTGCCTTCGTCCAGGAAGGTCTTGTAGCCCGCGCAGTAGTCCTGAATGGCCTGCTCCTCGCCGTCCGCCAGACGGTCGTAGCCGTTGGTGGGGCTGAAAAACAGGGCGTCCCGCTTCTGCTGGGCCGGGGTCTTTTTGTTTTCTTCCATGGTTTGATTCACCTCTAAGATCTTCTCAAAGAGCGCCTTGGCCCGTGCCCCGGTGGTCTCCACCGTGTCGGCCTCCGTGCTCTCGATGGTGTAGTCGCAGTGGGCCTGGAACCAGGCGCTGGGCTTCTGGGCGGACACCCGCAGGCGGGCGTAGTCCTCGGAAATGCCGTCGCGGGCCATGATGCGCTTCACGCGCAGCTCCTCCGGGGCGGTGACGGCCAGGGTGCAGTCGCAAAAATCGACCAGCTGGCTCTCCAAGAGGCCAATGGCGTCAATGCCCACGGCGGTGGCCCCGGCGGCCTTCGCCGCCTCGATGCGGCGCTGGGTCTCCCGGGCGATGTATTTGTGGGTGATCCGGTTCAAATCGGCCAAAGCCTTCTCGTCCTGAAAGACGACGGCCCCCAGCTTTTTCCGGTCCAGCTCGTTCCCGTCATACACGGGGCCGAAGCGGGCGATCAGCTCTGCCTGCATTGCCTGGGAGGACCGGGTCAGGTCGTGGTAGACGGCGTCGGCGTCGATGAGCACGCCGCCCAGGGATTCCAAGGCTTGCAGGACGGTGGTCTTCCCCGCCCCGGTGGGACCGGTGATGCCGATGACTCTCATGCCTGGTGCTCCCGGATGAAGTCCAAGAGCTCCTGGGCCGGGATGCCGCCCTCCCGCAGGATCACAGGCTCGTCGCCGGTCAGGTCCACGATGGTGGACTCCACGCCCATGGCGCAGGGGCCGCCGTCCACGATGCCCTCAATGTGCCCATCGAAATAGTCCAGGACCTCCTGCGCCGTCTTGGGGCTGGGCAGATCGCTGGGGTTGGCGGAGGGGGCGGCCAGGGCCACGTCGGCCTCCTGCAAGATGCTCTGGGTCATGGGGTGGTCCGGGCAGCGCACGCCCAGGGTGTCGCCCTCGTCGTTGACCAGGGCAGAGACCACGCCCTTGTCCTCCAGGATCATGGTCAGCGGGCCGGGCCAATACTTCTCGGCCAGGGCATAGGCCACCGGGGGAATGTTCTCGCAGTAGCGCTCCACCATGTCCATGCCCGTGACCAGAATGGAAAAGGCCTTCTCCCGCTCCCGCTGCTTGACCTCAAAGAGGGTCCAGATGGCGGCGCTGTTCTCCGCGTCGGCAGCCAGGCCGTAGACCGTCTCCGTCGGCACGGCCACCAGGCCACCCTTGCGCAGCATCGCCACGGCGTCGGAAAGCTGCTCCATATTGTATCGATTCGTCTTACGCATCCTCGTTCTCACTCGCTTTCTGTTGTCTGTGTTCCGCCAGGATCAGGCCCTCCACCAGCTCGTCCAGGTCGCCGTTCAGCACGGCGTCGAGCTTGTAGAGCGTCAGACCGATGCGGTGGTCTGTCACCCGGCCCTGGGGAAAGTTATAGGTTCGGATCCGTTCGTTGCGCATCCCGGAGCCGACCTGACTGCGGCGCTGCCCGGCGATGGCCTCCTCCCGTTCCTCTTTTGCCCGCTGGTAGAGCCGGGCGCGGAGGATGGAGAGGGCGCGGTCCTTGTTCTTGTACTGGCTCCGCTGGTCCTGGCACTCGACCACCGTGCCCGTGGGCAGGTGGGTCACCCGGATGGCGGACTCGGTCTTGTTGATGTGCTGGCCCCCGGCCCCGGAGGCCCGGAAGGTGTCGATGCGCAGGTCATTGGGGTCCAGGGTAAAGTCCACCTCGTCCACCTGAGGCAGCACGGCCACCGTGCAGGTGGAGGTGTGGATGCGCCCGCCGGACTCCGTCTCCGGGACCCGCTGGACACGGTGCACCCCGCTCTCGTGCTTGAGCCGGGCATAGGCCGTCTCGCCCTTGACCAGGCAGGAAAGCTCCTTCACGCCCCCCAGCTCGGTCTGATTGACGTTCGTCAGCTCCAGCCGCCAGCCCTGCTTTTCGCCGTACATGGAGTACATGCGGAAGAGGTCCGCGGCAAACAGCGCCGCTTCCTCGCCCCCGACGCCCGCCCGGATCTCCAGGAAAACGTCTTTCCCGTCCATGGGGTCCTTGGGCTGGAGCAGGAGACGAAGCTCTTCTTCCAGCCGGTCCAGCTCCGCGCGGAGCGCCGTCTCCTCGGCCTTGGCCAGCTGGCGGCACTCCGGGTCGTCCAGCAGATCGGCCAGGCCGTCTAAGTCGCTCTGGGCCTTCTGGTGCTGCCGGTAGGCTTCCACGAGGGGGAGCAGGTCTTTCTGCTCTTTGTTCAGGCTGGCGGCCAGGTCCGGGTCGTCATACGTCTCCGGCTGGGAGAGCTGGGTCTCGATCTCTTCCAAGCGCAGGCAGGCCTTGGTGAGCTGCGCCCACATTACTCGGCCTCGGCAGCTGTTTCCTCTGCCTTTTCTGCCGCTTCCTGTTCGGCCGCTTCCTCAGCCTCCCGGCGCTGGTAGTCCAGCAGCATGGCCTCATACTGCTTCATCATGAGGCTGTACTCATAGGCGGAGGTCTCGGAGCTGCTCATGGGGCTGTCGTCCACTTCCTCCTGGGGAAGCTCGGCAGATTCGTCCAGCTCCCCGGCCTCGGCCTTTTCGTTGAGCAGGTCAAACAGCTCCTGCATTTTCTCGTCGGTGGACTGAGAACCGTTGATGGTCTTGTTGTCAGGCATAGTGTTCTTCTCCTTTTGTCGTGTTGGTGCAAAATACTCAGCCTTCCTCGGCGGCAATGGCCTCGGAAAGCACCTCCCATTTTTCCATGAGGGCGTCGTATTCGGCGGTGTACTCCGCCTCCTGCTCCGCCAGCTCCTGGAGCTTTTGATAGTCGGAAGCTGCCGCTTCCTTTTCGGCGTTCAGGGTCTCCATCAGCTGGTCCAGCTTTTCCATCCGCTTTTCTGCGGCGGCCAAGTCCTTTTTCAGCTGCTTGGTGCCCCCGGTCCGCTTGGGTTTCTCTTTCTTGACTTTTTCCTCTTTTTGCGGCTTGGGCGGCGGGGCCAGCTGCTTCTGCCGCTCCCGCCAGGCCTGGTAGGCCGCGTAATCCCCCCTGAAATCGGTGATGACGCCGTTTTCCAGGGTCCAGATGCGGGTGGCGAACCGGTCGATGAAATACCGGTCATGGGAGACAAAGAGCAGAGCGCCCTCGTACTCCTCCACGGCTTCCTCGATCCACTCTCTGGAATCCAGATCCAAGTGGTTCGTCGGCTCGTCCAGGATGAGGAAGTTGACTTTTTCGTCCATCAGCATACAAAGCCGCAGGCGGCTCTGCTCCCCGCCGGAGAGGACCGAGACCGGCTTGAACACATCCTCCCCCTGGAAGAGGAAGCGGCCCAATCTGTCCCGCGCCTGCTGCGCGTCGCACCCGGCGTCGTAGATCATGGTGTCATACAAGCTCCGCTCCGGGTGGGCAAAGCGAATTTGCTGGGGCAGATAGCCGGTCTTCACGGTGATGCCCTGTTTCACCACGCCGCCGTCCTGGGGTTCCTCCCCCAGAATGATCTTCAGGAGCGTGGATTTCCCCGTCCCGTTGTCGCCCAGCAGGGCTACCCGGTCGCCGTCCTCCAGGCGCAGGGTCACGTCGTGGAAGAGCGTCCGCTCCCCAAAGGTCTTGCTCAGATCCCGCAGGGAGAGCAGGTCGTCGGCGTGAAACTCCGCCTGGCCGAACTTGGCCTTGAGCTTTTTCACCCGGTCCGGCCGTGCGGTCTGGTTGAGCTTCGCCATGCGCTTCTCGATGGAGAAGGCCCGCTTGTTGAGGTGCTCCGTGTTGTGCTCGTGCATCATCCGCACGGTGTCGGAGAGGCGCTGCAGCTCCGCCTGCTCCTTCTTGTATTGCCGCAGCTGCTCCAGGTAGCGCTTCTCTTTTTCCACCGCATAGAAGGAGTAGTTCCCGGAATAGAATTCCGCCTTGCCGTCCTTCAGCTCCACGACCCGCGAAATGGTCTTGTCCAAAAAGTAGCGGTCATGGGAGATGACCAACACCGTGCCCTTGTAATGGCTGACGTAATCCTCCAGCCATTCCGTGGCGTGCAGGTCCAGGTGGTTCGTCGGCTCGTCCAGGAGCAGAATTTCAGTATCTACCAGAATCAGACGGGCCAGGTTGATGCGGGTCTTTTCCCCGCCGGAGAGCTGGGCGAAGTCTTTCGCCCGAAAGTCTTTTGAGATACCCAGGCCGGAGCAAATTTTTTCTAAGCGCGTCTCGATCTCATAGCCGCCGCCCGTTTCATACGCCGCCTGCAAGCGGTCGTACTGGGCCAGGAGCTGGGCGTCGCCCCCGGCCAGCTGGTCGGAGAGGGCTTCCATCTCCTGCTCCATGGCTTTGAGATCGTCAAAGGCCGTGCGCAGCACGTCCTCCACGGTGTACCCGGCGGGGTAGACAGGGATCTGGGAGATGAGCCCCAGCCGCTTCCCGGCGGGGATGATCACCTGCCCGCTGTCGGCCTCTTCCTGGCCGGTGAGGATGCGGAAGAGCGTGGTCTTGCCCGCGCCGTTCCGGCCTAAAATGCCCACCCGCTCGCCGGTGTCCACCTGAAAGGTCAGGCCGTTGAGAACGGGCTGACCCACTTCATATTCTTTTACTAAGTCGCGTACCGCAATGTCGATCATGGATGTGTTTCCTCTGTGGGGCGCAGCGCCGCCCGGCAGAATTTTGCCGGGGGGAGTGGCGCGTGGCCCCGAAATATGATATGATAACGCCAACCCAACGGAGCACGCTTTGAGCTTTCCTCAAAACACGCTCCCTGAACAGGAGGCATACTAAACATGATTTCACTTCTGTGGCAGGACAGCGTCCTGTCTTTGCTGGACCAGTCTGTGTATCCCCAGGAGGAGCGGTGGCTCACCTGCACCAGCCTGGAAGAGACGGTCCAGGTCCTCTCCTCCGGTGCGATCCTGGAGGAAAAGATCGCCGCCATCGCCGGGGCCTACGGCCTGTGTCAGGCCGCCCTGGCTGCCCAGGACTTGCAGCAGACCCCGCAGTTTGACGAGGTCCTGGCCGGGGCCCGCGCCATGCTGCTGGAGAGCCGGAACCATAGCCGGGACATGCAGCTGGCCCTGGACTTCATGGCGGATCCGCCCGAAGCCTACACCAGAAACGTAGACCGCATCACGACCCTCTTGGCCACCGCCGTGACGTTTGAGCGGCAGCAGGTCGTGGCCGACCGCAACACCGCCCGAAACGGCACCGACCTCATGAGCGAGGGCACCCGCGTCCTGCTGCGGACCGACCGGGGTGCGTTCCACTCCGCCGCCCCCACCGGGGCCTTGGGCATCGCCCGCCGGGGCTGGAAGCGGAAGCTCATCGAGCAGGTCACCCTCTGCGAGGGCCGCCCCTCTCTGACCGCCGGGACCTTGCTGGCCCAGGAGTTGAGCAAGGACAATGTGCCCTGCACGCTCATCCCCGACCAGGCCGCCGCCACCTTCCTGGCCCGCCAGGGGGCGCACATGGTCCTGGTGGACGGCATGCTGGCCGCCAAAAACGGCGATCTGAAGGCCCCCGTGGGTGCCTATGAGCTGGCCATCGCCTGCTACTTCCACTCCATCCCCTTCTACGCCGTGCTGAACGCCGACGACATCGACCTGAGCGCCGCCGACGGCAGCGCCTTCGGCCAGGCCGAGGGGGACCCTCATTCCGTCACCGCCGGTCTGCCCTGCGGCGACGCCGAGGGCTGGACCCCCGCCTACGACGTGGTCCCCGCCTTCCTCATCACCGGAATGATCACCGACCGCAACATCTCCTGCGCCCCCTATGAGGAGACGCTGGAGGACACGGTGAAGAACGCCCCCCGGAAGATGATCGTGGACTTCGGTTCCTAAAAATTGCAGTCAAACCTGCAAACCAGAACCCAGAAACGGGAGACAGCCCAGCCGGGCTGTCCCCCGCTTTTTTATGGTTTAATTCTTGGGGGCCAAGCGCTGCAGCTCGCGGGTCAGCTCCTCAAAGGCCATGCCGCGAGAGGCCTTGACCAGGATCACCGCACCAGGCCGGATGAAGTTGGCCAGCAAGGGCTTTGCCGCCGCCCGGTCCTTGGCGTAAATGGCCCCTTCCATGCCGGCCTGGTGGGCCGCGTCATAGATGTTCCAGGCCAGCTCGCCCACGGCCAGCAGCGCGTCGATGTTGCCCAGGGCAGCGGCGCACTCGCCCATACCCCGGTGCAGCTCGGGGCCAAGCTCGCCCAGTTCAAACATATCACCCAGGACGGCCACGCGGAACGTCGCGTCGGTCTGGGACAGCACTTCCAGCGCCGCCCGCATGGACTGGGGGTTGGCGTTGTAGGCGTCGTCCAGAATGGTCACGTCGCCCTGACGGATCACGTTCATCCGCATCTTGGTGGGGACGAAGGCCTCCACGCCCTTCTTCATCTCCTCGCCGGTCATGCCAAATTTTTCACCGATGGCGCAGGCCATGAGAACGGGATAGATCATGTGGTTGCCCAGGGCGGGGATGGTCACAGCAAACTCGGTCTTGGGGGTCTTGATCTTGCACTGCAGCCCCTTGGCACCCATCTGCCGGATCTCTTTGGCCTCATAGGGCGGCTCGTGATCCGCGCCGCACCAGAGGATGCCGGGGGCGATCTTCCCGTCCAAGGTCCGCAGCAGGGGGTCATCCCCGTTGAGGACGGCCAGGTCGTCGCCGGTCATGGCCTGGAAGATCTCGCTCTTGGCCTTCAGGATCCCCTCCCGGCTGCCCAGGTTCTCGATGTGGGCGTCGCCGATGTTGGTGATGACCGCCACGTTGGGGGAGACGATACGGGTCAGGTAGTCGATCTCGCCGAAGTGGTTCATGCCCATCTCCAGCACGCACAGCTCGTGCTGGGGGTTCAGACGGAAGAGGGTCAGGGGCAGGCCGATCTCGTTGTTGTAGTTGCCCTCGGTCTTCAGGACCCGGAACTTCTGGCTCAGGACGGAGGCGATCATGTCCTTGGTCGTGGTCTTGCCCACGCTGCCGGTGATGCCGATGACCGGGATGGGGAACTTGGCCTTATAGGCCCTGGCCACCTGGCCCAAGGCCTGCACCGTGTCCTCCACCAGAACATAGAACTTCCCCGGCACCGCCTCCTTCGGGGGCACAGCGGTCAGGCAGCCCAAGGCGCCGCCCTCTAAGGCTCCGGTGATGAACTGGTGCCCGTCGATGTTTTCGCCGCGGATGGCCACGAACAGGTCCCCGTCATGGACGGCCCGACTGTCGGTCTCCACGCCGGAAATGGTCGTGTCCAGACTGACGTCTCCCAATAGCTTGCCGTCGGTGGCGGCCAGCAGTTCTCTTACTGTCATTGGTTCCATAGTGCGTGCTCTCTCCTTTATGCTCGTCTCTCAGCCGTTGCGGGCCTTGAGGGATTCGTCAATGATCCGCTGGCACAGGCCGGCGTAGTCCAGGCCGATGGCGGCGGCCTCCTGCGGCACCAGGCTCGTGGGGGTCATGCCCGGCAGGGTGTTGATCTCCAAAAACCAGGGGGTGCCGTCCTCGGTGACGATAAAATCCGCCCTGGAGTAGACGGTCAGGCCCAGGGCCTCATACACCGTCTCAGCCGCCTTCCCTACGGCTTTTTCCCACTCCGGGGGGATCTCCGCCGGACAGACCTCTTTGGCTGCGCCCGGCTGGTATTTATTTTCATAATCATAGAACCCATCGCTGGGGATGATCTCGATGGAGGGCAGGGCCTTGCCCGCTAAGATGCCCACCTGGATCTCCCGGCCCTTGACATACTGCTCCAGCACACACTGGCCGCCGAACTCCAAACCCTTCACCAGGGCGGCGTACAGCTCTTTTTTCGTGTGGGCAATGGAAACGCCGATGGAGGACCCGCTGGCCACGGGCTTCACCACGCAGGGCACGGGGGTGGTGCTGGTCAGGCTGTCGATGTCTTTCATCGTATACTCCGCCCGCCGCCACTTGGGGGTGGCCACGTCCAGCTCAGCGATGAGCCGCTTGGTAAAATCCTTATCCATGGCAATGGCAGAGCCTAAGTATCCCGCGCCGGTGTAGGGGATGCCCATAAGGTCAAAGGCCGCCTGCACGCGCCCGTCCTCGCCGCAGGTGCCGTGAAAGGCCAGAAAGACGATGTCGGCCATCTGGCACAGCTCTAACACGCCCTGGCCAAACTGGTTGGGGCTTTTCCATTTCCGCTGCCGCTTGACCGCTTCCAGGTCCGGGGCCTTGGGGTCTACCTGCTTCCAGCGGTCGGTCACGTCCCGGTCAAAGAACGCCTCCAAGGGCCCGTCGTAGTCCTCCAGGCCGAAATACATATCCACCAAAGCCGCCTGATGCCCCAGGCTCCGCAGAGCGTGGGTGATCATGGTCCCGGAAGAAAGAGACACATTCCGCTCCGGGCTCAGGCCGCCCGCCAACACAACGATTTTCATACAAGGCCCTCCTTTCGCTGTCAAGCCCCCCTGCCGGGGGTCTTTGGGCCGATCCAGGGATGATCTAGGTACATTTTATAGATTATATCATAGCCCGCCTAAAATCTCAACCAGAACGGTAGCGGCGAAATGACGGAAGTCAGGGCAGACAAAAGGCCCCCGGCTGACACCGCAGAACCATAGCTTCACTTCCCAAGATATGCACCAGCCTTGCCCTTCGTCTCTTCAAACACAAAAATCTCCAAAGCCGCAGGACACATAACATATGCTGCCTGTTGCTTTGGAGATTTCTGATGGTGCCAAATTCTTCGGCCAAAAACGCTTTGATCTGTTTCTGCTGGTTGATCTTCACCGGGATACCCTCTTCCGGTAAAAATGGTCCATCGTCCCGTGGAGGACCGTGCTTGGCTTTTCGATCTCTTGAAATCCCAGCTTTTCATAGAGCCTCATGGCCGTTGTCAGGTTGCTGTGTGTCTCCAGATAGAGCTGTTCATAGCCGGCCTCTCTGGCCCAGTCCTCCGCCAGGCACATCAGCGCCTTGCCGTGGCCCTTTCCCTTGGCCGAATCTGCCAAATACAGCTTCTGTACCTCCGCGCAGCCGGGAATGGGCGCAAACTCGGCCACGCCAACGCCGCCGACCACCTTCTCTGTCTCGTCCAGCGCAATGAAGTAGGCTCTCTTTTCGGGTGCTTTGGCATAGTATTGGCTCATGTGGTCCAGCTCCGGGTCAAAATAGGCCGTTCCCGGAATGTCCAACTGAAGCTGCTCCAAATTCGTGCGAATGATCTTGGCCAGCGCTGCATCATCCGCCGCAGTGATCGTTCTGTAGTGTAGCATGCTCGATCCCTTCTCCTGTGGTTTTGTTGTTCGGAGAGACGAAAATCGGGCGTGCCGCAGTCGGCACGCCCGTATTTTCGCGTTCCTGATGGAAACCGATATTAGTCCTTATAGCCGATAGCCTTGGGATCGGTGGGGCAGGAATCCTCGCAGCCGCCGCAGTCGATGCACTCGGAAGAGACAACGCAGACTTCCTTGCCGTCAACAGCGCCTTCCTGGATAGCGCCGGTGGGACATTCCTCCATACAGCTCTTGCAGAAGGTGCACAGTTCAGGATTAATAGCGTACATAGTAAGGTACCTCCAAATAGTTTTTTCTTGGCAACCCACATTGTATCACATTTTTCTAAAAATGCAATTCTAAAATCACAGAAAATCGTTGGTTATTTTGATAGATTTCGGGCAAGATTTTTAGGTAGATTCTCCATAAAAACCTATCCGGGAGGAATATCTCTATGCAAAACACCTTGAAACCGTCCCATTCCGGTTCTGCTGTGCCCGAATTGGAAGGGGCGCCTTGCTCCGTCAGCCACGAAAACCGAATGATTCCTGTCATTTCCTCCCCCCAGTGCGGCGGAGCAAACGGAGGAAAAAAGGAGGCGAAGGCATGAGTCCCTTTCTCTTTCCCATGCGCTCCTGGGGCAGCGGCGGCTCCCCGGCCCCCCGCTCCCGCGGCGAGGCCAATCATCCCCCCTCTCCCCCTTCCCCCGCCACGCGCCTGCTGGACCAACACGCCCAGGACATGCTCCAAGCCGCCGGGCGGGGCAGCTACGACCCCGTCACCGGCCGGGACGCGGAGCTGGAGCGGGTCATTCAAATCCTATTGCGCCGGACCAAAAACAATCCCGTGCTGTTGGGCGAAGCCGGGGTTGGTAAGACCGCCGTGGTGGAGGCCCTGGCCCAGCGCATGGCCCTGGGGCAAGTCCCGGACGCGCTGACCCACAAGCGCCTGCTGGCCCTGGACCTAGCCTCCGTCATCGCCGGGACGAAGTATCGGGGCGAGTTTGAGGAGCGCATGAAAAACATTTTGAACGAAGTGGCCCGCGCCGGGAACGTCATCCTCTTCCTGGACGAGCTGCACACCCTGGTCGGCGCCGGCAGCGCAGAGGGAGCCATCGACGCGGCCAACCTCTTAAAGCCCGCCTTGGCCAGGGGCGGCGTGCAGCTCATCGGAGCCACGACCACCGAGGAATACCGCCGCTTCTTAGAAAAGGACTCTGCTTTAGAGCGCCGCTTCCAGCCCGTGCAAGTGGAGGAACCCAGCCGGGAAACCACCCTCTCGATCCTGCGCACCCTGGCCCCCCGCTACGCCCTGCACCACGGCCTGACCTTCGCCGAGGGGACGCTGGAAGCCGCCGTCACCCTCTCCGCCCGCTACCTGCCCCAGCGCCGCCTGCCGGACAAAGCCATCGACCTGCTGGACGAGGCCGCGTCCCAGGCCCGCCTGCGCTCCCAGGCGCTCCCGCCCAATTTGGACGCCCTGGCCCGCCGGGTCCAGTTGGTCGTCCGGGAGCGGGATGAGGCCATTGCCGCCCAGGACTACGAAGCCGCCGCCCGCTGCCGGGACGCAGAAGCCGACTTCCGCCGGGAGCTGGACCAGGGCCGGGCCGATTGGCTGGCCGCCCAGGCTCCGCCCGTGGTCACACCCCAGGACGTAGCCCGTACCATCTCCCAGTGGACCGGCATCCCCCTCACCCGCCTGACCCAGGGGGAGGCCAATCAGCTGCTCCGTCTGGAGCAGGAGTTAGGCCGCCGGGTGGCGGGACAAACCGCTGCCGTCCGGGCCGTCGCCCGCGCCATCCGCCGCAGCCGGACCGGGCTGAAGGAACCCCACCGGCCCGTGGGCGCGTTTCTCTTTCTGGGGCCCACCGGCGTGGGCAAGACCGAGCTGGCCAAGGCCCTGGCCCAAGCCCTCTTTGGCTCGGAGGAGGCGCTCATCCGCTTCGATATGTCCGAGTTCGGCGAGCGCCACACCGCCAGCCGTCTCACCGGCTCGCCCCCCGGCTACGTCGGGCACGAAGAGGGCGGGCAGCTCACCGAAGCCGTCCGCCGCCACCCGTACAGCGTGTTATTGTTCGACGAGCTGGAAAAGGCCCACCCGGACGTCTGGAATCTGCTCTTACAGATCATGGAAGACGGTATCCTCACCGACTCCCAGGGCCGCCGGGCCAGCTTCGGCAGCACCGTGCTCATCATGACTTCTAATGTGGGCGGCGAAGCCCTCTCCACCGGCGTCCCCCTGGGCTTCTCCGGCGGACAGGCGGGCAAAACCGTCCAGAGCGCCGCCCTCCAGCGGGAGCTGCGCCAGGTCTTCCGCCCGGAATTTCTCGGCCGCCTGGACGAGATCGTGACCTTCCACCCCCTGGACGAGGGTGAACTGGAGACCGTCGCCCGCAAGCTCCTGACAGCTTTCGCCCACCGTCTCTCCGCCTCCGGCATCGACTTTCTCCCTTCCGACCAGGCCATCCGCTGCCTGGTCCGCCAGGGCAAGACGGAGCAGCGCTACGGTGCCCGCCCCCTCCGCCGCCTCATCCGCACCCAAGTGGAGGACCCCGCCGCCGACCTTCTCCTCCGCCAGGCCGTCACCGCCGGCGGCACGCTCTATTTGGAGGAGGATGAGGGGCAGTTAGTCCTCTCTCCCCTCACCTAATACAGCACCGAATCACACGCATTTCCGTCTTTTTCCCGTTGTTCCCGTAGGGGCCGCAGACCCCTGCGGCCCGCGCATCCAGGGCAGTGTCTCATTCCGTTCCATGGTACTGCCCACCAGGTCAGGGGCCGCAGATGTCTGCGGCCCCTACGATTTTTGCAAAAAACTTTCTCTTTTCCACCCTTTTCCATTCTTTCTACCGGAACTTTGCAGTTGTTTTTCCACACATCGTGCGCTATAATAGAGCGAAATACTTATTTTTAGGTTGTCCCCTTTGGGATACTTTGCGATATTATATTAGAAAGATTTGTTCAAACGTTTGAAACGTTTTTGAGGTGAGATCATGTCACTGCGCATCGGAATCGACATCGGCTCCACCACCGTGAAGGTCGTGGTGCTGGATGAACAGAATAAACTGCTCTTCCGCTCCTATGAGCGGCACTATTCCAAGACCCGCGAGCGCACCTGCCAGACCCTGCAAGGGCTGCGCGGGATGCTCGGCGGGCAGGAGATCAAGCTCTCCATCACCGGCTCGGCCGGCCTGGGCGTGGCCAAGGCTGCGAACCTGGACTTCGTGCAGGAGGTCTACGCCACCGCCGCTGCCGTGCGTCAGTTCATCCCCCAGACCGATGCCGTCATCGAGCTGGGCGGCGAGGACGCCAAGATCATCTTCTTCGGCAACACCCTGGAAGAGCGCATGAACGGCTCCTGCGCCGGCGGCACCGGGGCCTTCATCGACCAGATGGCCACCCTGCTCAACGTCTCGGTGAACGAGCTGGACGAGCTGTCGCTCAAGCACGAGAAGATCTACCCCATCGCCTCCCGCTGCGGCGTCTTTGCCAAGAGCGACATCCAGCCCATTCTGAACCAGGGCGGACGAAAGGAAGACGTGGCTGCCTCCATCTTCCAGGCCGTGGTCGATCAGACCGTCGCCGGCCTGACCCAGGGCCGGGAGCTGACGGGCACCATCGTGTTCTTGGGCGGCCCGCTCCACTTCCTGGCCGGTCTGCGCCAGCGGTTCGTGGAGACGTTACACTTAGATGAAGAACATGCCATCTTCCCGGAGGACGGCGATTGCTTCGCCGCCATCGGCGCGGCCCTGTGCACCGAGGAGTGCCAGCCCCGGAAGTTTGACGACGTGCTGGACCTTCTCGAACACACCACCACCGTCTCCGCCCCCGTGGACACCATGCCTCCCCTCTTCACCTCAAAAGAGGAGTACGAGGCGTTCTCCCGGCGGCACCAGTCCATGACGGTCCCCACGGTGGACCTCCATACCTATTCCGGCCCCGCTTACTTAGGCATCGACGCCGGTTCTACGACCACGAAGCTCGTCCTCATCGACAAGGACGACAACATTCTGTACTCGTTTTACCACTCCAACCAGGGCAACCCCGTCCGCATCGTCCTGCCCCAATTAAAAGAGATCTACGCCCAGTGCGGCGACCGCATTTCTATCTGCGGGGCCGCCGTCACCGGCTACGGCGAGGACCTCATCAAGAACGCCTTCTCCTGTGACCTGGGCCTGGTCGAAACGGTGGCCCATCTCAACGCCGCCCGCCACTTCACCCCCGACGTGGACTTCATCATCGACATCGGCGGGCAGGACATGAAGTGCTTCAAGATCCGCAATGGGGCGGTCGATTCGATTTTGCTCAACGAGGCCTGCTCCTCCGGCTGCGGCTCCTTCATCGAGACCTTTGCCAAGGCCCTGGGCTATTCCATCGCAGACTTTTCCAAGATGGGCCTCTTTGCCAAGCACCCGGTGAACCTCGGCTCCCGTTGTACCGTCTTTATGAATTCTTCCGTGAAGCAGGCCCAGAAGGACGGCGCTTCGGTCGAAGACATCTCCGCTGGCCTCTCCATCTCGGTGGTGAAAAACGCCATCTACAAGGTCATTCGCGCCGCCAGCGCCGACGACCTGGGCAAGCACATCGTCGTGCAAGGCGGCACGTTCCTCAACGACGCCGTTCTTCGCTCCTTCGAGCTGGAGATCGGCCGGGAAGTCACCCGCCCGACGATTTCCGGCATCATGGGCGCTTACGGCGCGGCCCTGGCCGCAAAGGAGCTTGGCCTGCCCAAGTCCGCCCTACTCTCCGCGAAGGACTTAGAGGAGTTCACCCACGAGGCCCGGCCCGCCACCTGTAAGCTCTGCACGAACCACTGCTCTCTGACCATCAACCGCTTCAACGGCGGCCGCCGCTTCATCTCCGGCAACCGCTGTTCCCGTCCCCTGGGCCAGGAGAAGATCGACATCCCGGACCTGATGAAGTTCAAGTATCAGTATCTCCGCTCCCTCCAGGGCAAGGGCGGCGGTGACGGTTCCCGCGGCAAGATCGGCATCCCCTTCGGGCTGAACATGTACGAGAACCTGCCCTTCTGGTACACCCTCTTTACCAACCTGAACTTCGAGGTGGTCCTCTCCCCCGAATCCACCCGGAGCCTGTACATCAAGGGGCAGCAGACCATCCCCTCGGACACCGTCTGCTACCCTGCCAAGCTTCTGCACGGCCACGTCATGGCCCTGCTGGACGAGGGCGTGGACACCATCTTCTACCCCTGTATGTCCTACAACTTCGACGAGCACCTGGCAGACAACCATTATAACTGCCCCGTCGTCGCCTACTACCCCGACCTGCTGGCAGTGAACATCCCCGCCCTGTCCAAGGTCAAGTACCTCCACCCCAACCTGGGCATCCACCGCCCGAAAGATTTTGAGAAAAAGGGCGCCAAGCTCCTGGCCGACGAGTTCGGCGTGCCCAAGCGGGAGGCCGTCAAGGCCATCCGCAAGGCCTACGAAGCCTACCACGGCTTCCGGGGCCTGGTCCAGCAGAAGGGCGCGGAGTACATCGACTTTGCCCGGAAGAGCGGACGTAAGATCCTGGTGGTCGCCGGCCGTCCCTACCACATGGACCCGGAGATCAACCACGGCATCAACGACCTCATCACGTCCTTCGGCTTCGTGCTGGTGACGGAGGACGCCGTCTTCCAGCACATGGGCAAGGAGCCTCGCCACGTTCTGAACCAGTGGACCTATCACGCCCGCATGTACAACGCCGCCCGCTACGTCTGCACCCAGCCGGACATGGCCTTCATCCAGCTGGTGTCCTTCGGCTGCGGCGTGGACGCCATCACAACGGACGAGCTGCGCTCCATCCTGGAGGAACACGGCGAGCTGTACACCCAGCTCAAGATCGACGACATCTCCAACCTGGGCGCGGTCAAGATCCGCATCCGAAGCCTCATCGCCGCCCTGGACGCCAGAGACGCCCAGGCCAGGAAACACGCACCGGAAGGAGGGGACGCAAATGGCTAAGCTAGAATACGACGAGACCGGCCGCCTGCTCTTTACCCAGGAGATGCGGAAGGAGTACACCATCCTCATCCCGCAGATGCTGCCCATCCACTTTGGTTTCTTCGCCAAGCTCCTGGCCCGCTCCGGGTACAACGTGGCCATCCTGAACAACGACGGGAAAGCCGTCGTGGACAGCGGCCTGAAATACGTCCACAACGACGCCTGCTACCCCGCCCTGCTGGTCATCGGGCAGATGATCGACGCCATTCAGAACGGCGGCTATGACCCCCATAAAGTCGCCCTGCTCATCACCCAGACCGGCGGCGGCTGCCGGGCCTCCAACTACATCCACATGCTCCGCAAGGCCTTGGAAAAGGCCGGGTTAGACTATATCCCCGTCATCTCCCTCTCCTTCGGCCTGGAGAAAAACCCCGGCTTCCACTGGACCGTGGGCCTCATCCGCCGCCTCATCTACGGCATGATGTACGGCGACCTCATCATGAACGTGGCCAACCAGGTCCGCCCCTATGAAGTAAACCCCGGCGACACCGCCGCCCACGTGGACCACTGGACCACGGAGCTGCTGGACCGCTTCGACAAGGGCGACGGCATGTCCCGCAAGAAGATGCGCGGCATCTTTGACGAGATTTGCGCCGACTTCAAGTCCATCCCCGTCTCCGGTGAGGAGAAGATCCGGGTCGGCGTGGTGGGTGAGATCTACATCAAGTTCTCGTCCCTGGGCAACAACCAGCTCGAGCAGTTCCTCCTGGACGAGGGGGCCGAGCCGGTGGTGCCGGGCCTGACGGACTTCATGATCTTCAAGATCTATAACCGCGTCTCCGACGTGGACATGTTCGGCGGCAGCAAGCTCAAGCAGCTGCTCTGCCAGTTCTTCATGGGCTACATCGAAAAATGCCAGCTGGACATGATCGCCGCCCTGAACAAGGCCGGTTTCCGCGCCCCCGGCACCTTTGCCGAGCTGCACAAGCTCATCCACGGCTACTTAAACGACGGCTGCAAGATGGGCGAGGGCTGGCTGCTCACCGCCGAGATGCTGGAGCTGATCCACTCCGGCACGCCCAACATCGTCTGCGCCCAGCCCTTCGGCTGCCTGCCCAACCACATCGTCGGCAAGGGCATGATCCGCGCCCTGAAGGACGATTACCCCAACTCCAACATCGTCGCCGTGGACTACGACCCCGGCGCGACGAAGATCAACCAGGAAAACCGCATCAAGCTCATGCTGGCCAATGCCAAGCGCATCGCCAAAGAGGAACAGAAACAGCAGGAATCCCCCGCTCCCGCTGCCCATTAAAAAAGGAGCGCCGGTCTTGACAAGACGGGTGCTCCTGGGCTATACAGCGTTCCCACATTTTGTTCTTTGTTCATTTCACAAAATGCCCTTGAATCCGCAAAATCTCTTTGATATAATTAGCGTATCAAAGGGGTGGTGTTCGCGTGTTGACTGAAGAGTTTGTTGAATTAGCAAACAAAATTTGCAAACAGAAAGCGGAAGAGCAAACGATTGAGCTAAAATCCGCCCAAACAGGCTGTCCGAAGAGACTGTATGATACGCTGTCGAGTTTTTCTAACCAAGACAGTGGCGGTGTTCTTGTGTTCGGTATTGATGAGCAGGCTGCCTTTCAGGTGGTCGGAGTCTATGATCCACAGGATCTGCAAAAGAAAATAACGGAACAATGCTTACAAATGGAGCCGCCGGTTCGCGCTGTCTTTACCCTGGCAGAATATCACGGAAAAATGATTTGTGCAGCGGAAATACCAGCCATTGACATCGCAGAGCGTCCCTGTTACTACCGTGGGGCTGGGCGTACCAAAGGCTCCTATATTCGTGTTGGTGATGCTGACTTGCCGATGACAGACTATGAACTATACAGCTACGAAGCATTCCGTAAACATTTACATGATGATGAACGACCCGTTGAACGGGCGACATTGCAGCTGCTGGACATGGAAAAAATCCAAGACTATATGGAAAAAATGCGTGTGGATCGCCCCGGATTTTCCAGGCTGACACAGGAGCAGACCATGGAAATGCTCAATGTTACAAGGAATGGTATCCCTACCTTGGCAGCCGTTCTGAATTTTTGTCTTTATCCGCAAGGATTCTTCCCACAGCTTGGCATCACAGCAATTGTTGTACCCGGCACGGAGATCGGCGATGTAGACCAGGATTCTGCGCGATTTATTGACAACAAGCGAATCGGTGGAACCATCCCAGAAATGGTGGAAGAAGCGTTAAATTTCTGTCGTCGGAACATGAAAGTCAAAACCATCATCAGCAAAGAAACCGGTCTTCGCACAGATAAGACAGAGTATCCTATGGATGCCCTCCGCGAAGCGATCCTCAACGCCGTGATCCACCGTGATTACAGTATTCACACAGAGGGGACTCCGATTCAAATTGACTTTTTTACGGACCGCGTCGAGATCCACAGCCCCGGAAGTCTGTACGGACGGATGAGCATTGAGCAGTTAGGGATCGCGAAACCGGATCTTCGGAATCCTGCGCTGGCTGTCATGGCAGAAACTCTGACCACCGCGGAGCATCGCTACTCGGGTATTCCCACAATGCGCAATGCGATGAAAGAATCCGGCTTACCAGAACCAAAATTTGAGAACCGCAGAAATGAGTTCGTGGTAACGTTTTACAACAAAGAGGACCCAGAGAAAGACGCACTCACCGCAGAACCTGCTCAAGATCTACTGGCATTCTGCCATGAACCAAAAACCCGGCAGGAAATCGCAGCATTCTTGGGCGTAAAAACTGTGTTTTATGCAATGCAACATTATGTACAACCGCTGATCACGACTGGAAAATTAGCCATGACGATACCAGAAAAGCCAAAGAGCAGAAATCAAAAGTATTATACCGTTTGACCGATCCCAAAAAGGCAAGTGCAAGCCCCTCCCACTGCACGACTTACTGCTGGCTTCTTCCCCCTAAATCCGACCAAGACCGTCTTTGTTCTGCGTACAAAGACGGTCTTTTGGGTCCTCTCCGGGAAAAATTAAGGAAAGTCTCTTAGTTTTTATGAATTTTATCACGCTTTGTTGTTGATTATTTCCAAAATCCGTTTATAATAACAAGTAGATTACGAAAAGGAGGTTTTTTCCCATGGCGAGAAAACCGAAGGGACTTACCAAACCCATTGCAAAAACGGCTGCCCGGATGTCCCGGAAAGCTGCCCTGACGCCGACCCAACTGGAAAAGATAGACGCCTACTGGCGGGCCTCGAACTATCTGGCCGCCTGCCAGCTGTATCTTCTGGACAACCCCCTGCTGAAAAAACCGCTTGAACCGGCCCAGATCAAGAAAAAGATCGTTGGTCACTGGGGCACTGTCCCTGGTCAGAACTTCATCTATACACACCTCAACCGGATCATCAACAAGTACGACCTGAATATGATCTACCTCTCCGGCCCTGGCCACGGCGGCAACGCCATGGTCTCCCAGACCTACCTGGAGGGGACATACAGTGAGGTCTACCCCAACATCAGCCAGGATGAAGAGGGCCTGCAAAAGCTCTTCAAGCAGTTCTCCTTCCCCGGCGGCATCCCCAGCCACGTGGCCCCGGAGACCCCCGGCTCCATCCATGAGGGCGGCGAGCTGGGCTACTCCCTGGCCCACGCCTTTGGCGCGGTGCTGGATAACCCCGACCTGATCGCCGCCTGCGTCGTCGGCGACGGCGAGGCCGAGACCGGCCCCCTGGCCACCGCCTGGCACGGCAACAAGTTCCTCAACCCCATCGGGGACGGTGCCGTCCTGCCCATCCTGCACCTGAACGGCTTCAAGATCCATAACCCGACCATCCTCTCCCGCATCCCCAAGAACGAGCTGACCGAGCTCTTCCACGGCTACGGCTGGGACGTACGCTTCGTTGAGGGCGACGAGCCGAAGAAGATGCACCAGGCCATGGCCGGTGCCCTGGACTGGGCCATCCGCGAGATCCGCCGCATCCAGGCCAACGCCCGCCAGACCGGCGACGACAGCCGCCCCACCTGGCCCATGATCATCCTCCGCACCCCCAAGGGCTGGACCGGCCCCAAGGAAGTGGACGGCCAGACCATCGAGGGCAACTTCCGCGCCCACCAGGTCCCCATCGACATGACCCAGCCCCACCACCTCCAGCTCTTGGAGTCCTGGCTGCGCAGCTATAAGCCCGAAGAGCTCTTCACCGAGGAGGGCAAGCTCCGCCCCGACCTCCAGGCCCTGGCCCCTGTGGGCGACCGCCGCATGGGTGCCAACCCCCACGCCAACGGCGGCAAGCTCCTGCGGGACCTGAAGCTGCCGGACTTCCGCAAGTACGGCGTGGACCTGCCCGCTCCCGGTGCCGTCGAGGCCCAGGACATGCTGGTGCTGGGCGCATACGTCCGGGACGTCATCAAGGAAAACGAGCCTGCCAAGAACTTCCGCGTCTTTGGCCCTGACGAGAGCAAATCCAACCGCTTGACCCCCATGTTCGAGGCCACCACCCGCGTGTGGGACGCCGACATCGAGTCGGGCGACGAGTATCTGGCCCACTCCGGCCGGGTCATGGACTCCATGCTCTCCGAGCACATGTGCGAGGGCTGGCTGGAGGGTTACCTGCTCACCGGCCGCCACGGCTTCTTCAACAGCTACGAGGCCTTCATCCGCATCGTGGACTCCATGTTCTCCCAGCATGCCAAGTGGCTCAAGACCTGCAACGAGCTGCCCTGGCGGCAGGACATCGCCTCCCTGAACTATATCCTCTCCTCCAACGTCTGGCAGCAGGACCACAACGGCTTCACCCACCAGGACCCCGGTTTCCTGGACCACGTGGCCAACAAGAAGGCAGACGTGGTGCGGATGTATCTGCCCCCCGATGCCAACTGCCTGCTCTCCTGCTTTGCCCACTGCATCAGCAGCCGGAACTATGTGAACGTGCTCGTCACCTCCAAGCACCCCCGCCCCCAGTGGCTGACCATGGAGCAGGCCGTGAAGCACTGCACCCAGGGCATCGGCATCTGGCAGTGGGCCTCCAACGACCAGGGCGAGGAGCCGGACATCGTCCTGGCCTGCTGCGGCGACACACCCACCCTGGAGACGCTGGCGACGGTGACCATCCTGCGCCACTACTTCCCCGACCTGAAGATCCGGGTCGTGAACGTGGTGGACCTGATGCGCCTCCAGTCCAACACCCAGCACCCCCACGGCCTGACCGACCAGAAGTACGACCTGCTCTTCACCCAGGACAAGCCCGTCCTCTTCGCCTTCCACGGCTACCCGTCCCTCATCCACGAGCTGACCTACCGCCGGAAGAACAAGAACCTGCACGTCCGGGGCTATATCGAAGAGGGCACCATCACCACGCCCTTCGACATGCGCGTGCTGAACAACCTGGACCGCTTCCACCTGACCATGGACGTCATCCAGCTCCTGCCCGAAAAGCTGGGCACCCGCGGGGCCTTCCTCACCCAGATGCTCCAGGATAAGCTCGTCGAGCACAAGCAGTATATCGCCGAGCACGGCCTGGACCTGCCTGAGATCCGCGACTGGAAGTGGAACGATGGCAAGGGAAATTACGTCGATTGACGCACAACTCCCGCTTATCTTCTAAAAATTCTCAAAAAACACCCGTCAGCCTCGTCTGGCGGGTGTTTTTTTGACATTTTCTCTCTTTTATCTAGTTTTTATCCGGAAAGCAAGGTGTAATCTATCGTTTCCGCTCTTGCGATCGTTTGGGAGTTATGCTATGATAATTCCATCAGCTGTACAACTTCATAGCGTTACCCCGATGAAACCTTTAGGATCGAAAGAAACTGAAGGCGGAGGGATCTCTGGAGAATCTCCCATGTGAGTACCGAAGGTGCAAGACTTCCAACCGGGAAGTCGAATCTCTCAGGTTAAAGGACAGAGCCGTGTTTAGCGACCCCGTTCACCGAAGAGAGAGAAACAGGGAAGTGACCACGGACGACTGTTCTTCAGAGCCGTTTGGGCAGGATGCCCAAGAGGCTCTTTATTTTTGTGTAATTTTAGGAGGCAGTCCCATGGACACACTGCTGCACATCGTGCAAACCATCAACTTTTATCTCTCGGATTATATCCTGGTCTTTCTGCTGGTGGGTACCGGCTTGTTCTTCTCCATCCGCACTCGCTTCGTGCAGGTCCGCTGCTTCGGAGAAGGGATGCGGCGGGTCTTCGGCAACTTCTCCATGCGCGGCGGCGCACAAAAAGGCGGCTTGAGTTCCTTCCAGGCCCTCACCACCGCCATCGCGGCCCAGGTCGGTACCGGCAACATCGTCGGCTCCTGCGGCGCGATCCTGGTCGGCGGCCCCGGCGCCATCTTCTGGATGTGGATCATCGCCTTCTTCGGCATGGCCACCATCTATGCAGAGGCCGTGTTGGCCCAGGAGACCCGCGTCGTCCACGAGGACGGTTCCGTCTCCGGCGGCCCGGTCTATTACATCAAGCGGGCGTTTAACAACGGCTTCGGGACGTTCCTGGCTGTGTTCTTCGCCATCGCCATCACCCTGGCGCTGGGTTTCATCGGCTGTATGGTCCAGTCCAACTCCATCGGCCAGACGTGCAGCACGGCCTTTGGCATCCCCGCCTGGGTCATCGGCATCGTGGTCGCGATCTTGGCCGCGATCATCTTCCTCGGCGGCGTGAACCGCGTGGCCGCTGTCACGGAAAAGCTCGTGCCCATCATGGCCGTTCTGTATCTGGTCGGCGGGCTGATCCTGCTCATTCTGCGCCTGCCCTATCTGCCGGAGACCATCGGCATGATCTTTAAGTATGCCTTCTTCCCCAACGCCATCATCGGCGGTGGCCTGGGCTACGCCCTGAAGACCGCCATCAGCCAGGGCGTCAAGCGCGGCCTGTTCTCCAATGAGGCCGGTATGGGTTCTACCCCTCACGCCCACGCCATGGCAAAGGTCAAGCAGCCCCATGACCAGGGTGTGGTCGCCATGGTCGGCGTCTTCATCGACACCTTCGTGGTCCTGACCATGACTGCCCTCGTCGTCATCTCCACCCTCTACGCCGGCAACGGCCCCCTGGCCCACGGCGCTGTGGAGGGGATCAACAAGGCTGACATGGCCCAGCTGGCCTTCTCCAGCGTGTTCGGGTCCACCGGCGGCAGCGTGTTCGTCGCCATCTGCCTGTTCTTCTTCGCCTTCTCCACCATCCTCAGCTGGAACTTCTTCGGCAAGCTGAACGTGCAGTACCTCTTCGGCAAAAAGGCCACCGTGGTCTATTCCGTCCTCGGCGTGGTCTTCATCTTCCTCGGCTCCTGCCTGTCCAACGATCTGGTCTGGGAGCTGTCCGACCTGTTCAACCAGCTCATGGTCATCCCCAACGCGCTGGCATTGCTCGCCCTTTCCGCCCTGGTGGTTCGCGCCGCCAAGGGCTCGAAATAAGGGAATGAGAGAGAGGTCTCTTTGACCTCGATCGTTCTCCTCTCTTTTGCATCGCCCCTGGTTCAGAGCCCCTCTCTCTTGAACCAGGGGTGATCCATTCCCCGGCCCGAAGGAAATCTTTCGTCATTATGGCGCAAGGTGCCCGTCATTTTGTCCAAATCGTCTGGTTTCTTCGCTGATATGCCCAATTTTGCAGCAAGTATTTCAGTAATTTTTTTATACAACCGTCTCTTGCAATTTTTCTTGCGTTGTGCTATTCTATATTCACAGCGGGGCACAAGAGATTCCGGCCAGGCCCGGTATGCCGCGTTTTCGCCCCGCTGGTCCTTTTGGACCGGCAGGCTCCCTTCTTTTTCTTGTTCTTCCCTAGAACCGACCACCGCCGGTCCCTATCTTAACTTTGATCCATATTCTTTTCCTTTCTTTTCCGCCGCCCTTCGCGCCAGGTTCCTGGCCAAGGGGCGGTGGGCCTTTTTTTGCCCAAATTTCGCCCCAGATCACAGCCACACGGTTCCGCTGCCCTCCAGCGCGAAAAGCCGCCCCGCCAGGTCCTCTGCGCAGGCGGTGAGGTAGGCCGCCGTGTTCTCCTCTTTCCCAGCCACGCTCCGGGCCGCCGCTGCCAGCTGGGCGAAGACGGTTTCTTTCGTTTGGTTCCGGAAACACTGGGCCAAGGCCTCCCGCTCCCCCTCTGTCATGGTCAGGGGCACCGGTGCGGCCCCCATCAGGGCCTTGCCCAGGGCATTGACCGCCACCGGCAGAAAGAGGTTGCAGACCTCTTCCTGATACCAGGGATGGTACCGCTCCAACACCGCCACCAAGTCCGCCCAGGTGTAGCGCCGCAGAAAGTGGTTTTCTATGCTCAAGCGGCGGAGGTACTCTTTGACGTAACGCACCCCCTGCATCCGCTCCGGCACCGGCAGCGCCAGCTGATAGTCGATGTCGCAGGGGATCTCCTGGGCCAGGTATACGAAGTCGTAGCGCCGCCAGAAGCCGCCGATGCTCCGCAGGGTATCCCACATGGCCCGGTTCTTCACCGGCGGCAGGGCGCGGCACAGGGAGACCCAGAGGATATTTCCCCGGACCATCTCTCCCCGCAGGCGCTCCCGCCTGCTCGTCAGCTCCTTGGCCAGGTCACGGGTCAGCAGCTCCCTTCCCCGTTCTCCTGGGTCTTCTAAGTCCAGCCCCAGAGTAAAACAGATCGAGTCCAAGAGTGCCTGGGCCGTTTCCACGGGCACCGAGTCACTCTCTCCCTTTGTGTAGTTCCTGACCTGCCGGGCCAGTAGCGCAAAGAGCTTGGCCTGCAATGCCTGCTGCTCGGCTTGGGTCAGGCGTGTTTTAATCTCCGTCATCGGGTGCCCCCTCTCCCGGCTTCTGACCGGTCTGAATATAGCGTAAAATTTCTGCCCCGGTCAGCCCGTCCAGATAGTCTGCGCTCCCCTGGGCGGGGTCGTCAAAGAGGGCAGCCAGAGCGTCGATCACCTCCCGGTCGGATGCCTGCTCCCGGCAAAGGCCCTTCCAATGGTAAAATAAGTCCTGCAAGTGGTCCATCGTCTCAGCGTAGTTGTCCTGCCGCAGATAGGGGGATGCACGGACGGCCTTGGCCAGGTCCGTCACGATCCCCAGGCCGAACTCCACCCGGCCCGTGTCCGCCAGCGCCGCCCGGCGGCCGGCCTGCAATTCCTCCCAGTCCTGAATGGTCAGGGAGAGGCCCTGCTCCGCCGTGGCTTCGTTGCAGCGCAGCAGCTCCCCCTTCACCGCCACCGGGCAGACGGGGCACCATGTTTGATCCATGCAAGATCACCTCCTGTCCTCCTGTTATACCCCAGGGCGGCAGGCAGAACAAGACTTGAAAAAATCCCGATTTTGTGGTAATATAACAGTAGAAAAACAGCCCGAAGACCTGAATTTTTTTCCAGTCTTCGGGCTGTTTGCTGTTTTGTATTTGAAAAATTATCGGCGGAACCAGGCTTTCATCGTGTCAAAAATCTTCACCAGCTCGTCCTCCTGAATGATGTACGGGACCATCGAGTACATATAACTCAGGAAGGGGCGGCTGAACACGCCCCGCTGGTAGGCAAACTCCTGGAAGCCCGCCAGGTCCTTGGGATCATAAACTTCTACGCAGGTACAGCCGCCCATGACGCGCACCTCTTTGATGCGGGGATCGGCAAAGCCCAGCATCTCCCGCTTGGAGATGGCCTCGATCTTCTGGATCTTCGCCATATAGTCCTCCCGCTCGAAGATCTCAATTCCCTTGAGAGCCGCGGCGCAGGCCAGGGCGTTGCCCATGAAGGTCGGGCCGTGCATGAGGGCGTGGTTCGGGTCATCGCTGTAAAAGGCGTCGTAGACCTTATGGTTGGCCACGGTGGCGGCGTGGCCGATGTAGCCGCCGGTGAGGGCCTTGCCCAGGACGAGAATATCCGGCAGCACCAGGTCGGCAACAAATCGGTTCCCCGTCCGGCCAAAGCCGGTGGCCACCTCATCGAAGATGAGCAGGACGCCGTACTCATCGCACAGCTCTCTGGCCCGTTTCAGAAAGGAGATGTCATACATCCGCATCCCCCCGGCCCCCTGGAGCAGCGGCTCGACCAGGACGCAGTTGAGCTGGTCGTGGTATTGGGCAAAGGCCTCCTCCAGGGCGGAAATTTCCGTGGGGATATGCACCACGTCCCGCTTATTGGGGAAGGCCAAGTGATAGTCCTCGTCGTCACCGACCTCCATGGCCCGGAAGGTATCGCCGTGGTAGGCGTGCTCCAGGGCCAGGACCATGGGGCGGGGCGTGCCCAGGTTGACGTAATACTGCACCGCCATTTTCAGGGCCACTTCCACGCCCACACTGCCGGAGTCGGAGAAGAAGCAGTAGTCCAGATCGCCGGGCAGAAACTCCGCCAGCTTGTTTGACAGGTCCTCCACCGGCTGGTGGGTCAGGCCGCCCAGCATGACGTGGCAGAACTTCCCCGCCTGCGCCTGGATGGCGGCGGTCAGCTCCGGATGCTTGTACCCGTGGATCATACACCACCAGGAGGAGACGGAGTCGATGAGGGTCTGGTCCTCGGTGTGAAGATAGACCCCCTGGGCGTCCACGATCTTGTAGGGCGGGTCCATTTTCTTCATCTGCTGATAGGGATACCAGATCATAGTTTGACCTCCTCATACAGGGCCGCCAGGGCCTCTGGGTCCATCCGCAGGGCGGTGTCCCCCTCCTGGACGGTGGCTAAGATCGGCAGGCCGGTGAGGGCCTGGCACATGGCGAGATTGTCTTCCTCCATGGTGTCACCAGGGTGATAGTGGTTAAAGATGATGCCTTTGAGGGGCAGGCCCTTGGCCTTCATATACTCGGCGGTAAGGACCACACTGTTGATGGTCCCCAGCCCCGCCTCGGCCACCAAAATGCTGGCCAGACCCAGGGACTTCACCACATCCTCCAGCTGGATGTGCTGTGCGTCCCAGCGCAGGGGGCAGAGGATGCCGCCGCTGCCCTCCATAGTCACATAGTCATAGCGTTCGCAGACGGAGCGCCAGCCGGCCTTCACCACCTCCAGGTCGATCTGCGGCCCCTCAAAACGGGCAGCCAGATGGGGGGACCAGGCGTGTTCATAAACGTAGGGGCACATGCTCTCCAGGCTCTGGCCGATGCCGGAGAAGGTTTTCACAAAGGCCCCGTCTCCGGGGATCAGGGAACCGTCCGGGCGGCGGTCGTTGCCGCTCATGGCGGCCTTATAATAAGCGGGGCGCTTGCCCGCTTCCGCCAGAGTCTTGACCAGCAGACCGGCGATGTAGGTCTTGCCGATGTCCGTGCCGGTGCCGGTGAGGAAGATGCCTTTTGCCATGGCTCAGGCCTCCTTCCAGTAGTCGGGGGTCACGTCCCGGCCCAGCCCCTCCAGCATGGCCCGGTCGCTGCGGATGGTGGCGCAGGCCACGGTGGTGAGCATGTTGCCGGTGATGGTGGCGGAAGCCCCGGCTTGGAACGCCGTCTCGCCGTCCTTCGTCAGCAGGGCGCGGCCGGCGGCCAGGCGGATGTTGGCTTCGGGGTTGAGATAGCGGAAGAAGGCGATGGTCCGCAAAATATCCGCCTCGCTCAGCTGGGGCAGGCCCTCCAGCGGCGTGCCGGGGATGGGCATGAGGGCGTTGATGGGGATGGAGTCGATCTCCAGCTCCGCCAGGCTCACGGCCATGTCCAGCCGGTCCTCCCAGGTCTCCCCCATGCCGATGATGCCGCCGGAGCAGGCGCACATGCCCTCGGCCTTCACGAGCTTGAGCGTCTCGATCTTTTTCTCATAGGTGTGGGTGGTGCAGATGTTGGGGAAGTTCCGGCGGGAGGTCTCGATGTTGTGGTGGTAGCTGGTCACGCCCGCCTCGTGGAGGCGGTGGAACTGCTCGGCAGTGAGGAAGCCCATGGAGGCGCACAAGTCGATCTTACATTCCCGCTTCATGGTCTCAAAGGCGTGGATGGCCTTGTCAAACTCCGCCCCTGTGAGGCTCCGCCCGGCGGTGACGATGGAGAAGCGGTCCACGCCCTCCCGCTCGTTGAGCTTGCAGGCCTCTAAGATCTGCTCCTCCGGCAGGAAGTCGTAGACTTCGCAGTCGGTATGGTGGTGGGCGGACTGGGCGCAGTATTTGCAGTCCTCCGGACAGCGCCCGCTGCGGCCGTTGATGATGGAGCATAGATCCACTTTGTCCCCCACCAGCGCCGCACGGATGGCGTCGGCGCCCCGGCACAGCTCGTCTAAGTCGCAGGTCAGGAAGAAGGACAGGTCGTCCTGCCGCCCCAGGCGGCGGCCATGAATGATCTCCTGGGCTAATGTCGTGACATTCATCGAATGATCTCTCCTTTTCTGGGCCGCTCAGACCCGTCCCAAGGCGGTGTGGCTCAGGGCGGGCTTCACCCGCTTGACCAGCACCGCACCCAGCACGCTCAAACACAGGTCCCCCGGCACCGCCAGAAGGAAGCAGTACAGGAAGAGGGGCCACAGGGCGATGGGGGTATTGATAACATAGTTACAAATGATATAGTAGTAGACCATGCCCATGGCATAGACCACCGCCAGCCCCGCCAGGTTTGCCAGCAGGTAGCGGCCTACGGTGTTCTTTCCGGCCTGCTCCAGCCGCTGGGCCAGCCAGCCGGTGACAAACGTCCCGACGCAGAAGCCGAGCAGATACCCAAAGCTGGGCTGGAACACATACCAGAACCCGCCGCCCTGCGTGAAGATGGGCAGCCCCACCAGCCCCAGCAGCACATAGGTCCCCACGGCGATGGTCCCCAGCCGAGGACCCAGCAGCAGCCCGGCCAGCATGGTAAACAGATATTGCAGCGTAAACGGCACCACCGGCACCGGGACCCGGATAAAGGCCCCCACGGCGATGAGCGCCGTAAACAGCGCACAGTACGCCAGATTCTTGGTCTTGTTGGTCTTGTCCATTTGTGAACCTCCATTCTCTTTCTAGTTCACGATTATACGGTACCCGCCCCAAATTGTCAACCAAATCACATTGGGCAGTTTACAAGAAACTTTCGGCATCCCGCCGGATTTTTCCGGCACCTCACACACGCAAATGCAGGGGACCTTTCAGAAAATGGAGTAGAAAAAACCCCGTCATCCAGTGGATGACGGGGTTTTGGCAGCGGGAGAAGGATTCGAACCCTCACAAACAGAGTCAGAGTCTGTCGTGCTACCCTTACACAATCCCGCTAAGTTTTGTTTTTTTGCGACCCACAACTCACGAGTGCAGGACTTATTATAGCAAAGAAGCGGAAATTGTCAAGGGGTTTTCTAAAATTTTTTGAAAAAATTTTTCAGGTGGCTGTTTCGCCCGATTCCGGGGTCTGGGCGGGCTTGGCGTAGGTCTGGTGGAAGCGCTGTAAGATGGCCGCGACCTGGGCGCGGGAGGCCAGGCCTCTGGGGTCCAAAATGTCCTTGCCCTTGCCCTGGATAAGGCCCGTGGCGTTGGCCCAGGAGAGGGCTTCCAGGGCATAGCTGTGGCACTTGCTCCGGTCGCTGAACTGGTACAGATCGCCCCGCTGGGACACGTCCCATTGTTTATACCGGGCGTAACGATAGAGGATGGAGGCCATCTGCTCCCTGGTGATCCACTGCTTGGGCGCAAACTTGGTGGCGCTGACGCCGTTGACGATGCCGTTCCAGGCGGCCCAGGCCACCGGGGCGGCGTAGTAGGCGTCGGCGGTCACGTCGGCAAAGGGCGACCAGGCGGCGGAGGCCGGGCTGCCCTCCATGCGGTAGAGGATCGTCACCAGCATCCCACGGGTCGTGGGGGTGGCCGGCGCAAAGGTCGTGGCCCCGGTGCCGTTCATGAGGCCCTGGGCGTAGACGTAGGCCACGCTGTCATAATACCAGGAGGACTTGCTCACGTCCGTAAAGGGAAAGGCCACCGGCTGGGCGACCTGTGCAAAGGTCGCGAAGACCGTCACCGCCCCGGCGGGCATCGTGAAGGCATACGTTCCGCTGCCCGTCTCCCGGCAGGTCAGGGTCTTGCTGCCGCTCGTTGCCGTGAGCTTCTCCAGCTTAAAATTCTGGTTGGGTTTGACCGTGAGGGTCACGCTCGTGCCCTCTGTGGCGCTCTGCTTGTCCGCCGTGACCGTCCCGTTCAGCGCCGAGCGCACGGTAATGGGATAGACCGGCTGGGGCGTAATGGTCAGGGTGCCAAACTGATAGGTGATGTCCGCGCGATAATTCCCGCCCACCGGGACCACCGCCCCGCTGGCCTGGATGGTCACGCTGCCCTCTCGGCTCATATCCGGCGCAGAGGCATAGGAGAGGGTGGGCGTTTTGGCCAGCTTGTCCCCATTCACCAGGCCGGAGACGGTGTAGTCAGCGCTGCTCAGGCTGGGGGCCCACTCCCCGACCGCCGCCGTTTTGTCCTGGACGCAGATGGTCAGCTGGGCGGGCTGGATCGTCACTTCGATGGGGTTTGCTTTCGCCGCGGCATAGGTCGCGTCCCCGGCCTTTTCTGCGTAAACCAGGACCTTGCCCGCCTGGGTGGCGGTGAGGCGGCCGCTCTGGTCGATGGTGGCGCTGCCCCGGCTGCCCCGCGGCTCCACCCAATAGCGGACGGCGCCGCTCCCGGCCCCGCCGGAGAGGGTGAATTGCAGGCGCTTGCCGTAGGTCACTTGACTTCCGCCCTTGAGCGTGAGGGACTGCTGGCCGTTCCCGCTCTCCCCGCTTTCCGAGGGTTGGGTCTTGCGGGCCACGACGGTGAGAGAGAAGGTCTCCGTGCCGCCGGTGTAATCGAGGATGCCGTCACCGTTCACGTCCTTGCCCTGGGCAATGTGGGCGATCAGCGACACGCTCCCCAACGTCTCCCCGGCGGTCAGTTGAGACCCGGAGAGGACACAGTCCTTGCTGTCACCGGAGAATTGATAGGTCACGTCCCCCGCCCCCGCGCCGCGGACCAGGGTGTCCAGGTCGATGCGCTCGCCCTGGATGAGCTGGATGTTCTGCTTGACGTTCGGGATGCCGGGGGCGATCTCCCCCCGGTCCCAGGTCATGCTGCTCTCCTGCATGGTATAATTCGCGTTGGAGGGACGCATCCCGGAGAGGGTGACCGTCTTCCCCGTCCCGGCGTAAGGGGTGTCATAGGATGCTTTGGAGCAGGTCACGGTGAGGGGGCCGTCCAGACTGGACGCAGTGATCTCCGGCTGGGCGTCTGTCGTTCCGTCGAAGCTCTTATAGCATTTCCGGACCGTAACCTCCTGGGGCAGGACCAGCCGAGGGTCGATGGTAAAATGGACCGTTTTGCTGCCGAAATAAGCCCCTGTTCCCGTAACGGTCACAGCGGCCTGCCCGGCGTTGGTGTTGTTGGCATAAGAGACGGTGTAATCCGTGCTGGGGACCACGGCACCGTCCAGTCTCACCGTCGGCACCGGCTCCTTGGGCGACTTGTCATAGCGGTAAAACCACTCGTCCAGGTCGATCTCCGCCTGAGACAGATCCCTCTCCTCTGCCGCCGTCGCCCTGGGTGACAACGGCAGCAGGCCCAGCAGCAGCACCGCCGCCAGACACCAGGCCAGCCCCTTTCTCATCCGTTCTCTCATGCCGCTCCTCCTCTCACTTTGTCGTTTTTTATCGTTTTTTGTCGATTTTTATTCCAGTATACCAACTCCGGCGGAAAGAAGCAACTAGAATATAAATTCTTTATTTGACGTGAAACTTGCAAAAACACCGCTTCTCGCTTGACAAGTTGGCGCAGACTACTATAATAGGTAAGGATCGCAATTCAAGGAATCGAACGGAGTGGTTTTTTCATGGATCAATGCAGCTTACAGGCACTCCCCCTCCCCGCCAATGAACACGTCGATTTCGTGGCCATCGACTTTGAAACGGCCAGCGGAAACCCCAACAGCGCTTGCTCGGTGGGCTTGGCGTTCGTGGTGGGGCTAGAGGTGGTAGCCACGACCCATCGGCTCATCAAGCCCCCCGGAAACAAATACGAGTGGGGCAATGTCCGGGTCCATGGCATCCGCCCCAGAGACACGGTGAACGCCCCAGACTTTCTCACCGTCTGGCAGGAGCTGCACCCCATGCTGGTGGGCAAGGCCCTCATCGCCCACAACGCCCGGTTTGACATGTCCGTCATCAAGGCCTCTCTGGCCGCGTATGGGGATTCCTATGTCCAGCAGTACGCCGACTTTAAGTACGTGGACAGCATCGCCATGGCTCGCGACCTGGTCCCCGGCCGGAAGAACCTGGCCGCCTGCTCCGAGTGCCTGGGGATCGACCTGGAACACCACCACAACGCCGAGTGCGACGCCGTCGCCTGCGCGGAGATCGCCATTGCCTGCATCAAGGCCAACCACTGCCTGAACCTGGGCGAGTTCTGCTTCTCCCAGCCCCACGTCCGCATCCAGGAGGTGGCCGACCTGGTCCTGCCCACGCCCCGGCCCAAGGTCCCCAAAACCACCCAGCCCCGCCGGACCCACGCCGTCGGCCCCGGCCCGGCCCTGGCCCAGAACCGCCACATCAAGCCCCGTGACATCCAGCCCCAGGTCTCGACCTTCGACACCAGCCACCCCCTCTATCAAAAGTCCCTGGTCTTCACCGGGGAGCTGTCCATCGACCGGAAAGAGGCCATGCAGCGGGCGGTGAACGTCGGCGCGGTTTTACGCTCCTCCGTCTCCCGCCGCACGGACTTTCTCGTCGTCGGCCACCAGTACGACGGCCCCGACGGACAGGCCACCATCAGCAACAAGGAGGAAAAGGCCCGCGCCATTTTGGCCGAAGGAAAAAGCAAGCTCCGCCTGCTGGATGAAACCGAGTTCTTCCATCTTCTCCAATCCGCCGCCCCCAGCCGCGCCGCTCGCCCCATGGCCATGGCGAAGGTCAGCGGAAAATAACTTACGACCGATAACAACGTAGGGACGATGCCTCTCGCATCGCCCCTACTATTTTTTCTCTTTGATTTTTTATGCCAGACGCAACAAACGCCCTACGCGAAAAGGCGTAAGGCGTTTGGTACGGCAGGAGGGACTCGAACCCCCGACCTACTGGTTCGTAGCCAGTCACTCTATCCAGCTGAGCTACTGCCGCTTGTTTGTTTGCGTGTCTCACTGACAGCTTTTGTATACTACCACACTTTTCCGAAGATTGCAAGCCTTTTTTTCAATTTTTTCAGATTTTTTGATTTTTCCTTGCTTTCGTCCCTGAACGAGCCAAAAGCGGCGTGGCCGAAGCCACGCCGCTCAGACGCCTCAGGCGTTTCCTATGGTACCCGACTCAGCAGCCGCAGCCACAGTCACAGCCGCAGTTGTTGTTATTGTTGCCGCACCCGCAACCGCAATTGTTGTTGTTGCAGCCACAGCCGCAGGAGTTGCCGCCGGTGCCGCAGCCGCAGCAGCAGATGAGAATGAGGATGAGGATGATCCACAGGCAGCCGTTGCCGCCCCAACCGTTGTTCCAACACATAAACTAGAACCTCCTGTGAGAGATGGAGACCGTCGGGCGGTCTCAGTCCATCTTATGCCCCAGGAGGGGAGATGTGCGCCGGAAACAGCTTATTCTTCTCCCTTGGGGCGGTCTCCCCGGATGAGCAGCGTGGGCTTGCAGCAGAGATCTTCCAGGTCGGACATGGTGGCCGCCGGGAGCTTCAAGGCCCCGCCGCAGCGGGCGCAGAACAGCTCCACAGAGCTGTAATTGATCTTCAGCTTCCAGTCCCGGCAGCCGCAGGTGCAGGAGATGCCGTCCCGCAGGCCGATGTCCCGCAGCTCCCCTAAGATCTCTTCCATCACGAGATCATTGAGGAAGGTCCCCTCGGCCCCGGCCTCTGTCTCCAGCACATCCAGCGTCTCCTCCAGCCGCTTCATGGCGGCGAAGACCGGCTCCTCCTCGCCCACATAGCAGCAGTCCAGGCCGGAGTTGGCGCAGGAAAAGGCCAGGCACTTCTCCGTGAGAAAGGCGTGGGTGGAGCAGGTCACGGTGTGCTCCTGCTCGCAGAACAGGCAGGGCACGGTGAGATTCACCCGGTCCCCCATCAGGTCAATGCGAATGGACGACTTGCCGCAGGGGCAGGGCAGCTTCCCGCCGGCGGCAGCCAGCTGGAACACGGACCGCTCCAGGATCACCGGCTGGCGGCAGGACGGGCAGAGAAACGCGATGGATCGCTTTGCATCTTCTATCATAACAGTCACCTCCGGGGGCGTATCCCCCTCTGTGTTTTGCAGCTTCGTTTGCAGGTTGGTCTGGGTGGTCAGGTTGATCTGGGTGGTATTGTTGTATTATACCACGATTTCCGCGCCTTGCCAAAGGGGAAATATCTTGCCCCCGGAAGGCAGATGGGGTATACTGGCCCAAAGAGGTGATCCCCCATGAAACGACTCATTGCGTCCGACCTGCACGGCTCCGCCGTCTTCTGCCGCCAGCTCTTAGCCCTATATCGGGAGACCGGGGCAGAGCAGCTCGTCCTGCTGGGCGACCTGGCCTATTCCGGCTCCTACGATCCCCGGTATGAATACGACCCGCAGAACGTCATCGACCAGCTCAATGCCATTGCTCCGGACATTCTCTGGGTGGAGGGCAACTGCGACTACGGCGTCGGCGCTCTGCGCCCCCGCTTCCCCGGCTCCCCCAAGTATCTACTCCAGGAATGGGAGGGCCGCGCCGTCTTTCTCACCCACGGCCACCGGTATGGCCCGCAGAATCCTCCGCCCCGCGGCATGGCAGAAATTCTGCTCTCCGGCCACACCCACGTCCCCGCCTGGGGCCGCGTCGAAGACCTCTTCTGCGCCAACCCCGGCTCCGTCTCCCTGCCCCGCGGCCGATCTGACCACAGCTGTCTCCTCTATGAAGACGGCATTTTCCGCTGGATGACGCTGGAGGGCGAGGAGTACCACTGGGAGGCCCTGTGACGGCTATCCCTTTCGGATCAAGTTCTTCTTCACCGCCGCCGCCAACGCAAAGCGCTTCTCCGTCCCGTCCTCAAAGCGGATGCTGGCGATGTCCCCCTGGCGGCTGACGATGCGGCCGGGGCCGAAGATCTTGTGGTCCACCCGGTCCCCCGGCGATAGATGTTCTCTTGGCCCGCTCTCCCGTTCGGGAGGGTGGGCCACTTTTTGATCGTAGGGGAAGAGGGTGTTGGCAAAGGTGCTCTCCAAGCCCTCCCGCCGGAAGCGGAAGATGGCCAGCTCTTCTTTTGCGCGGGTCATGCCGACGTAGAAGAGGCGGCGCTCCTCCTCATACAGTTCCACCTCTTCCGGGTCCGGGTGGGACCCTCTGGGCGGGTCGATCGAGGGCAGGATGCCGTCGGCCACGTCCATCAGGATCACCCGCTGGTATTCCAGGCCCTTGCTGGAGTGGATGGTGGAGATGAGGAAGGGGCTTTCCGGGTCGCTGGACCCCTGGGCCACGATGCCCTGCAATTCCCGCAGGCGGGCCAGGAGTGCCTTGGGGCTGTCCGTCTGTTTTCCCAGGCTCTCCAAAATATCTAATTTTCCGCTGTCCATCTCCCGGTCGTCCAGGTAGGCCCCGTAGCCCAGGGTCCGGCGGATGCGGTCGATGGCCTGGTCCCCCGTCAGCCCCGGCAGGAGCTGGAAGCGGCGGGCCAGGGACGCACAGCGGTGCCGCCCCTTTTGGGAGATGCCGGGGCAGTCAGCCAGCAGCTCCAGAATAGGCTCTCCCGTCTGGCGGCTCTCCCGCACGGCCCAGTGGGCTGCGGCCTTTTTGATGCTGGCCCCCAGCTTATAGTAGATGGGGAGAAAGGCCTCCCCATTCGTCGGCTCGTAGGCCAGGGTGATGAAGTGTTCCACGTCCCGGACGATCCGGTGGGAAAAGAAGCTCCCCTCGATCTGGCGGCAGCGGCAACCGATGCCCTGCCGGTCCAGCAGGTCCAGAACGGGCAGGGCGCTGTCGTTGTTCCGGGCCAGGACTGCCGTCTCCCGGTCGCAGGTAGCGGCCAGGCGGGCGAGAAAGGCATACTGCTCCACCCGGTCCGCCACCCAGATGGGCTGGATGACCGGGCCGTCGTCCCGGACGGCCACCATGTGCTTGTCCCGCCGGTGCTGGTTTTGGCGGATGAAGGCATCCGCCGCCTGAACGATCCGGGCGGTGGAGCGGTAATTTCGCTCCAGGAGCAGGACCTTGGCCCCCGGATAGTCCTGCTCAAAGTGGAGCAGGGCCGACGGCTCCGCCGCCCGGAAGCCGTAGATGCTCTGGTCCTCGTCGCCCACGAGAAAGAGGTTCTGCCGCTGCCCCGCCAGCAGGCGCAGGATCGTGTGCTGGATCCGGGAGGTGTCCTGGGCCTCGTCCACGCAGAGGTAGCGATAGCGGTCCTGAAAGGCCCCTAAGATCTCCGGGTACTTCCGCAAAATGCGGGCGGCGTAGACCATCTGATCGTCGAAATCCATCCAGCCATAGCTGCGCAGGGCGGCGCAGTATTCCTGATAAATTTTCCCCACCGGAAGGTCATCCAGTGGATATTTTTCGATGGCCTCCGGGCCGAGCTGCTTGTTTTTGATGTAGGTGATGGCCGTCCGCAGAGATTTTACCGTACTCTCTGTGGGAAACTCCCCCGTGGCCTTCTGGCAGAGGTCGCCCACCAGACTGGAGAGCTTCCGCTCGCTGGTGATGAGTGCAAAGGCCGTTCGGCCCTTGGTCTTTTCATAGTAGCGGATGATCCGGGCGGAAAGGCCGTTGATGGTCCGAAACTCCAACCGCCCTGCCAGGTCCGCCCCGAAGACCTGGGCAAAGCGGGCCGCCATGTCCTTGGTGGCGGAGACGGTGTAGGTCACGGTCAGGATATGTTCCGGGGCCACCCCCCGGCAGAAGATGAGATAGCCCAGCCGGTGGATGAGGGCCGTGGTCTTCCCGCTGCCGGGGACGGCCAGCAGCAGCACCGGCCCCTCGGCTGCCTGGACCGCCGCCTCCTGCTGGTCGTTGAGCCGCACGCCCCAAGCCGCTTTCCATTCCGCAAAGTCCATGCCGCTGCGCTTCGCCTTCGGCTCAGGCATCCAGGTGGGTGTTCAGATACACGTCCCAGATCTCCTCCGGGACCAGGCGGCCGCCGGTGGCCCAGACGATCTGGGTGGCGTTGTTCAGCCGGTCGGGGGTCAGGCCCTGCTCCTGGCAGTAGGCCACGCTCCCCTTCGCCTGGCACAGGGCCACGGGGCCTTGGAAGGCGTCGCAGCTGGAGGGCTCGATGCGCTCCCCTTCCGTCTCCACCAGCAGGCGCAGGAAATCATAGAGCTTGGCGTCGGAGACGGTGCACTCGCCGGAGACAAGATTGGTCATGATCCGGGTGACAAAGCTGGAGGGGCTGGCGCAGGCCAGGCCGTCGGCCTCGGTCTTGCCGGAGAGACCGTAGTCCCGGACGTTGGCCTGTTCAAATTTCTGGGTCGCCATGCCCAGCAGGACCGAGGGGCACTGGGTCGGCTCGACAAAGAAGCAGTGGACGTTGTCTCCATAGAGCCGCTTGAGGCCATAGCACACGCCGCCCGGCGCCCCGCCCACCCCGGCGGGGACGTAGACGATGAGGGGGTGGGCCTCATCCACAGCAATGCCCTTTTCCTTCAGCTGGGCGTCCAGCCGCTTGGCGGCCACGGCGTAGCCCAGGAAGAGGGTGACGGATTTCTCGTCGTCCACAAAATAGCTGGTGGGGTCGGCCTCGGAGCGCTTCCGCCCCTCCTCCACGGCGCGGGAGTAGTCGTCGGCATACTCGATGACCTCCACGCCCTTGCTCCGCAGCAGGTCCTTCTTCCACTGCTTCGCATCGGCGCTCATGTGGACGATGACCCGGAAGCCCAGGGCAGCGCTCATGATGCCGATGGAGAGGCCCAGGTTGCCCGTGGAGCCCACCTGCACGGTGTAGCCGCCCAGGAACTTCTGCATGTCCTCATCGGCAAAGGCGGCGTAGTCGTCCGCCACGGTGATCTTCCCAGCGGCCAGGGCCAGATCCTCCGCGTGCTTCAACACTTCATAGATGCCGCCGCGGGCCTTGACGGACCCGGCGATGTCCAGATGGCTGTCTTTTTTCAGCAGCAGGCGGCCGGGGATCTTCCCGCCGTAGGCCTTCTCCAGGGCGGGCTGCATCTTCTCCAGCTCGGCCAGGGGGGACTCGATCAGGCCGTGGTTGGCCTGGGTCTCCGGGAAAGCTCGTTCCAGAAAAGGCGCAAACCGGGCCAGCCGCGCCTCAGCATCGGCGATGTCCGCCTCGGACACCACCAGGTCACACAGGCCGCGCACCAGCTCGAAGGGGACGTAGCGGGGGTTCTTCCAGACGGTCTCTTCACCAGCCGTCAGGTCGGCCATGGTCTGGGCGTCGGTCTCATAAATTTTTTTACTCATGGTTTCACTTCCTCTGTTGTCATCGGGGGCTGATCGTGTTTCTTGCCCTGTATTGTATCCCAAGCGCCCGCCTTTTTCAAGCAAAAGGGGCCGCAGAAGTCTGCGGCCCCAAACAAAAAAGAAATTTACCGTGCGCCCAGCAAGACCGGCTGGAGCTGTCTCCCCTCCAGCGCGGCGGCAATGGCTGCCGTCACCTGGGTCATGTCGGCCACCAGGGACGTGGGCTTCCCCTCCGGGTCATCCTGGCGGAAGGGTACAAAATAAATGTGCTTCCGGGCCATGAGCGCCCCGATGTTTTTCGCGGCCCCCGCCAGCCCATCGTTGGTGGACACTGCCAGGACCACAGGCCGCCCGTTGCGCAGATGCGCTTTCGCGGCCATGGTCACTGCCGTGTCCGCGATGCCGGCGGCCAGCTTCGCCAGGGTGTTGCCCGTGCAGGGGGCGATGACCAGCACATCCAGCAGCCCCTTGGGGCCGATGGGCTCCACCTCCGGGATGCTGGTCATGGCCCGGTGGCCGCAGGCGATCTCCGCCCGCTGGCGAAAGGCTTCCGCCCGCCCGAAGCGGGTGTCGGTCGCCGCCGTCGTCTCAGAGAGGATGGGGAGGATATTGGGGTAGCTCGCGGCGGTCTCCTCCATGGCCCGCAGCGCGTTGTCTAGGGTACAGAACGATCCGGTGAGGGCAAACCCCACCCGTGTCTCCTCCATGGCGTTATGCCTCCTGTTCCCATAAAATATGATACACGGCGTCCCGGATGGCAGCCGCCGCCGTCACCGGGGCCACCCGTCCCGGCAGACCGGGGGCCTGCAAGACTTGCAGGTTGCGCCGCTGGGCCGCCGCTCGGTCGATCCCGCCGGGGGCGGAGGCCAAGTCCAGCAAAAACGCCCCTGGGGCCACCCAGCGCAGCCGCCGTTCGTCCAGCACCGGGGCGGGGATGGTGTTCACAACGAGATCAAAGCCCCCCAGCTCCCAGGCTAGGTCTTCCAGCCGGTCCGTCTCATAGCCGTAGGCCGCCGCCCAGGCCAGGTCTTCATAGGACTGGGCCGAGACCGTGACCTTCGCCCCCAAGGCCCCCATCCGGTGGGCGGTGAGCTTTCCCACCCGGCCAAAGCCCAGGATGAGGACCCTGGCACTGTGGAGCGTGATGGGCAGCTCCTCCATGGCCACCTGCACCGCCCCCTCCGCCGTGGGCACGGCGTTGGCCACCATGCACTCTTCCCTGGCGTAGTAATCCGCCCAGCGCAGGCCCCGCCGGGTCATTTCCGCCGCCACCGCCGGGGAAATCATACCGCCGCAGACCAGCTGGCCGGGCCGCAGGCAGTCCAGCACCTGGGCCAGCGGCAGACGAGCGGCACTGAGCGGGGTGTGTACAAAGCTCTCCCCCACCGCCACCGGCAGGGGTAAAATGACGCAGTGCGCCAGCGCCAGCCCAGGGCCAAGCGGCTCCGGCTCCAGGCCCTCGCCTTCCAGCCCAGCGATGTGGACGGTGTGGCCGTCCTCCCGGAGCAGCCGCGCCAAGGCCCGCTGCCGCAGGTCGCCCCCGATCACCCAAAAGCTCCGCTCCCGGTCCATCCATTTCATGCAGACCGCCTCCTTCCCTACGCTGCCATTCTATGCGCAAGGGGGAGCGGGGGTGATAGAAAAAGAGGCCGGGTAGTATATACCCAGCCTCCAAGTATATCCGGAATAAAGTAATTCATCCTTCCTTTTTCGCTTAACTTCCCATAATCATCTTTTCATAGCTTCCGTAGATAAACTCTTCCTTGACTTCTTGTATGAACTTTTTACTGGTGATCAACTGGTAAATCGTTACCATTGCACCACCAACATCAAGTTTTTTCACATTCTTCGTGATTGCTACAACAGCAACATTGCTCGATGTCGCAATGGCATTAGAATACGCCAATATTTTCTTCGTTCTTACTTGGTACAGCTTTTGCTCCATTTCTGTTGTCTCTGTACAGAACAACCCATGTATGGCTGCAATCAGCATATTGATCAGGCTTGATAAAGCGGCCCCTCTTGTGATGCTAAGCATATCGATGTGCCATTTAGAAATCATATTTTTGGCCAAGTCATTATTGACCGTCGCGATGAGAGGCACCGGAAGGCCCTGTTTCGTAAAGTAGTCACTGCCAAAATGAATTGCTTGTCGAGCCACCGATACCGCCAGTAGTTTAGGGTCATGCACAGCGTAGGAAACTGCACGGTCCAGCATGCCGGCAACACCCATAGGATAGTGCCGAATCATTTGCATGTTTTTTACCTGATAGGTTTCAAAACTTGTTGTTGTCAAGGAGTTCGTCATGATATTTGCGGTGCCGAAAATCCATCCCAGGATTGGATCGTGCCCAAGGGTTCGATACCGATGCGTGGTGCCTCCCATTCCTGTATCTCTCACATGACTTCCCGTTGCAATTGCATCATAGGGAACGCTCTGGGTAAGAACGTCTTGCCACGTTGGGGGTGCCAATGAAAACGCGCTATCAACTAACTTATCTCCCTGTGATGCACTAATACGACCCTTTTCGTTGGAAAGTAAGTATTGACGCGCAATTTGCAAGCCCGTTGCCAGAAACAGAAACACCACGTCTGTTCCTGTCAGTCCCGTTTGTTTGCGGAAACGCTCATCCAGATCATCGAGTATCTGTCTCGTGTTCTCTACAACATTGCTGACGCGACCTGCCTCGGCATATCCTCGATCCAATCCATCAATAGTATTGTTAAGATGGTTCAGTGTTTCATTTTTTCTGCGCTTAAAGTCCTCACTGCGCATATTGACACTCCCTTACAGAAGAATCTCCAGCTCTGCAATCTTCATCTGCTCGTCTGCAATCGCATCGAGAATTTCGATAATCATATTGGACATTTCCTGGATTTTTGCAGAGCCTTTCCTCTTCAATTCTTCCAATTCCTTTTTTAGCTTACCAATCTTTTCCTCGTAAAGCTTCTTGGCTTCCGAATATCCACGCTCCTCAGCTTCTCGGAGTTTTTTCTCTTTATGATCATATATCGCTCCAAGAATACTCATCGTTACCGACATCCCTATCATGCTATTAGAGGCGACGCATTCTTTCACTGCACTAATAGGAATATCGTACTTTTCCGAAACAGCCTTTGTTTTTTGCTCAACTTGATTTTCGAGCCTACGCTTCTTGTTCTCTAGTGCTTCCAATTTTTCAATTAAAGCATCAGACTGTATATCATACATGTTTTTTTGTGACTCAATCAGTTCCTTTGCCTGCTTATATTCGCTTTCAATGGAGCGAAAAACCTTACCATATTCTTCAGCAGCACGGGAATACCCTCTCTTCCTCCCCTCCTCTTCAACATCGGTAAACAACATCTCAACTTTATCAATAATACTGGGTTCCTTTTCAAATCGAAAAGGCCATTTAAAATCCCAAGGTGTTATATCGAATCTGTTATTAAATATTCCCATATTCTATCTCCTTTGCATAGTCCCCATTGATTTTCACGCTTAATATTCAACACCGTTTTGTTCACGTAACCATTCCTGATTTTCACGAACGCAAGCGGTATTATATGCTTCATAAATTTCAGCTGCGTTATCCCAATCCAACGTCCCCTTCTTCATCTCAGAACAAAGAGTGATCATATCGAAGACCCACTCTCCATCTTCTCCATACTCGTCCAAGACTGCAACGCTGCTACCGCTACGCTGAATACCATTCACCTCACTGTTGATTTGGTAAATATACCATTCGCCGCTAAATCTCAAGCTGTCGTATCCGCCGAAATCATCGGGACTGTTGCTATCGCTAATGCCAAGATAGCGGAACATCACACGCATAGACGCGGCATCCATATCACCAGTAATCTTGACTGTCTGGTTCTCTGCATCATAGCTATACTTCGCATCGGTGATCATGTTAGAAATCACAGAGTCATATGTAGGAATCGTGTCATCCGTATAAACACCGGTGTTAACCATAGCGAATCCGAGGTTAGAGCTATCTTCACTCGCAACAGGTGTTTTCTTAAAGCAATCAATAACTTCATTCGGCTTGCTCAAATCGGCAGGATCACCGTAGTCGGTGGTATCCTTCCTATTCTTCTCGCTGTTGACACTGGGAGCGTTCAAGGTACCGTTCTCATCAGTAGCCTTGTCAGACGTAGTAGAAGTTTCGGGATCCTTCTGGGTAGAGTTGGTGGTAGTGCTACCGCACGCACACAGAGACAAGCTCATGATCAGAGCCAAAAACAGCGCAATATACTTTTTCATTTTTCATTCTCCTATGTCGTTCTTAAGTCTTTCAAATCCGAGTATCATACCCGTTCAGCTTTATATAAATAGTCCCCTTGGCTCCTCATCCACATCTCAACCCCGCTTCCAAACACCTCCGCCTCCACGTCCCAGCCGTCGTCATCCTCTGCCAGGACTTTCGCGGTCGGCAAACGGTCCAGCACGGCCTCCAGCGAAGGCCCGGTATAGCGGAAGCGAATTTTTTGGAGCTTGCCGCCGTACATGAATTGGACCCGCTTGCGAAACTCCCCCTCTTCAAAGCGATCTTTGTAGGGGACGTGAAAATGCTCGTCCAGGACTTGGAAGGCACGGATGCGGTCGATGCGGTAAATGGTGGGAAAGAGGTCCCCCTCGTTCTCAAACTCGGTTTTGCGGTCTACATCTTGGAGGAAGGCCGTGAGGTAGAAGTAGTACTCCGAGAACATGATCCCCACCGGCTCCACCCGGCGGGTGACGAGCTTGGGCTCCTTCATCCGCTCGTACTGGATCTCCATGACCTGGTGGTTGCGGACGGCCTGGCCGATCTCCCAGAGGCCGTTGAGCAGGTGCTTGCCGTGGTGGGGCGGGACGTAGTGAAAGCGCTCATTGGCCACCAGGCTTTGGACGATGGCTTTGTTCTGTTCGGGAACGCAGCAGTCGATGAGACGGTCCAGCAGGGGCATCATCTCGTCTGTGACCATCGAGCGGCTCTCCAAAAGGATCTTGCAGACGGCCAGGACCTCGCTGTTGCTCAGCTTCTTCTGGGCATTGTCGATCAGCCGGTAGCCCCGGCTGCGCTTGTCGTAGACGATGTCCTGCGGCAGTTCCTGCTCTGCAAAAAAACATCGCAGGGACTCGATGTCACGCTGGATGCTTCGCTGGGTCACATGAAATTGCTGGGCCAGGTCGGCTTTGTTCAAGACGGCACCGCCGACCAGGCGGGAATAAATGGCCAACACGCGGTCTGTTTTGGCCTCCGAGAGACACTGATCGTCCACGTCACTCTTCCTCTCCTGATATAGTTTCCTATCTGTAAGATAGTATACTCTACTTTTGATAGCATGTCAATTCCTGACACGATTGGGTACCATTAGTAGGTGAAACGGGGGGATCACCAGTGAAAACGACTTACGCCGAGCAGTACCGTCAGATCGGCCTGAAAATCGCCTACTACCGCCGCCTGCGCGGGTTCACGCAGGAGCAGCTGGCCGAGCGCATCGACCGCTCCCCGGCCTACATCGGCCATGTGGAGGCACCCAATATTCTCAAAGCCGTCTCGCTGGACACGCTCTTTGACATTGCCACGGTGTTGGAGGTCCCGCCCTATAAGTTCCTCCTCTTTGAAGAACCCTGATTGCTGACCCTATCATATCACGCAGGGTGGACACCCTGTGTCTATCTGGTCGGATTCTCTGTTTTTTGTCGAAAAATTTTGTTCCAATTTTCTCATCGCAGTTCAATTGATAAAAACGGCAAGGCCACCGCGTCTCAGTGGTCTTGCCGTTTTTACGCACAAATGGAATGATTCTCTTTTAGACCGTCGGGTCGTCGATCTTCTGGAACCCACCGGCGGGAATGACGATGGTGTCTGGCACTTCCTCCCCGAAATCGTCGAACAGGCTGAACCCGCCCTGCATCAGGAAGGTGCGGATGGCCTCCTCCGCCGCAGCGTAGTCCGTCCCCGGCTCCTCGAAGGACTTCACCAGGGTGTCCATGTGCCCCAGCATCTGGTCAGCCCGGTCGCTGTATTCCTGGTCGATGCCAAACTCCTTGTTCATGCTGCCGCAGAACTTCTTGGCCGTGGCCGTATCATAGACCGGCGTCAGGAAGAGGTTGAACATCCCCAGGCTCTCGTAGTCATAAAAGCCGTTGTATTTCTCTAGGTCCGCCGGAGTCTTGACCTCCGGGCACCGGAATGCCGTTTCGGGCAGCTCACCGCCGTTTTGGGCTTTCAGCGTCTCCTCCTGCTCGCCGGGCAGGTAGCAGTCCATGTAGCAGCATTTGGTGAGCCAGTCGTTCACCATGTCTACCACATCCTGCACGTTGGTGTAACTGGCAAAGCGCGTGACGTTCCGCTCTTCGCCGCTGGTGGCATACATCAGAACAAAAAAGTGATCGTTCATGGTTTTTTGTCTCCTTTGTTACGATTCCTCGTCCAGGGCGCAGCCCAGCAGCCGGACCTCCGGCTCCAGGGTCACGCCGGTCTGTTCCAACACCGTGGCCCGCACCAGGCGGATGAGGGCCAGAATGTCCCGGCAGGTGGCCCCCCCGGCGTTGATGACAAAGCCCGCGTGCTTCTCCGAGACCTGCGCTCCGCCGACCTTGGTCCCTTTCAGGCCGCATTGTTCGATCAGCCCCCCGGCAAAATGCCCCACAGGGCGCTTGAACGTGCTGCCCGCGCTGGGGTATTCCAAGGGCTGTTTGGACCGGCGGCGCTGGGCCAGGTCCGCCATTTTTTCTCGAATGGCGGTCTCGTCGCCCGTGGCCAAGGTGAGGTGTGCCCCCACGATGCTCCAGGGCAGCTGAGAGAAAACGCTGGTGCGATAGCCCAGCTTCAGCTCGTCTTTCCCCAAGCGGTGGGCCGCACCCGTCTCGTCCAGGCAGTCCACCCAGTCGATGACCTGGGCCATCTCCCCGTCATAGGCTCCGGCGTTCATAAACACGCCGCCGCCGACGGTGCCGGGGATGCCGTGGGCAAATTCCAGGCCGGTCAGCCCGCACCCGGCGGCAAAGTTCGCCGCCTGGGCCAGGGAAAGGCCGCTGCCGAGATACAGGCCGGTCTCCCCGTCCCGCTCCAAGCGGGTCAGACCCCCGGCCAGCTTGATGAGAAAGCGGTCCACGCCCTCGTCGGCCACCAGCAGATTGGACCCCTTGCCCAGAAAAAAGGGCACGATGCCTGCCTCTGCCGCCGCCCGCAGGACGGCGGACAGCTCTTCCAAGCGCTTGGGCAGGGCCATGAGCGCCGCCGGGCCGCCCACCCGAAACGTGGTGTGGTGGGCCATCGGCTCGTGTGCCCGGACCTCTAAGCCGGGGATCTGGCTGAGTTTGGCGCTGAGCGCCTGAAATGCCTCCATGGAACCCTCCTCTCCCGTCCTCGGTGGGACGGTGTTTCCATTCGATATAGTATAGCATATCCGGGGGAAGTATTGCAATCCACCCCTCTCCAAGTGGATCGAACGCTCTGTGCACGCCCCGGTAGAAAAACGGCTGCGGTTGCCCGCAGCCGTTTTGTGCTGTGCAAACAGGGAGATTAGTCCTCGCTGTCTTCGTCGTTGTCCAGGCTGATGGACAGGATCTCGTCGCCCTCGTCTTCCTCTGCGTCCTCGTCGGGCAACAGGTCAGCCTCTTCGGGGGCCTCCTCAGGCTCCAGGCCCTCCTGGGGATCCTGGTTCTCCTGGATCGCGGCCGCCACGGCGGCATAGCCGGTCTTGGGCTGGTCCTCTTCCTCGTCGCGCGGGTTGACCTGGCGGTACATGGACAGGCCAGAGCCGGCGGGGATGAGCTTACCGATGATGACGTTTTCCTTCAGGCCGATCAGGTGGTCCACCTTGCCCTTGATCGCAGCCTCGGTCAGGACCTTCGTCGTCTCCTGGAAGGAAGCGGCGGACAGGAAGGAGTCGGTGGCCAGAGAGGCCTTGGTGATACCCATGAGCAGGGTGGTGGCGGTGGGCACCACCAGCTCACTGCCGTCCTCGTGGGTCTCGCCGGCGGCGATGCGGGCCTCGATGGCCTCCTTGGCGTCCAGATACTCCATGACCTCCACGGTGGATCCGGAGAGCAGCTGGGAGTCGCCGGGTTCCTCGATGCGGACCTTCCGCATCATCTGGCGCACGATGATCTCAATGTGCTTGTCATTGATGTCAACGCCCTGCTGACGGTAGGGCTTCTGGACTTCCTGGATGAGGTAGTCGTGGACGGCGGAGACGCCGCGGATGCGCAGGACCTCGTGGGGAGACAGTGCGCCTTCGGTCAGCTGGTCGCCCTTGTTGACCCAGTCGCCGTCCTTGCAGCGGATACCGGCGCTGTACGGCAGGGCGTAGCTGACCACCTCGCCGTCATCGGCGGTGATGGTCACGTTGCAGATGGTGATGCGCTTGCTCTCTTCCATGGTCACGCGGCCGCTGATCTCGGCCAGCTGGGCCATCTTCTTGGGCTTGCGGGCCTCGAACAGCTCCTCAACACGGGGAAGACCCTGGGTGATGTCGCCGCCGGCGACGCCGCCGGTGTGGAAGGTACGCATGGTCAGCTGGGTACCCGGCTCACCGATGGACTGGGCCGCGATGATACCGACGGCCTCGCCCTCACCCACAGGCTCCCCGATGGCCAGGTTCACGCCATAGCACTTGGAGCAGACACCCTGGCGGGCGCGGCAGGTCAGGACGGAGCGGATCTTCAGCTCGTGAATGCCCTTGTCCTCCAGGACCTTGGCGTCGTCCATGGTAAACATGTGGTCCTTGTCGAAGAGGACCTCGCCGGTGGTGGGATCCACCACGTCGCTGACGGGATAGCGGCCCTTGAGACGCTCGGCAAAGGGCTCGATGACCTGGCCGTTCTCGCTGATCTCGCGGACGGTGATGCCCTCGGCGGTGCCGCAGTCGTGCTCACGGATGATGACCTCCTGGGAGACATCGACCAGACGGCGGGTCAGATAACCAGAGTCGGCGGTACGCAGTGCGGTATCAGCCAAGCCCTTCCGGGCGCCTCTGGAGGAGATGAAGTATTCCAGAACGGACAGGCCCTCACGGAAGTTTGCCTTGATGGGGATCTCGATGGTCCGGCCGGAGGTGTCAGCCATCAGGCCGCGCATACCGGCCAGCTGACGGATCTGAGCCATAGAACCACGGGCGCCGGAGTCGGCCATCATAAAGATGGGGTTGTAGCGGTCCAGACCGGCCTGCAGGGCCTCGGTGACGTCCTTGGTGGTCTGCTCCCAGGCCTTAACGACCAGGCGGTACCGCTCGTCGTTGGTCAGGAAGCCGCGTTTGAACTGTTTCTCGATCTTCACGATCTCCTGCTCCGTCTCGCGGATCAGGGGGTACTTCTTCTGGGGGACGGTCATATCGTAGATGGAGACCGTCAGAGAACCCAGGGTGGAGTAGTGGTAGCCGCGGGCCTTGATGATATCCAGGACCTCGGCGGACTGGGTAAAGCCGTGGCGGATGATGCACTTGTCGATGATCTTACCCAGCTGCTTCTTGCCGCAGACGAAGTTGATCTCCGGGTCGAAGCAGGCTTCGGGGTCCTCGCGGTCCACAAAGCCCAGGTCCTGGGGGATGCCCTCGTTGAAGATCAGGCGGCCGACCGTCGTCCGCACCAGCTTGGTGCGCTCCTCGCCGTTCACGGTGGCGGTCATGCGGACCAGGATGGGCACGTGCAGCTCCAGCTGGCCCTCGTCGTAGGCCAGACGGGCCTCGGCGGGGCTGGCGAAGGCGTGCAGGACCTCCTTGGCCTCCTCTCCGGCGGCGTGGGCCCGGCAGGCCTCATAGCCGGAGGTGGGCAGCAGACGGTCGGGGGTGTCGATCCAGATGTGGTCGCTCTCGCTGACGGTCCCGGCCTCCACCGCAGCCGCGGCGGCCTCTACCGTGGGATAGATATAGGCGGGGTCGGCGGGGGCGTCCTTCTCGTAGGTCAGGTAGTAGGAGCCCAGGACCATATCCTGGGTAGGAACCGTAACAGGGCCGCCGTCCTGGGGCCGCAGGAGGTTGTTGGCGGAGAGCATCAGGATGCGGGCCTCTGCCTGGGCCTCGGCGGACAGGGGGACGTGGACGGCCATCTGGTCGCCGTCGAAGTCGGCGTTGAATGCCGTACAAACCAGGGGGTGCAGCTTAATGGCGCGGCCCTCCACCAGCACCGGCTCGAAGGCCTGGATGCCCAGGCGGTGCAGGGTAGGCGCACGGTTGAGCATCACGGGGTGCTCCTTGATGATGAAGTCCAGCGCATCCCAGACCTCGGCGCGGCCCCGGTCCACCATCTTCTTGGCGGACTTGATGTTGTTGGCCAGGCCGTCCTCCACCAGCTTCTTCATCACGAAGGGGCGGAAGAGCTCAATGGCCATCTCCTTGGGCAGGCCGCACTGATAAATTTTCAGCTCAGGGCCGACCACGATGACGGAACGGCCGGAGTAGTCGACACGCTTGCCCAGCAGGTTCTGACGGAAGCGGCCCTGCTTGCCCTTCAGCATAT
>OLOG01000083.1_pt1 | contig 100823 bp, 91 predicted proteins | sample 1672351 | NCBI WGS metagenome assembly OLOG01 (sample SAMEA3136674, study PRJEB25190) | human gut metagenome | biome: human gut; feature: human-associated habitat; material: faeces | place: Austria | collected 2013 | reverse complement strand
TTGGCACTTTGGGGGAATTTAACTATTTTAGAATTACATTTTGCGGAAACTCAAGAAGAAGAAAGCTTGACAGTAAAACAAGATTTTTGGATAATAAAGCTATATACCATAGCAAGTATAAGTATATGGAGGTACAAAAACATGAAACAATGTATGGATTCAGCCAACTTACATAGAAGATTAAAAAAATCATCGGACAGATTGTGTTAGAAGGACATATCAAACACTGCGTCAAAGACGGAATTGAACATGGAGATGCAGATAAGACGATTGAAGATTTTACAAAAGCAGTTGAGAGATTTGCCAATATGAGTTAGAAAATTATTTCGCAGCATTTTTAGCATATACAAAGAGTGTAGAAGTTCACAATCATTGATTTAGAGAAATTAATGTTCGTGGACTTCTTTTATTTTTTATAAAAATCATGTTGATATCTTTTTTGTTTAGAATTGCATACTTGACAAACATATACCCCTATAGGTATAAAGGAGGAAAAGATGAAATCACTAATGAAAAAATTAGAGGATTTTCTGGAAATCGGAGGAACGAAAAAAGACATCACATTCCTAGTTATTTCAGGAATCGCTTTAATTTGCAGTATTTTTAAGTTAGTTCCAACTAAGATTGATATCGCACTTGTTGAAGATAAAGTCGAAGAACTTCTACATTTATTTGCACTATCAAAGAAAATGATGACAACGATCAAGTTGAATTTAACATTTTCACTGACACTAAACTTTATTGCGATCATTCTGGCAATCACAGGAATCTTACATCCCGTTGTCGGGGCATTGGTACATAACGCAGGATCAGTGATGGTAATTATTAATTCAGCATTATTATTGAAATGGAAAAAATAATGCTAAAAAAGAGAGAGAATTGGGTTGGAAAATAACTCAATTCTCTCTCTTTTTATAGGAAAGAAAAACTTATCGAATAAAGTTCGTTTTAATCTTTTCTTCAGTAGCAGGAACCTCAACACCTGCAGCAGCTCCAGCTTCAATACAACGAAGAAGCCAAGCCATATTATTTCCTAAAGTACGCATGATCTGAAGACCCTCTTCATCCTGTTTTACTTCCTCAGGAGTATTGCCATGTACCATGTTCCAGTAACTTGAAGAAACAACAGGCATCTGATGATACTCAAGATATTTTAAAAGAACATCCAAAGTCGCAGTTGTACCAGCACGACGTGCAGAAGTTACGGCAGCGGCAGGTTTATGTAACATAAATTTACCAGCCTGAGAACAGAATTTATCCATAAATTCAATGATCTGACCACTAGGAGAAGCCCAGTAAACAGGAGAACCAATAACTAAAGCATCAGATTCTTCCATGATCTTAGCGGCAGCCTTCACATTTTCGATCGAAGGATCTCCAGCCTGAAAGATCTCAGTTTCAATTCCCTGTGCATTTAAAGTATTTGCAACCTCAGTCAAAGCAGTAAAAGTACATCCAGCTTTGCGAGGACTTCCATTTAATAGTAAAACTTTCATTTATCTCGTCCTTTCTTAGTCAAATATGATGAAGTTCCACTCATATTTTAAAACAAAATGAAAAAATGATAAAGAAATATTCAAAAATAATTGATACATTTCAAAGAAAGATATATTATAATGTTATAACATTTAAAAAGATATAAAGGGCGATAAACATGAAGAGATTAGATGATTCCAAAGGGGCACCCCCATTATATTTACAGATCAGCCAGATTTTAAGAGACAAGATCTTAAGACATGAATACGATTACGGAGATCGTATCCCAAGTGAAAAGGACTTACAGGATCAATATGAAGTCAGCCGTATCACAGCAAGACAGGCGATTCAGGAATTAGAACAGGAAAACATGGTAGAAAGAGCCAGAGGCAAAGGAACGATTGTTACCTATCAGCCATGCATTGATGAATACTTAAATACGATCCGAAGTTTTACCGACGAGATGAAGATACAGAATATGGAGCCGGGTTCCAAAGATGTAAGGATTTCATTGGAGAAAGCAGATTCCAGGATTGCAAAGATCTTTGGAGTCGAAGAAGAAAGCTTGTTATATTATTTGGAAAGAGTCCGTACAGGAAGTGGACAGGAGATCGTATACTTTCAGTCCTATTACACATTGGATGCAAATCTTCCACTTAATGAAGAAGAACCCATCGAAAGTGCCTATGCAATGCTTAAGGAGAAAGGAATCATACCAGTTCATGTCGACGAACAATTTGACTGTATGATGCCAACGAAACCTGTGCAGGATAAACTTAAGATGGAACAAGGAATTCCAGTGTTACGAAGAAGAAGAACGGCATATGATGATCAGGGAAAAGCCATTGAATATACGATAGGATATTACAGAGGTGATCGCTACACTTATCATCTGGAAATGGATTTAAAAAAATAAGCAATATAGAATAGATTGTTTCGGCAGTTTTTTCTATTGATTTATAAATGTTATAACATTATATCAAAAGCGAAGGAGGAGGAGTATCACATGAAGGAAATTTCAGGTCTGGATTTAAAGACAACAGACGGAAAATTAGGATTTTGCTATGGAGAAGATATATTTGGCCCATCCCCGGAGATCAGATATTTAGATGATATCCGGGCATCCCTGGCAGAACCGGATAGTGATGGACCAGAAGAAGTATATTGTATTGCAATGGATGTCGGAAAGGAATGTGATAAAGAATATATCATTTCCAGAAACTTGTTATTCGGAATCGTAACTTACGCAAAAGGGATGATAGGAAAAGGTCCCGTAAGATCACAAGGACACAGCCATATCATCAGTCCATCCTGTGGATATTCAACGCCTGAAGTATATGAAATATGGGAAGGCGAAGCCATTGTGTATATGCAGGAATCAGGCAGTGATGATGCAGGAAATTGCTATGCAGTTTATGCAAAAGCAGGAGATATTGTGATCGTTCCACCAGACTGGGTTCATGCAGCGGTAAATGCAAATAAAGAAAAGAACATGACATTTGGTGCGTGGTGTGTCAGAGATTATGGATTTAATTACGAAGATGTAAGAAGACATCATGGAATTGCATTTTATCCAGAATATGAAGGAGACACCTTATGCTGGAAGCAAAATCCATTTTATCAATCAGGAAAACTGATCGAACAAAATGCAAGAGAATACAAAGAATTTGACATACAAAAAGGAATCCCAATGTACAAACAGTTTGAACAGGAAAAAGATATTGGTTATCGAAAGTTATATCGGAATCGATAACGAAGAAATTCTGGAAAACCTGATCAAACCATTAAAGCCGAAAAAAATCATTTTTTCAGATGATCTTGCATTTGATGAGAAAAAGATCATTGAGATGACAGACAGAGATTTAATTCCGGAAGACAGAGTCTTTGGAATCTTAACACATTATGAAGTGAAAGATTTCTTTGATCCAAAAGTACTGGAAGATACAAGAAAAGAAGTAGAAAATGCAGATGGGCTGATAGTCATCTATGGAACAGGAGCATCCCTGATCACAACAGGAGATATCTTAATCTATGCAGATCTTGCAAGATGGGAAGCACAACTAAGATACCGTGCAGGAGCAACAAACTGGAAGATTAACAATCCAGATGAAGATATTTTAAAGAAATACAAGAGAGGATATTTCTTAGAATGGAGAATCAGCGACAAATTAAAAGACCAGTTGCACAATTCTATCGACTACCTGTTAGATACCAACAGAAAAAAAGAAGAACGAACAGGCTTACATGAACTGGAATTCATCGAGACAAGAAGACACTGGTTTGACAGCCAGATCACACTTCAAACCAAAGGCGCGTCAATATGCTCAATCTGGTTGAAGGAGAAGAAGCAATTGTAGAAAGCATTGACGGAAGTTTCGAACCATACGAAATCCACTACGGAGAAACCTTCATTATTCCAGCACAGATCAAAGAATACAAGATCATACCAAAGACAAACAACGATCAAAAATTAGCGATCATGCAGGCATATGTAAGATAAGATTATAGCAATCAGCCAGTAAATGGCATAAGATACCTAAATTAAAATCCAACACACTAAAACATACATCCCCTACAGGATGCCAATAAACTAAAGTATAAGAAGATTATCCATATGATTCAGCTGTGGACTATATGAGCACGTCGGCACTTAATGAGCAGTGACGATTCATCGTCGCTGTCGAATTTAGTGTCCGCTACGTTGCCGAATCTAAGCGAGAGCGGGTCCACAGATGAATCATATGGATAATCTTCATTGACAACCTTTAGTTATTCATCGCTTCCACAATGGCGATAAAACGCCAGCATATACAATCCACACAATCCCACAAGTGCATAAACCACCCGCGACAACCAGCTCATATCACCAAACAAAAATGCCACCAGATCAAACCGGAAGAAACCAATCAGTCCCCAGTTTATTGCACCAACGATCGTAAGCGTTAAAGCAGTACAATCCAAAAATTTATTTCCCATGATAAAATGAAACCTCCTTAGAACAATAAATAAAATTCTAGTTTAGTATTTGCCAAACACCATATTTTATACAAAAAATTTGTCATTTGAAATACATTTACGTTTGTAAAAAAAGGGAGTATAATACTCATCAAAGACCATGTCTGACTGCCGTATAGGTAAAAGGAGGAAACAAGACATGAAAGTTATTTTTTTAGACGTAGATGGAGTATTAAATTCGCAGCAATTATTCGAGAAATGCGAAGATGACCAATTAATCTCCGTAGATGAGGATAACATTAAGAATTTAAAGACAATTGTAGATGCAACAGGGGCAAAGATCGTTTTATCATCATCCTGGAGATACGGATGGGCAGAACATAGTGACGCTGTGCAGGACTGGTGCCAGATCTTAGTTGATATTTTAGCAAAATATGATTTAAAGATCATAGACAAGACGGAATACTTAAGCAGCGGAAGAAGAGAAGACGAGATCAAAGACTGGCTGGATGAGTGCGAAGAAAAGATCGAAGGATTCGTCATATTAGATGACGGAGCATATGAATGGCACAGACATGGATTTGATAAACATCTGGTCAAGACAGATTTTTGTACAGGTGGATTGCAGGCGGAAGATGCACAGAAAGCAATTCAAATCTTAAATAAGAAGAGATTATTCAGCTTTTTAAGAAAATATTAGATTTAAGAGAAGACAAAGAGAACAAGATACGAAAGGAAATGAGACAGATGGACATAAATAAAGTGACAACAGCAATGATCGATTACTATCAAGGAGATCCAAAGAGGATCCAGCATTTCCTGAAAGTACACGCATACGCGAAACTGATCGGAGAACAGGAAGGACTAGATAAGGAAACATTAGAGATCCTTGAAGTTGCAGCATTAACCCATGATATCGGTATTAAAGTCAGTGAAGAAAAATATAACAGCAGTGCAGGAAAATATCAGGAGATCGAAGGGCCTGCAGTTGCACAGAAGATGTTAGAAGACTTACAATATGACAAAGCAAAAACAGACAGAGTCTGCTACCTGATCGGACATCACCATACATACGATCAGATCGACGGCATTGATTATCAGATTCTTGTAGAAGCAGATTTCTTAGTAAATCTTGCCGAAGAACACAGTTCAGACAAGACGATCGCATCAGTGAAAGACAAGATTTTTAAGACAAAAACAGGGATCTGGCTGATAAATAAAATTTTTTGAAAAAAAGGCTTGCCAAGAGTCGAGGAATATGATAAAGTATAGAAGTCGCAGAAATGAGACAACAACTTAACTGCCCAGATAGCTCAGTCGGTAGAGCAGAGGACTGAAAATCCTCGTGTCGCTGGTTCGATTCCGGCTCTGGGCATTGTATGCGGGTGTAGTTCAATGGTAGAACTCCAGCCTTCCAAGCTGATCACGTGGGTTCGATTCCCATCACCCGCTCTTTTAAGAAGAATGTTATGCATTCTTCTTTTTTTGTTGTAATTTTTTATTATATCGAAGTTTTCAACCATAGTCAATCAAATTATGGTATGATACAATAAGAAAAGAACAAAAATCTGAAACATCACACGATAAAGGAGATACAAAAATGGATTACAACAAACTGGCATTAGAAATGCACGAACAAAACAAAGGTAAGATCGCAGTACGTTCTAAAGTAACAGTAAAGACAAGAGATGACTTAAGTACAGCTTACACACCAGGAGTTGCAGAACCTTGTCGTAAGATCCGTGATAATAAAGAAGAAGTATACCGCTATACAGCAAAAGGAAATTTAGTAGCCGTAGTATCTGACGGAACAGCTGTATTAGGACTTGGAGATATTGGACCAGAAGCAGCAATGCCTGTTATGGAAGGAAAAGCCCTGTTATTCAAAGAATTCGCAGATATCGATGCATTCCCAATCTGCCTTGATACAAAAGACACAGAAGAGATCATCAAGACAGTCAAAAATATCGCACCATGTTTCGGTGGTATCAACTTAGAAGATATCTCTGCACCAAGATGCTTTGAGATTGAAAAACGTTTAAAAGAAGAATTAGATATCCCAGTCTTCCACGATGACCAGCACGGAACAGCTATCGTTGTAGCAGCCGGATTATTAAATGCCCTAAAATTTGTCGGAAAGAAGATGGAAGATGCCAACATCGTGATCAACGGAGCAGGATCTGCAGGAATCTCTATCTGTAAATTATTATTACAGTTCGGAGCAGGAAATGTTGTTCTGGTTGACCAGAAAGGTGCATTATGCCCAGGAGAAGACTGGATGAATCCAGCACAGAAAGATATGGCAGAGATCACAAACAAAGACAAACAGAGAGGACCATTAACAGAGATCATCAAAGATAAAGACGTATTTATCGGAGTTTCCGCACCAAATATCGTGACAGCTGAGATGGTATCTACTATGGCAGATGATGCGATCATTTTCGCAATGGCAAACCCAACACCAGAGATCATGCCAGACGAAGCCAAAAAAGGTGGAGCAAGAGTCATCGCAACAGGAAGATCTGATTTCCCTAACCAGATCAACAACGTATTAGTATTCCCTGGAATCTTCAGAGGAGCTTTAGATGCAAGAGCCGGACAGATCACAGAAGAGATGAAGATGGCAGCAGCAAGAGCAATTGCAAGCATCATCAGTGATGATGAATTAAATGAAGAGTATATCATTCCAGGTGCATTCGATGAAAGAGTATGTAAAGCTGTAGCCAAAGCAGTCGCAGAAGAAAGCCAGAAATAAGCCATAAACAGGCAATAGGATAAAATTAAGTACAATAGCACTTCTGTTCAAGGAGTATGTTTTGTGATATACTATATTGCATCATGAGAAAAATTTAGGAGATTTTAGGAGAATTCATTCAATGAAAACAAGTGGAATATTATTGCCAATATTTAGTTTACCATCAGATTATGGAATCGGATGCTTTTCAAAAGAAGCATACGAATTTGTAGATTTTTTAGAAGAAGCAGGCCAGAAGTACTGGCAGATCCTTCCGTTAGGAACAATCGGAGCAGGAAATTCTCCTTATCTTTCGTTTTCAAGTTTTGCAGGAAGTGCATATTACATCGACTTAGAACAATTACTCGAAGAAGGACTTCTTAAGAAAAAAGAACTCGAATCGATTAAGGAAGAAAATCAGGGTAAAGTTGACTATGAGAAAGTCAGAGAGAATCACAGAAAACTGTTAAGAAAAGCTTATTTCAGATTCCATCCGGATGAAGATTATAAGAAATTTGTCAAAGACAATGAGTACTGGCTTGGAGAATATACAGAGTACATGAGCCAGAGAAAGAGTAACCTGCCAGAGAGCTATTTTGCTTTCTGCCAATACTATTTCCATAAACAGTGGCTTAAGTTAAAGAAATATGCCAATGACAAAGGAATCCAGATCGTTGGAGATCTTCCATTCTATGTGGCATTAGATGGAACAGCATTTACATATCACAAAGAATTATTCAAAGTCGATGAAGAAGGAAAGGCAACCGTTGTCGGTGGATGTCCTCCAGATGCATATGCAGAAGACGGACAGGTATGGTCTAATCCAGTCTATGATTGGGAATATCACAAGAAGACAGGATATGAATGGTGGATGAACAGACTCCGTCATAATTTTATGTTATACGATGTATTACGTTTAGATCATTTCAGAGGATTTGATGAATATTTCGAGATTCCAGCCGGAGATGAGACAGCAGTCAATGGAGAATGGGTAAAAGGACCAGGAATAGAGTTCTTTGAAGCAATGAAGGAAAAACTTGGAGACAAGAAAGTTATTGCAGAGAATCTTGGATTCTTAACAGAGAGTGTCCATAAATTATTAGATGATACAGAATTCCCAGGAATGAATGTTTTAGAATTTGCATTCGGTGCAAATGATGACAGTATCTATCTTCCACATAAATACAAAGAAAACAGTGTTGTATACACAGGAACACATGATAACGACACAGTTGTTGGATGGTATGAGACATTATCAGAAGACGACAAGAAGTTCTTAGAGCATTATTTAAAATACAGCACGATCGAGAGAACAGGAACTGTACATTTAGACTTGATCTCCCTTGCATTAGAGAGCCGCAGTGATATGGTGATCATTCCACTTCAGGATTATCTTGGATTAGGAAACGAAGCAAGAATCAACATACCATCTACGGTTGGCGGTAACTGGGAGTGGAGAGTGAAAGAAGAACAGTTAACAGATGAATTAAAAGAACTGATTAAATCACTGACAACAAGATATCGTGCCGTTGCAGAAGAGAATGCAAAGAAAGCAGCTGAAGAAGCACAGCAGTAGAAGATATTGATGAATTTAGAAGAGATGAAAGATTATTAGAGAATCTTTCATCTCTTTTTTTGCTGAAAGAGAATAAAAGATAGAAAGTATAAATGAAAATTATAAAAAAAATCTATAGAATAAAGCAAATATATAATAAAATTGTATAAATGACGATATAATTTTATCTTGACCATATAAAACCAGAGTGTTATAATTTAGCACATAAAAGCGTTGAAGCTTTAAAGTTTAACGGTTTAAAGTCGAATAACGCAGTCGGGAACGATATAAGGAGGAAAGAAAGTATGAGATTAAAGAAAGTCATGGCAACAGGACTGGTTGCCGCATTAGCATTATCCACAATGGCTGGATGCTCAAGCAAGAAAGACAGTTCAGATCAGAAGAAGATTGGAGTCGTTCAGTTAGTAGAACACGATGCATTAGACGCATCTTACAAAGGATTCAAAGACGGACTTGAGAAAGCCGGATATAAAGACGGGGATAAGATCAAGATTGAATATAAGAACGCACAGAACGAACAGTCAAACTGCCAGACGATCGCAAAACAGTTTGTGACAGACAAATGTGATCTTGTATTAGCAATCGCAACACCAGCAGCACAGGCAATGGCAAATGAATCCAAAGATATTCCAATTCTAGTAACAGCCGTTACAGACCCAGCCGATGCCAAACTGGTAAAATCCAATGACAAACCAGGAACAAATGTATCTGGAACATCAGACCTCACACCAGTAGCAAAACAGATGAACCTGTTAAAAGAACTTGTTCCAAATGCAAAGAAAGTTGCAATGTTATACTGTTCCGCAGAGTCAAACTCCAAATTCCAGGTAGGACTTGCAAAGAAAGAAGCAAAGAAATTAGGACTATCAACAGTTGATGCGACAGTATCAGAATCCAGCGAGATTCGTCAGGTTGTAGAATCCTTAAAAGGAAAAGTTGATGCAATCTACTCACCAACAGACAACATGATCGCAGCAGGAATTAATACAGTATCTATGGTAGCAAACGAAGCTAAGATTCCATTGATCGTAGGAGAAGAAGGAATGTGTACAGGTGGAGGACTTGCAACATATGGAGTAAACTACTACAAATTAGGACAGCAGACAGCCAAGCAGGCAGTGAAGATCTTAGAAGGAAAATCCGAACCAAAAGACATGCCAATCGAATATCAGGAAAATGCTGACTTGATCATCAACAAAGACACAGCAAAAGCATTAGGAATCAAGATTCCAGACAAACTTAAAAAAGAAGCTAAGATGGTAACAACACAGAAAAAGACAGATAAAGAATAATAAATAAGATTTTCTTACATATAAATTTATAAGAAGATCAGGGAGTGTCTTCCAGTTTTATGGAAGGCACTTCTGTGTATTTAGAAAAGAGGTAGAAAATGGCATTAGTTACAAATCTTTATAGTGCATTAGCCCAAGGAACATTATGGGGAATCATGGCACTGGGAGTTTATATTACATTTAGAATCTTAGATATCGCAGATTTATCCTGTGATGGAACCTTTGCACTCGGAGGATGTATCAGTGCGATCCTTATCACAAAAGGAGTCAATCCATTTTTAACATTATTATTTGCACTTGTCGGAGGAATGTTAGCAGGACTTGTCACAGGATGGCTGCATACCAAGCTTATGATTCCTGCAATTTTAGCAGGTATCTTAACAATGATCGCACTATGGTCCATTAATATCAGAGTTATGGGAGGTCCAAACGTTTCATTATTAGGAGAGGATACAGCATTTACACAGATGATGAGCCTTTTAGGGGTAGATCAGACACTTGCAACATTATTGGTTGGAGTTATCATTGGAATTATCGTGATCGCAGCCCTGTACTGGTTCTTTGGAACAGAAATCGGATGCGCACTTAGAGCAACAGGTAATAACGAATTTATGGTACGTGCATTAGGAGGCAATACTGATACATCCAAAGTTTTGGGATTAGTCATTTCCAACGGCTTGATTTCAGTATCCGGAGCATTGGTAGCCCAGAACCAAGGATACGGAGATATCAAAATGGGAACAGGATCTATCGTAATCGGTCTTGCATCCATCGTAATCGGAGAGGTTATCTTTGGAAAACGCTTTAACTTTGCTTATATCCTTGCATCTCTGATCGGGGGAGCAATCGTATATCGTATGATCATTTCATTAGTACTTCATTTAGGATTAAGCACCGATGACATGAAATTATTCACAGCGATCATCGTAGCACTGGCACTTGGTATCCCTGCACTCAAAACAAAATACTCACACCGCAGGACACCAGCATAGAAAGAGGGGCAAAGTTATGTTAGAGATTAAAAATGTACATAAAACATTTAACAAAGGAACGATCAACGAGAAGAAAGCACTAAGCGGAGTAAATCTCCACTTAGATCCAGGAGACTTCGTAACGATCATCGGAGGAAACGGAGCCGGAAAATCCACAACCCTTAACATGGTAGCTGGAGTCTATCCAATCGACCAGGGAACGATCATTCTGGACGGCAAAGACATCTCAGACTTGCCAGAATACAAACGTGCCTACATGCTTGGTAGAGTTTTCCAGGACCCAATGATGGGAACCGCAGCAGGCATGCAGATAGAAGAAAACATGGCCATGGCAAACCGCCGCGGAAAAAGAAGAGGTCTAAGCTGGGGAATCACCAAGAAAGAAAAAGAAATGTTCCGCGAGAAATTAAAAATGTTAGATTTAGGACTAGAAGACCGCATGACATCCAAAGTAGGATTATTATCCGGAGGTCAGAGACAGGCATTAACATTACTAATGGCAACGCTGAAGAAACCAAGTCTGCTGTTACTAGACGAACACACAGCAGCACTCGATCCGAAAACTGCAAAGAAAGTATTAGATATTACAGAAAAGATCGTAGCAAAAGATAATCTCACAACGATGATGGTTACACATAATATGAAAGATGCCATCAACATCGGAAACCGCCTGATCATGATGAGTGATGGAAAGATCATTTATGATGTAAAAGGGGAAGAAAAGAAGAAGCTTAAGGTGGCAGATCTGCTGCAGAAATTCGAAGAAGCAAGCGGCGGAGAATTTGCGAATGATAGGATGCTGCTGTCTTAAATTTTGATTTGTAAGTAGTATTCTGTTGTATGAGATAGTCATAAGATAAGAACCTATATTTATAATAAGCCGGTGGCAACATGCATATTTTAAGAGCGTTTTTTACAAATCGCTGATCCGCGCCTGTTCCTTTGATAACTCCTTGGCTGCGAGCCAAAATGCCCGCAGCTACAGTCAAACAATCAACCACAGGGCGCTGCGAATTTGTAAAAAACGCACTTAAAATATGCTAATCGTTGCCACCGATATATGATAAATATTTGTTCTTATCTTATTTCTGTCACATAAAGCGGAAGACTATTCAAATCACCACACGATGTGTATGGAGAACGGTATTGGCTGATGATTTTTGTATTCGTTAACGGAAGATGAATGAAATTTATGAACACCGATTTGTCAAGTTTTTTGAAAAAAGTTCTAAAAATTTATTCGTAACTTGACAAACTAAAGTTTGGAAGGCTAAAGCCTTCCGTCTGCGAAATCCAAAATTATCAGCTCACACCGTATAACATACACACCCGTAGTGATTATTTCGTTTTTCTCATATACAATCCCCACGACTACCTTTCAAATTAAAATTTCCCTTGCTATTTAACAACATGGGTGCTATAGTTAACAACTGGATGGTATTCTTGAAAGAAATCATACCGACAAATCAATACAACATAGAACATCACCCGCAGAAAGCAGGTGATACATGTATGAAAGTAGGATTCATCGGAGCAGGAAAAGTAGGCTGCTCTCTTTATGATTACTTTGTACACAACAATATACCCGTCACAGGGTGCTACACCCGTACACAAGCAAATGTAAGTGGAACGGAAAAACAGACTCAGCAAATATTTACAACATCGATTGATAAAATATTAACAAAGAGTGATGTTCTATTTTTAACAGTACCAGACGATGCGATCAGTACAGTCTGGGAACAAGTCAGAACTTATCCGATACAAGGAAAGTTTATTTGTCATTGCAGCGGATCATTAGGATCAGCTGTTCTTTCTGGAATTGAAGAAACCGGAGCATACGGTTACTCTATTCATCCAATGTTTCCATTTAAAAGTAAAAAAACTGCATACGAAGATCTGGCTAAGGCTTTATTCAGTGTGGAAGGAAATGAAGAACACATAGAAGAGATCATGGATTTATTATCTGCGTGTCCAAATCACATTGTGAGATTAAAAAGCGGAGATAAACCAAAATACCATGCGGCGGCTGTGTTTGCATCAAATCTTGCGGTCGGACTGATCAATCAGGCAAAGGAATTGCTCAAAGAATGTGGATTTGATGATGAAGCGGCACTTATGGCATTGAAACCGCTGGCAGTTACGAACATGAACAACATATTTGAGGTTGGCACATGTGATGCATTGACAGGACCAGTGGAACGCCATGATATCAAAACCATACAGAAACACCTGAATGCCATAGATCAGGAAAAAAAGGAAACTTACAGTGCTCTGACAAAAGAGATCATCAAACTTGCGCAGACACGTCATCCGGATATTTCTTATGCAGACATGAAACATGTATTGGAGGAAGAAAAATGAAAACAACAGTAAGCACAGTACAGAAGATGAAAGATAACGGGGAAAAGATTACAATGCTCACAGCATACGATTATTCTACCGCAAAATTGTTCGATGAAGCTGGAATCGACACAATGTTAGTTGGAGATTCTTTAGGAATGGTTATGCTTGGATATGACTCAACGATCCCTGTAACGGTCGATGACATGATCCATCATGGAGCAGCCGTTGTAAGAGGAGCCCAAAACGCCATGATCGTTGTCGATATGCCATTTTTATCTTATCACACATCTGTATATGATGCGGTAGCAAATGCTGGACGAATCATGAAAGAAACAGGTTGTACAGCAGTAAAATTAGAAGGCGGCAAAAATGTATGTCCACAGATCGAAGCAATCGTAAATGCACAGATCCCAGTATGTGCCCACATTGGACTGACACCACAGTCATCTAATATGTTTGGTGGATTCAGAGTACAGGGAAAAAGCGAAGAAGCAGCCAAAGAACTGATCGAAGCAGCACAGGCAGTCGAGAAAGCTGGAGCATTTATGTTAGTTTTGGAAGGAATTCCTGAGAAATTAGCAGCGATCATTACAAAGAAAGTACATATTCCAACGATCGGAATCGGAGCAAGTCCAGAATGCGACGGACAGGTACTGGTATATCAGGATATGTTAGCAATGTATGGAAACTTTGTGCCTAAATTTGTAAAACAGTTTGCTCAGGTTGGAGAAGTGATGCAGGGAGCAGTCAAAGACTATATCAATGCAGTTAAAGAAGGAACTTTCCCAGGACCAGAAAATACCTATGCGATCAGTGATGACGTAATTGAAAAATTATATTAAAAATTATCAATATAGATTATTAAAAAGATTCGCAACACAGATTACAAAAAGATATATTTTAGTAAGAATATAACCGAAACAGCAGGGAAATTATAAGGACATATTTTATATAGATTCCCATATATAAATGGGAAGAAGGAGTTTTAACAATGAAAATCGTAGCAACAGTAAAAGAAGTCAGAGAACAGGTAAAAGAATGGAAGAAACAGGGATTAAGCGTAGGTTTCGTTCCAACAATGGGATATCTTCATGAAGGACACAAGAGCCTGATGGACGCAGCAAGAAAAGATAACGATAAAGTCGTTGTAAGTATTTTCGTAAACCCAATGCAGTTTGGACCAACAGAAGACCTTGCAACATATCCAAGAGATTTAGAACATGATGCAGCATTATGCGAAAGCGCAGGAGTAGACTTGATCTTCCATCCAGAACCAGAAGAAATGTATGAGAAAGACTTCTGCTCATTTGTGGATATGACAGGACTTACAGAAGGACTTTGTGGAAAAACTCGTCCAATCCATTTCAGAGGAGTATGTACGGTTGTAAATAAATTCTTCAACATCGTAACACCAGACAGAGCATATTTTGGACAGAAAGACGGACAGCAGTTAGCAGTTATCCGCCGTATGGTACGTGACTTAAATATGGATATCGAGATCGTTGGATGCCCAATCGTTCGTGAAGAAGACGGACTTGCCAAGAGTTCAAGAAATACATATTTATCAGAAGAAGAAAGAAAAGCAGCACTGATCTTATCCAAAACAGTTGCTTTAGGAAAAGAACTTGCCAAGACAGAAAAAGATGCAAACAAAGTCGTAGAAGCAATGAAGAAGAATATCGAGACAGAACCAATGGCTAAGATCGACTATGTAGAGGCAGTCGATGCATTATCCATGGCACCAGTTGAGAAACTTGAAGGAACATGTATGCTTGCGATGGCAGTTTACATTGGAAAGACAAGACTCATTGACAACACACTGATTAACGAATAGACTAAAGGAGAAAGAAAAAATGAACATCAGCATGTTAAAAGGAAAAATTCATAGAGCAACAGTAAAACAGGCAGAATTAGATTATGTAGGAAGTATCACAGTTGATCCTGTATTATTAGAAGCAGCAGGAATCTTAGAATACGAACACGTACATATTGTAGACGTTAACAACGGAAGCCGTTTTGAGACATATACAATTCCAGGAGAACCAGGAAGCGGAATGATCTGCTTAAACGGGCCTGCAGCACGCTGCGTTGCAACAGGAGATAAGATCATCATTATCGCATATGCAGATATGACACCAGAAGAAGCAAAGACATTTGAACCAAAAGTTGTATTTGTAGATGATGACAATCAGATTTCCCGCTGCACAAACTATGAAAGACATGGACGTTTAGAAGATATGTAGGAGAAAGAAGATCATGTTAAAAGGAAAAACGATTGTACTGGGTGTGACAGGAAGTATTGCAGCCTATAAGATGGCGAATGTAGCGAGTATGTTAGTGAAACGTGGATGCGAAGTTCACGTAGTTATGACAAAGAACGCGACAAACTTTATCAACCCAATCGCATTTGAAAGTTTGACCAACACAAAATGTCTTGTAGAAACATTTGACCGTAATTTTCAGCTTCATGTAGCACATGTATCACTGACAGACAAAGCAGATGCTATGCTGATCGCACCAGCGTCAGCCAACATCATTGGTAAGATTGCAAATGGAATTGCAGACGATATGTTATCAACAACTGTGATGGCATGTAATAAACCAGTGATCATCTCACCAGCGATGAACACAAAGATGTATAACAATGCAATCCTGCAGGATAATCTTGATAAATTAAGAAGATTTGGATATGAGATCGTAGAGCCTGCGAATGGACATCTGGCATGTGGAACAAGCGGAGCAGGAAAGATGCCTTCAGAAGAAGTACTTGTGGCACATCTTGAGAGAGCCATTGCCAAAGAAAAAGACTTAAAAGGCAAGAAAGTTTTAGTAACAGCAGGACCAACGATTGAAGCGATTGATCCAGTCAGATATATTTCCAATCACTCTTCAGGCAAGATGGGATATGCGATCGCCAAGATGGCAATGCTTCGAGGAGCTGATGTAACTTTAGTTACAGGAAAGACAGCGATCGAACCGCCAATGTTTGTTGATGTGGTACCAGTTGTCAGCGCACAGGATATGTATGATGCAGTGACAAGCAGAAGTGATGAACAAGATATCATCATCAAATCTGCAGCCGTTGCAGACTACACACCAGCGAATGTCAGCGACCAGAAAGTCAAGAAAAAAGACGGTGATATGTCAATTGAACTGGTAAGAACCAAGGACATCTTAAAGACACTTGGAGAGAACAAAAAAGAAGGTCAGTTCCTATGCGGTTTTTCCATGGAGACACAGAACATGTTAGAAAACTCCAGAGCAAAACTTGAGAAGAAAAAGATCGACATGATCGCAGCCAATAACCTGAAGGAACAGGGAGCTGGATTTAACACAGATACAAACGTGATCACACTGATCACAAAAGATGAAGAAAAACAGCTTCCAAAGATGACAAAAGAAGAAGTTGCAGATGCACTTCTTGATTTCATCGTTTCAAGAAATTAGATATTCCAAATGGTAAAAAATCTTTCTAAAAATTAAATAAAATAATCGCTCAACTTCTGGTTTCTTCGTATGACTATGGTATAATAAAAGATATTAATACCAAAGGAGAGTTATGGGATGAAAGCAGTAAATAAAGTTCGATTAATCTATTTACCAGCGATCGTGCTACCAATCTTTGTGATGATAGTATCGATCGCTGGTTTGAGTATAGGGTATTCAAGAATCAACAAGGCAGATCTCTCAGCAGGTTCATTTGAACGGTTTGTCAATCCGTTAAAGACAATGAATACAGAGACACAGGGAATCTTCTTTGAATTAGAAGAACATGTGAATAAAGATCCACAGATTTTTGACAATGAGCAATACTTAAATGATGTGAACAAGAGATTAAAAGACAAAGATTCTTATCTGATCATTCGCAAGAATGGTAAGATCACTTATATAGGACAGACAAATGTCTCTGAAAAACTGATCAACAAGCTTCCATCCTATGGAAATAAAGACAGTGATGCAGACAGAGGATTTTTCGTAAGCCGTCCAGGAAATTATCTTGTGAAACAGCAGGACTTCAAATTCAGTGATGGAGGAAAAGGCTCTGTATTTATTATGACAGACCTTGGAACAGTACTTCCACATTACCGCAATATTTTTATTCAGGTTTCCTGTGCGGTAATCGGCGTATTAATTTTAACAAGTACATTTTTATCATGGTTTATGTATCGCGAATTCGTAAGTCCGATCAGAGAATTGAAAGCCGGTGCGGAGCGTATCAAGGATGGAAATCTCGATAATGACGTTGTGATCAACAGCGGCGGCGAGGAGATCAGAGAATTATGCAATGCATTTAATGAGATGCGTGCGGAATTAAAGGATTCGATCGATGCAAGAATCGTTTATGAAAAACAGAACAGAGATTTGATCAGTAACATTTCCCATGACCTGAAGACACCGATCACGGCGATCAAAGGATACGTGGAAGGAATCATGGATGGCGTGGCAGATACTCCAGAGAAGATGGACCGCTACATTAAGACCATTTATAATAAGGCAAATGATATGAACGTACTGATCAACGAATTATCCCTGTATTCAAAGATCGATTCCAATATCATTCCATACAATTTTGAGAAAATCAACATCAATTCCTATTTCAAAGACTGTGTAGACGAGATTGGAGCAGACCTTGAACAGCGGGGAATGATGTTCTCATACCGTAATTATTGTGCAGCAAATGTAATGGTAACAGCCGATCCTGAACAGCTTAAGAGGGTTGTTAACAATATTATTAATAACGCATGCAAATATAACAATAAGGCCAAAGGAAAGGTAAGCATTACCTTAACAGAATTTGACCGCAAGGTACAGGTAGCGATCAAGGATAATGGAATCGGAATATCCAAAGAAGATCTCCCACACATTTTCCGAAGAACCTACCGTGCAGATATGTCAAGAAATTCCGCAGGAGGAAGTGGTCTTGGATTATCAATCTGCAAGAAGATCATCGAAGAACACGGCGGAGAGATCTGGGCAGAGAGTAAACTGCGTACCGGAACGACAATATTCTTTACATTAAATAAAGTACTCGATCAGTCAAAGGAGAAATAACATGAGCAAAGTATTAATCGTAGAAGACGAACTTTCAATTGCAGAATTAGAGAAAGATTATTTGGAACTTAGTTCATTTGAAGTAGAGATTGAAACAGATGGACAGCAGGGACTTGAGAAAGCATTAAAGAATGATTTTGATATGATCATTTTAGATATTATGCTTCCAGGAGTCGATGGATTTGAGATTTGTAAACAGATCAGAGAAGCAAAAGAAATCCCAATTCTTATGGTATCCGCAAGAAAAGAAGATATCGATAAGATCAGAGGTTTAGGACTCGGAGCAGATGATTATATTACCAAACCATTCAGCCCAAGTGAATTGGTAGCAAGAGTGAAAGCACATTTAAACCGTTATCAGAGACTTGTAAACAATCAGATGGAAGTCAATGATATCATCGAGATCCGTGGATTAAAGATCGATAAGACAGCAAGACGTGTATATTTAAACGGAGAAGAGAAAGTCTTTACAACAAAAGAGTTTGACCTGTTAACATTCTTGGCAGGACATCCAAACCGTGTATTTACCAAAGAAGAATTATTTAATAAAATCTGGGATATGGAATCTCTCGGAGATATTGCAACAGTTACGGTTCATATCAAGAAGATCAGAGAAAAGATTGAAGTTAATACAGCAAAACCACAGTATATTGAGACAATCTGGGGTGTTGGATACCGCTTCAAGATGTAGGAGTACCTTATGAGAAAAAATAAAAAGATAAAGATTATATACAAAGATGAGCAGATCGTTGTGTGCGAGAAACCAAAAGGAACCCCTGTTTCCAGTGATAAGACAGGAGATATGGATCTTTTGCACCAGCTGAAGAATCAGTTATTCTTTGAAGAGAATATGGACGGAGAACCAGAACTATATTTAGTACACCGTCTGGACAGACCAGTTGGCGGAGTCATGGTATTTGCAAGAACGAAAGAGGCAGCAGCATCCTTGACAGATCAGATCAAAGACCATACATTTGAGAAAGACTATCAGGCTGTTTTAACAGGCTGGCTTCCACAGGACGAAGGAACTTTTAGAGACTTTTTATTAAAAGATCCAAAGAACAATGTATCGAAAGTAGTCAAAGAAGGAACCAAAGGTGCCAAAGAAGCAATCCTTGATTATGAAGTCATTGATATGATGGAAGATTCCAAGATGAAATACACATACTGTCTGATTCATTTAGAGACAGGACGGCATCATCAGATCCGTGTCCAGACATCAAGCAGAGGATTTGGAATCTGGGGAGATACAAAGTACAATCCAATCTACCAGAAGACAAAGAAGAAATACAAAGAGATCGGGTTATTTGCAGCAAGGATCGCCTTTGATCATCCAATAACTGGAGAGAGAATGGTATTTAAAGCAGATCCAAGCGGAGAAGCATTTGACTTATTAGAGATGACAGAATAACGGGAGATGATTAGAAAAGATGAGATTCAGACCATGTATTGATATTCACAACGGCAAGATCAAACAGATTGTAGGAGGAAGCCTTCTTGATCAGGGAGATTTTGCAACAGAGAATTTTGTATCCGAAAAAGACGGCACATTTTATGGAAAACTATATAAAGATAATCACTTAAACGGCGGGCATATCATTATGCTCAATGCCAGAGATTCACAGTACTATGAAGAAGATAAAGTACAAGCCTTAAAGGCACTCAAAGCATTTGAAGGAGGACTTCAGATCGGCGGCGGGATCACAGATGAGAATGCAAAAGAATTTATCGAAGCAGGAGCATCCCATGTGATCGTGACATCTTTTGTATTTGCAGGCGGCAAGATTCACTATGACAGACTAGATTCTTTAAAAGAAAAAGCAGGAAAAGAACATCTTGTACTTGACCTTAGCTGCAGAAAGAGAGATGATAGATACTATATCACAACAGACCGCTGGCAGAAGTTTACGGAAGAAGAATTAACCGTGGAGCTTCTTCACAAACTGGAATCATGGTGTGATGAATATCTGATCCATGGAGTTGATGTGGAAGGAAAAGCACAAGGAATCGATCAGGAACTTGTGAAACTGTTAGCACAGTATGACGGCAATAAAGTCACATATGCAGGAGGCGTTAAGAATTTTGACGATCTTGAACTGTTGAAAAACTTTGGGAATGATAAGATCGATGTAACGATCGGAAGTGCCTTGGATTTATTTGGCGGAGATATGGAATTTGCGAAAGTTTTAGAATATTGTGATTCCATCATAGAGAGCTGATAGAACTTTCATAGACAACTGAAAGGAACATAGAAGGGAGGCTTGGATAATGAAACTATTATATGAAGCCAGTAATTTTACGATACAGGCAAGATGGGTGATCCCATTTGCGATATTAGGAATCATAGGAGTATTACTCCTCGTATTTTCAAAGAAACCATTTTTTAAATTGTTATCCGCAGTATGTCTTGTGATCTGTGCGGTTGCAGCATTGAGATTCTGCTTTGGATACATGCAGGTGATCCACGCATATAAGCAGGGTGATTATAAGAGTGTCGAAGGCTATGTAGAGAACTTTACGCCAGCATCCAGCGGCGGAGAAGATCAGGAAGATATGGAAGAAGAAAGCTTTGATATCAAAGGCGTTCATTTTTCCTATGGTGATAAATTCATCAAGAAGTTTGGATATCACAGACCATCGACACAAGGTGGATATATTAAGAGAGATGGACAGTATCTGAAGATCGGTTATATTACAACCGAGAAAGGATATGTCATCGTAAAGATTCAAGAGAGAAAATAAAAATACCGCAGATCTCATAGATTCATAGATCTGCGGTATTTTTATACTTACGATATCTTAGACAATATCGAGATTAGTTCTTGCGCATATATTCAGCACTTTTCTTAGTAAGTTTTGCACGTAAACCACGTTTCTCTGGTTCTGGTGGTGCTACATTACGAAGATTCTTGATAGATGTAATATAAATTCCACTTACAACGGCTTTGATCTCAGCCTTTACAGGAACATCATCAAAGATTGCTTCATCACATAATAATGGTGTGATCTTAGGTCCGATCTTTGCTTTTACAACTGGTACTTTAGATAATCTGGCACGTTTTGGAATGTTGTCTGTTACCATCTTAGGAAATCCAGCATCCATGATCTTCATTCGTTTCTTGTCAATGACAAGCATATTAACTGTCTGTGCCATCTGATCTAATTGTGCACGCTGGTCTTCCTGTTTGGCCTGCATCTTTCTACCAACAAAGTACAGAACACCAAGAATGATCGCAGCGATAACTGCAATAATAAGTATGACTGTCCAAATACTCATATTTCTCTTCTCCTCCTAGTATATACATTTGAATATCTTAACTATTATAACATCTTTTTTCTAACTTGTCTTATGTTTTTTTCTCATTTCGATAATTTCTTCACGAATTGTAGCTCCAAGATGCTTTTTCTCAGCTCGTTCAAGCTGATCTGGATAGATTGGTTGTCCAAAAGTAATATGAACAGTTGTAGGTTTTACCTGAAAACGTTTGTTATTCTCAAGAATATCAGCGGTACCTGAAATTGCCATAGGAATGACAGGAACTTTGGCTTTCAGAGCTGGTCGTAAGCTTCCTTCTTTAAATTCATGAGGATCTTCATCCTGGTTTCTTGTACCTTCAGGGAAGATCGCGATAGAAAATCCATCTTTTAAAAGCTGTGTACCTTCATTCATTGTAGCAAGTCCTGCTTTGATATTCTTACGGTCTAAAAACAGACAGTTGATAAAACGCATCCAGTGTGCCAGACAAGGAATCTTCTCCATCTCTTTCTTGGCAAAGAATCCCATTCCACGTCCAGTCGCAACATAGCTACATAAAATGTCATAATAACTGCTGTGATTTCCAACATATAAAACAGCAGTATCATCTGGTATATTTTCCTCACCATCAACAACCAGTTTCGTGCCAGCCATAGCAAGGCAGAGCTTAAAAGATTTTAAAATCATACGCTGTGCCATAGAGGAACGTTTGTGAGATTTTCCACTTTTGTTCCAATGCTCAAATAATGGATACAGTGGTGCAGTCAGTGTCAGGAAAAAGAACAGATAAATAATATCCGCAAAAAAACGAATCATGATTGTTCTCCCTTCTATAAGTTATAGTTTGTGTTTGATATTTAAATTATTTTTTGTGGTTTGCATCGAGCAATTCATGCTTTAACTTGTAAAGAGGCATGGAAAGATCGACGTATACTTCTTGTGGATTTACAAGACGACGGCTTTCATCCCATAATGTATTTAATTCATCCTTACAATAAGAACGGATATCCATGACAGAAGGACTCTCATAGAAACACTGTCCTTTGATAAATATAGGGACAAGCAGTTCGCGTAATGTATAAGTTCCTCCAGCAAGTGTAGATTTCTTCCATGTAGCCTGAGGATCAAAGATCGTAAGATTATCAGCTTCATTATATTCTTCCCCAACGAGACAGATCAGATCACCACGGATCTTACCGTCTTCTTTTCCGTAAATACGATAGATTGTTTTGTCTCCTGGATTTGTGATCTTCGCAGGATTTTCAGAAATCTTGATCTTCGCTGTAAATTCTTCAGATCCTTTATGCTTAGAGGCAGCAAGTTTATATACACCGCCAAATGCAGGGCAGTCTTCAGAAGTGATCAATTTCGTACCAACACCCCATGAAGTGATCGGAGCCCCTTGCGCTTTTAAACTGGAGATCAGATTCTCATCAAGGTCACCAGAAGCAGCGATCACAGCATCAGGGAAACCTGCTTCATCAAGCATCACACGGGCTTTCTTTGTAAGGTAAGCAAGGTCACCACTGTCCAAACGGATTCCATAATGCTTTGGCATATGCCCTTCATCCCTTAATTCCTTAAATACACGAATTGCATTAGGAACACCAGAACGTAAGGTATCATAAGTATCTACAAGCAAAGTGCAGGAATCAGGGTAAAGATCCGCATAAGCACGGAAAGCACTGTACTCATCATCAAAACTCATGATCCAGCTGTGTGCGTGAGTTCCAAGGATCGGAACATCAAAACACTTACCGGCAAGGACATTGGAAGTACCATCACAGCCGCCGATCACAGCAGCTCTGGCACCATAAGTACCAGCATCCGGTCCCTGCGCACGACGGAGTCCGAATTCCATAACACCACTTCCTCCAGCAGCATAAACAACACGAGAAGCCTTCGTAGCGATCAGACTCTGATGATTGATGATATTTAAGATTGCAGTTTCTACAAGCTGGGCTTCCATGATCGGAGCTTTCACTTTAAGAAGTGGCTCTCTTGGGAAAACGACAGTCCCTTCAGGAATCGCATAGATATCTCCTGTAAAATGATATCCGGCAAGATATTCCAGAAAGTCCTCATCAAAGATTCCCTGATTACGAAGATAATCGATATCATCGTAAGAAAAAGACAAGTTCTTGATGTAATCAATGACTTGATCTAAACCGCAAGTGATCGCATAACCACTTCCGGATGGATTGTCACGATAAAAAACATCAAAAACAACAGTTTCGTCGTTACCTGTTTTAAAATATCCCTGCATCATGGTTAATTCATAAAGATCAGTCAGCAAGGTAAGATGATTTATATCCATAAATACTCCTTCGCTACATACAAAAATATCAGGCCTGCATTGATCAGGCCTATACAGCACATATTATAACATAATTTGACAATAACAAACAATATTCTTCTCAAAGTTGCGAGTCAATAATTTCCTTTAGTTTTAACAAGATATCTTCTTCATCATTCCCGGAAACTTTTATGATTATGTGTTCACCGAGGCTGGCAGAAGATGTCATCATCTGGATCGGATCAGCAACATCAATGATCTGTCCATTGTGTTCCATGATAACTTTGGAAGAAGATTTACGTGCAATAGCCGCAAGAGCAGCACAAGGTTGTGCATGAAGTCCTCTTGGTGATTTGATCGTAAAATCATATATTTTCATAAAATCAATCCTCTTTCTGTTCAGATAGTTCTAAGTAACCTTATTGTAACATAAAATAGTAAGACGGACAAAAAGAGGAGGAGAAAATGAGGTATAAAATGATATATATACTTTTTTTAATATTTTTATTGATCACAATTCCATACGTGATCACAGTATTTTTAAGACGGCAGGACGCAAATACACAATTTGAAAACTATGACAGTGGCTATCAGGTCATTTCAGGAAACAAGAAAGACGATCTTGAGACCTGCCTGTTAAAAATACTTCCAGGGCAGATTTCCATGGATCAGGAAGAGGAAGCAGTCAAAGCACAGGCAGTGATACTGCGAACCGATATTATAAGAAGAATGGGAAATAAAAAACAGATATCAAAACAAAAACTTCCATATACAACCTATGAAGACAGCCAGTACAGGAAGGAACTTGGAAATCGTGCATATCAGACAATGAACCAGAAACGGAAGAAAGCAGTCAGCGAAACAACAGGCAAAGTGATCACATACAAAAATAAACTGATAGAACCATACTTTCACGCATTAAGTGTTGGAATGACACTCGATTCACGAGAATGGTTTGGAAAAGACCTCCCATACATCAGAGAAAAAGAGAGCTTAAGCGATATCGAAGCGAAAGATTACATGAGCGTGAAAGTTCTAAGTTATGAAAAGATCAGCAGTACGATCAAAGCAAAGACGAACAAAGAAATCACAAAAGAGCGGTTAGAGAAAAATCTAAGGACTGGAAGAACAACAAAAAATGGATATGTAAGACAAGTCTATGCAGATCCCCTTATGATCAAAGGCGAAGACTTTGCACAGTGGTTTCATTTAGCATCGAATAATTTTTATTTTGAACAGTACAAAGGCCAGGTAAGGATTGTCTGCCTTGGAAAAGGAAATGGTCTTGGAATGAGCCAGTATGGAGCAGGAGTGATGGCGAAACAAGGAAAAAATTATAAAAAAATTTTGAAATATTACTATCCAAAGACGACGATCACAAATCTGTATGAATAAACAATGTGAAATGGGCAAAACTATGTTTGAGGTGATGAATATGAGAAAAAACAGCAAGGAAAGCCCATTTCAGTTAAGAAAATATTATGGGATCATGATCGTTTTATTTGTATTATTTCTTGGAGTTATGGCATACTACAGTGCGACATTCCGGCAGAAGAGAGATCAGGCAAAACAGGAAATAAAACTAGAAGAACGGTCGATCGGAGCAAACAACAGTGCAACCAGCAAGACAACACAGATGACAACAGAGAAAACAAAAGAAAAGACAGAACCATCAAAGACGCAAACGAAACGTACCATGAGTGAAAATGTTGCGTATAATGGTACATCAAAACTTACCTGGCCGGTCAAAGGCAATATCATTCTTCCATACAGCGTGGATTCCACCATTTATTTTGAATCCCTTGACCAGTACAGGATCAACAAAGGAATCCTGATCGAAGCAAAAGAAGGAACCGAGGTAAAAGCAGTCAAGCAGGCAAAAGTCAGAGAGATCAGAAAGTCAGCAGAATATGGACAAACTATTCTGATGGATCTTGGAAATGACTATACCGTATTGTACGGGCAGTTAAAAGACATCAAAGTAAAAGAAGGAACATTAGTAAATGCAGGAACTGTGATCGCAAAAGTAGCAGAGCCAACAAGCTATTACACATTAGAAGGAACCAATCTCTATTTTCAGATGGAAAAAGATAAAAAGAGTGTAGATCCTTTAAAATATCTGGAATAAAACTGTGACAAAAATAAAAAAAGACTATAATATATAGTAAGAAAACAACAGCCATAACATAACCGGCTGATGTAGAGGAAAGGCGGTCAGATTTGATCTGGCAGCCTTTCTTCAAAGAAAAGCCGGTAAAATATACAGACAGAGGATAAGACAGATGAAAAATGTAACTTACATATTAAAATGCAATGACAACAGTTTATACACTGGATGGACAAATGACATCACACACCGCCTGAAGATGCACAATGAAGGAAAAGGCGCAAAGTATACAAGAGGGAGAGGCCCTGTAGAACTTGTCTATCTTGAAGAATTTGAGACAAAACAGGAAGCCATGAGCAGAGAAGCAAAGATCAAACGCCTTAGCAGAAAGGAAAAGCTCCTGTTGATAGAAACCTACCAGCAGGAGCAAAAGGTAAAAAAGTAAATATAACTCATATATCAATAAAAGAGATATGATAACAAATTAAATCTGGAACATTAAGATCATATGGCATAAGCTTCCACCCATCACAAACAGATGAAAGATCTCATGCAGACCAAAATTCTTCCAGTGATTCTCAAACCAAGGAATCTTCAGTGCATAGATCACACCGCCAACTGTATAAATAATACCGCCGGCAAGCAGCCATCCAAAAGAAGCACGGGAAAGAGCATGAATGATCGGTGCGATCGCAACGATGCAAAGCCATCCCATGGCAATATACATCACAGAAGACACCCATTTCGGACAAGTAACCCAGAACATCTTAAATACGATACCAAGGATTGCAATCGTCCAGATTACAGCTAATAATCCATAACCAACCTTACCGCCAAGAACGATCGTACAGATCGGAGTATAAGAACCAGCGATCAATACAAAGATCATTGCATGATCGAGCTTCTTAAGCTTCTTATTGATCCTTGGTGAGATATTAAAAGAGTGGTAAGCAGTACTCGCACCATAAAGTCCGATCATACTTAAAGTAAATACGATCAGAGAGACGATGCGGACATAATCACCGCTTAAAAAACTCTTGATGATCAAAGGGATGGAAACGATCGCTGCAAGGATCATTCCAATTAGATGAGTAATAGCACTTCCGGGATCTTTTAATTTATGTTTCATGGTAAAACCTCCAGTCATTCTAGTATGATAAAATTCGTTATGTAGTATTGAAAACTACATCTAACTTTCTTACATACTACAACTATTTGCCCAATATTGCAAGGGCTTTTCAAAAAAAAGTGAATCTGATATAATGTTAACAATTATATGATTAAGACAAAAACAACAGACAGAATGGATATGAATATGGAAAAAACGAAGAAAGCCTATGAGATCGTCATAGACAGTATCAAAGAACAGATCATGGATCAGGAACTCGTTCTAGGACAAAGTCTTCCACCAGAGAGAGAAATCTCAGAGAAGCTTGGAGTCAGCAGGAATTCCGTCCGTGAAGCATTAAAGATCTTAACCGTCATGGGAGTTGTCTCAAGCAGACAAGGAGCAGGAAATTATATCTCAGGAAATTTTAAGGGATATATGGTAGATGCCCTTTCTATGATGTTTATGCTGGATAAGCTTGATTATGACCAGATCAACCAGATCCGTATCGGACTGGAGATGCAGGCATATGCACTTGCAGTTAAGAATGCAGAGACAAAAGACATCATAGAATTACAGGAATACGTGAATGCACTGGATCAGAGTACGGATGATAATGAGAAAGCAATGTATGATAAGAAGATCCATTATGCGATCGCAAAAGCATCCGGCAATGTTCTGATCGTGAACATCTTAGATGCTCTGTCAGAAGTGATCGATATCTTTATTTCTGAGATGCGAAGAGAGATCTTAAGAACAGAGAAACGAAAAGGAATGCTGCAGGAAGCACATAAGCAGATCGTGGAATGTTTATTAAAGAGAGATGTGGACAATGGACAGAAAGCATTGATGGAACATTTTGATATGATTGATAAAATTATTCACAAAGAACTTTAAGGGTAGAGCCGTTTCGGCTCTTCTTTTTTATGCAAGATTAACAAAAAAATAAAAAATATGAAATAAGACTTTACAAAACTAGACAACGTATATATAATAAAAACATAAATTGGTAGTACCAATAAGATGAAACAGATAAAAAAGAAAATGGATGCGGAAAACATCCAAATTTTTTTAAAACAAAATTGGTAGTACCAATTCAGAGCGGAAGAGCTTAAGATAAAGGATAGAAAGTCTTAGGAATGAGGAGGAATAGCAATGGACATTTTAGTATGTATCAAACAGGTACCGGCATCTAATAAAGTAGAAGTCGATCCAGTAACCGGTGTACTGTTAAGAAACGGAGCCGATTCAAAGATGAATCCATATGATCTGTATGCGTTAGAGACAGCGCTTAAGATCAGAGAAGAAGTAGGCGGAACGATCAGCGTGATCAGCATGGGACCACCACAGGCAATGGCAGTCATCAGAGAAGCATTCGCCATGGGAGTTGATCGTGGAGCATTATTATCTGACCGAAGATTCGGTGGAGCCGATGTACTGGCAACAAGTTATACGATCGCACAGGGAATCAAGAAGATGGGAGATTTTGATTTGATCCTTTGTGGAAAACAGACAACTGACGGAGATACAGCACAGGTTGGTTCCGAAGTATCTGAATGGTTAAATATCCCAAGCGTATCAAATGTAAAGAAGATATCTAAAGTAGAATCCGATGCGATCACGATCGAGATGGATCTGCCGGAAGAACTGGAGATCGCCAAAGTCCAGTATCCATGTCTGTTATCTGTAGATAAAGACATCTTCCAGCCAAGACTTCCATCCTATGTAAAGAAGATGGATACAGCAGATCGTGAGATCGAAGTATATTCCTTAGATGATATGGAAGACAAAGACGAAACACATTATGGATTAAATGGATCACCAACACAGGTAAAACGAATTTTCCCTCCAACAGCCAATGACCATCACGAAGTATGGGACGGAGATGGAAGTGAAGTCGCAGACAAGTTATTCCATATGATCACAGATATGAAATTTATCTAAAGGGGGAAAGAATAATGCCAAGATTAGTAATACATCAGGAAAAAGTTGAAGATCCACAGGTTCTGGTTGATATTTGTCCATTTGGAGCGATGGAAGAAAAGGACGGAAAACTTTCCATCAACGCTGCATGTAAGATGTGCAGACTTTGCGTAAAGAAAGGACCAGCCGGAGCTGTTGAATATGTAGAAGATGAGAAGAAAGAAGAGATTGATAAGAGCCAGTGGAACGGAATCGCAGTCTATGTCGATCATGTTGACGGAGAGATTCATCCAGTTACATACGAACTGATCGGTAAAGCAAGAGAACTGGCAAGAAAGATCAATCATCCAGTCTATGCTTTGTTTATGGGAAATAACATCGAAGATAAAGCAGAAGAATTATTACATTACGGAGTCGACAAAGTATTTGTCTACGACTTCCCAGAATTAGCAAGATTTAAGATTGAATCTTATACATCTGTATTTGAAGATTTCATTAAGAAACACCAGCCATGTGCGATCCTTACTGGAGCAACAACTGTCGGAAGACAATTAGCACCAAGGGTAGCAGCAAGAATGAAGACAGGACTGACTGCTGACTGTACGATCCTTGAGATGGATGAGAACACAGACCTGTCCCAGATCCGACCAGCATTTGGTGGAAATATCATGGCACATATCTTAACACCAAACAACCGACCACAGATGGCAACCGTAAGATATAAAGTCATGAATGCACCAGAGAGAACTGAGGAAACACACGGAGAGATCATCCCATGCGCGATCGATAAAGAAAAGATCAAAGCACACGTAGATGTTTTAGATATTGTAAAGAAAGAACCAGAGAAATTTATTGAATCCGCTGATGTCTTAGTTGTTGCAGGACGAGGAATCAAGAAAGAAGAAGACCTTGCAATGATCAAAGAATTAGCAGAACTGTTAGACGGACAGGTAGCCTGCACAAGACCACTTGCAGAAGCAGGATGGGTAGAAGCAAAATGCCAGGTAGGATTAAGTGGAAGAACTGTACGCCCGAAACTGATCATTACCTGTGGTGTATCAGGAGCCATCCAGTTTGTCGCTGGAATGGATCACTCTGACTGCATCGTATCCATTAATTCCGATGAAAAAGCACCAATCTTTAAGACAGCACACTATTGTCTGGTAGGAGATGTCTATGACATCGTACCAAAACTGATCGAGAAGATTAAAGCTGCGAAAGGGGCGTAAGAGATATGAGTTATAAGAAATTTGATCAAGCAGATTTAGAAGTTATCAAGAATATCGTAAAAGACGAAGAAAGAATTTTATATGCAGAAAATATCAACGAAGAATACAGCCATGATGAATTAGGTGGAGCAAGCAGCTACCCAGATGTGGTAGTCAAAGCAACATCCGCAGAAGAAATTTCACAGATCATGAAATACGCATATGAAAATAATATTCCGGTCACACCAAGAGGAGCTGGAACCGGTCTGGTAGGATCATCCGTAGCAATTGAACACGGAATCATGATCGATTCAAGCCTTATGAATCATATATTAGAACTTGACGAAGAAAACTTAACGATCACAGTAGAACCAGGAGTTTTATTGATGGAACTTGCTGCCTACGTTGAGGATCACGATTTCTTCTACCCACCAGATCCAGGAGAGAAATCCGCAACGATCGGTGGAAATATCAGCACAAATGCCGGTGGTATGCGTGCCGTAAAATATGGCGTGACCAGAGATTATGTCAGAGGTCTTGAAGTCGTTCTTCCAAATGGAAAGATCGTGGAATTTGGTGGAAAGGTTGTAAAAAACAGTTCCGGATATTCCTTAAAAGACCTGATGATCGGTTCCGAAGGAACCTTAGGCTTTATCACAAAAGCCACATTAAAATTACTCCCTCTGCCTAAAAAGGCAATTAGTTTACTGATACCATTTAAAACCTTAAAAGAAGCAATTGACACAGTACCTCTCATTATTAAATCCAAAGCAATCCCAACCGCTATTGAGTTTATGCAGAGGGAGGTCATCATTGATGCAGAAGAGTACCTAGGTAAAAAATTCCCAGATTCCCAATCCGATGCGTACCTTCTGCTCAAGTTTGATGGCAATTCAACAGAAGAGATTGAAGCAGACTATGACAAGGTTGCAAAACTTTGCTTAGAAGCAGGAGCGATCGATGTACTGATCTCAGACACAGAAGAAAGAGAAGAATCTATCTGGAAAGCCAGAGGAGCCTTCCTTGAAGCGATTAAAGGATCTACAACCGATATGGATGAGGTAGATATGGTCGTACCAAGAAATAAAGTCAACGAAATGGTAGAATATCTGCATAACTTACATAATGAAGTAGATATCCGTATCAAGAGTTTCGGACATGCCGGAGATGGAAACCTTCATTCTTATATCTTAAAAGACGACTTAAGCCAGGAAGAATTTGAAAAACGAATGGCAGCAGCAATGGAAAAAATCTACGAAAAGGCTGCACAGTTAGGTGGAAAAGTATCCGGAGAACATGGAATCGGATTTGCAAAGAAACCATATTTAAGAGAATCTCTTGATCCTGAAACCATTGAATTGATGAGCGGAATCAAGAAAGCATTTGATCCAAAGAATATCCTGAATCCACATAAAGTATTCCAAGGTTAAATGAAAGAAGATTGGAAACATACATTCATAGAAACCCTCTTAAGTTTAAAAATACACAAAGCAGACAGGAAAGACCCTCCTGTCTGCTTTGTGTACGTGAAATAATACAATTTGCTTAAAAATGGTTGACATAACGTGCTGAAATATATATACTAAAAATAGTAACAATTACTATTTGAATAAAAGAAAGAAGGAAGGGAAGAGGTTATGCAGCCAGCAACAAAGAAAAGCAAACAAAGGGATGCAATCATCAAATTTTTAATGACTCGCAAAGACCATCCGACTGCCGACATGGTATATATGAACATCAAAGAGGAGTTTCCAAAGATCAGTCTTGGAACGGTCTATCGAAATCTTGCATTATTAAGCGAGCGAGGGGAGATACTAAAGTTATCTTACGAAGGAGGAGCAGATCATTACGATGCATGCACTGATCCACACTATCATTTTGTATGTCAGGAATGTGGAGCAGTCATTGATCTGGATATGGCACCGATCGATGAGAAGCTGAATGAGATCGCAAGCGAGAATTTTCCAGGAGAGATTACACAGAACGTTGTATATTTTAAAGGAATTTGCAAAAATTGTTTAAAAAAGCATTGACAAAAATACAATGTGATGGTAATATAAAGACAAGTTAAAAATAGTAACAATTACTATTTTTAATTCAGAGATACTAAGCCGTAAGGCAAAGCAATATAAATGATTATATAAAGTATAAAGGAGAACAAGATTATGAAGAAATGGATTTGTACAGTATGCGGATATGTATATGAAGGAGAACAGGCACCAGAGAAATGTCCACAGTGTGGAGTACCAGCTGATAAGTTCAAAGAGCAGGTAGAAGGAGAAAAAGAATGGGCAGCAGAACACGTAGTAGGTGTTGCCAAAGGTGTCAGTGAAGATATCTTAGCTGATTTAAGAGCAAACTTCGAAGGGGAATGTTCTGAAGTTGGAATGTACCTTGCAATGGCAAGAGTTGCTCACAGAGAAGGATATCCAGAGATCGGATTATACTGGGAGAAAGCAGCATACGAAGAAGCAGAACATGCAGCTAAATTCGCTGAATTATTAGGTGAAGTTGTAACAGACAGCACAAAGAAGAACTTAGAGATGCGTGTTGATGCAGAACACGGAGCAACAGAAGGTAAATTTGACCTTGCAAAACGTGCGAAAGCAGCGAACTTAGATGCAATCCATGATACAGTTCACGAGATGGCCAGAGACGAAGCTCGTCATGGTAAAGCATTTGAAGGATTATTAAAGAGATACTTCGGATAAGAAGGATTAATTTTCATAAAATAAATTGGCTGGGTTATTCCATATAATGGATAACCCAGCCAATTTGTTTTTTGACTTTATAGCAAAATCTTATAAAATTAAAGAGATAATTATACAAATAAACGATCAAATTCTGTTTTTACAAATTCTCGGCATTCAGACATATCAGCAAATTCTGGTTCAAGTTTTGTTATTTTGCTTTCAGATAATTCAAAACTTGGAAGACCAAGCTGTTCAGTGAATGTTCGAATTGCATTTGCTCTTTCATGATTGTCTGTAGTAACATAACCATCCAATTGTTCAAAAAACTGTCCCATTTTGTCAAATTGCCAATTGGTATTTCCTAGCGAAAAGACACGGCTTTCAAGATCATATCTGATAACAAAAGGTTCAATTTCAGACCATACTTCTCCGTGAATATAAAGATTTTCATTATTAGTGTATAATTGAGAAAATCTTGAGATTAATTCCTCTATATCCTGATTCCTTATATCAGAAATATAACTGTTTGGTTTAGGAACAGGGATGATATCAACACGACTTTTATTTGGTGTAAAATAATTCTGATCTAAAACATAATAATCTTGTCCACGATATTTTGCGGTTTGTAGTGGAATGGATTTAAAGTCTTCAGCATTAGTATTTGCAGCAATAGAAAATTCATAAATTTTATTGGAATCTAATTTCATTTTTTCAATTCCAAATTGAACCATGTCAGGACAGGTAAATAAAAATTTATCGAATACCATATTATAAAGTTTATTTTGATTAAAATATGTATGTGCCTTTGGAGAGTTATCGGTCTCTGGTAAAAACAAATTATTTTTCTGTCTAGGTTCTACATAGAATTTTCCTTTTGTGTTATCCATATCTAAAAGAGTCAGCCAAACGGCTCTAATATAACCGAGTCCAATTACATAATCGAAGGATAAGTCTCCCCAGATTTTTTTTCGTTCGCGTTCTAAGATATTATTGTCTAGTTTTTGGTATGCATCATATACATTTTCAAATTGTTGCATGTTACGAATTAAATATTGTGTTTTTCTGTATTGTTCCATGGTTTCACAATAAGTACCTTTTCTCTGCAATACACGAACATGTTTATTTAAATTTTCAATCTGAAGTTTTGATATTTCATTGTCTAATCCTTTTGATAATAATAATGTTACATCAAATCGTGAATAATCAAATTGTGATGTTAAAAAATCAATACAAGGATAAATTAAAGAGAATTCATTCCATTTCACATAGATTGCAATAGTTTCTTTTTCTTTTTTGAAAATATGTTCTGTTGCGTTTATTGATTTTTCAAGAATGATATTGATTTTATCCTGGGCAATATCAGATTCTAAAATTGGTTTATGATAGACATCTTTGATTCCATATAATTCATGTAATTTATCTAATTCATCGTGATCTTTTACGATAATTTTAGAAGATTTCAGCATTGCAGTGGAAAAAGGAATACGAGCGACTCGATTTTCCTGTGCAAGAGTGTTATGGGAACAAAGATAGATCACGGTTTGTTCTTTCCTTCTTATAAACCAAAATGGTAAAATACTGTCAGTAACAATTGTTTGTGCAGTTGCCAGATATTCATGAGCTTTCTCTGTTCGGAAACGATGTGTTTCAATTGTATTCTTCAGAATTTCGGCATCAATTTCTTTCTGCGCAATGGCAACAACTTTTTTATTCCCTTTATTGGCTAAAGTATCAGAAATGATACTGGAAAGTTCGTCGGAATCTTTTAAATTTGAGCCAACAAATAAAATTAAATCTGAACGAACAGGATCTTTTAATTTTGAACCATAGGCGATATTATATTTTCGCACGTCGTTCATTTCTTTTGCATATTTTCCGCAAAAGTCTTCATATGAGATTACGTTATTTTCCAATTCCATAGTATATCCTCCATCTTAAATTATAAGATTGCATTCTCAAATTCTTCATAAGCTTCTTTGTTATATTGTTCCAGATCAAAATTACAAACAGGTATATTACCATCACGGAATTCACAAAGAGCATTGTAAATACTTTCTGGGGTCTGTTTGATCAGCAGCTGTCCATCTGGGTATAGACTGCTTCGCACTGTTGAGAAATCAGAAACAATAATAGGAAGTCCACAAGAACGAGCTTCTAATAATACCATAGGAAGTCCCTCATGATGAGATGGAAGGACAAAACAATTACAACGGCGCATGATTGCAAAAGGATTTCTGACAATTCCTGTTAAAATGACGCTGTCTTCTAGTCCATATTCTTTGATTTCAGCTTCCAGATTTGGACGTAATGGCCCTTCTCCAACGATATATAATTTAGATTTTGGAGTTTCTTTATGGAATTTTCTAAAAGCTTTTATAAGTGAAGTATGGTTTTTCTCTGTAGATAAACGTCCACAGCTGACAAAACTGATTTCATCATCACTTGGTAGCTCAACTAAATCCATGCTGTATGCATTGACTTCAGAAGGAATATTTTCATTTGGCCAATATTTTTTGCCATTCATTTCAAAAACAGAATCGTCTTTGATACAGTTTTCGATTCGTTCAATATCAACAATATTTTTTGCATATGTAAATTTATCTTTTGTGTCTGAAGCTCCAAGTTTTTTCTTATTAACTTCCATTACAGATTCACCGCAGGAAACCAGACGATCAAATTTATTGTATATAGAAGTTACATAATTCATATTTCTTAACAATGGTTTTTTACCATTCACTGTTCGATTCATATCAGCTTTAATATCGTTATGCAGCCAGATGCATTTATGAATCGCATTGCCGGCTGAAAACATGGAAGCATTAATAGGACTGTATCCATTAAATTCCACAATATAATCAAATTCAGCAAAACCAAATGCTCGTTTAAATTCACGTTTTGAAACTTGATGAGGGTAGATTCTATCTACAAATTTTTTAGTCTTTTCTCTGCTTAAGTAAATACAGAATTCTCGACGGATTTCTTCATCAAGGCTGGCAGAGATAGGTCCTTTTCTTAGTAAAACACGAATTTCTTTTCTTAAATTTTCTACACGAGCATCCAAGGCTGCATTTTTTCTGCTGTCCTGAGTCAGGTATACAGTTACATCAAATTTATCATAGTCAATCATAGATAATAAATTTAAGAAGGAGTTTGTGATACCATTGTCTAACATCTTTGCACTGCTTAATAAAAGTTTTGGTTTCTTGGAAGAAGTAGTGATGGATTTTCCAGAAAAACTTCCTTCAAAAACAAGATCTGCTAAACGTTTTGTTACTTCACCATTGTCATATTTTGCAATTTTTTCTTTGACATCTGCATATTTTTCTTCATATTCTTTCTGGCGTGTATCAATATCTCCTAAAAATTCAGCAACTTCTTCTAATTCGCTGCTTGCAAATCCAGGGAGATCTTCAACACCAATTTTAAGACCTCTGACAGCACGGTAAGTTTCTAAGTCAGGAATATAGAATACAACAGGTTTTCCTGTAGCCAGATAGTCCAAAAAGATACTGGAATAATCAGAAACCATAACATCAACGATAGACATTAACTGGTTTGCATCAATTGTTGCAGGAATAAACATGTTTTTATACTCGTCCATATGTTTTAACTGCTGATATACATATTGATGAGGTTTGATCAGAAGCTGGTATTCGTCTGAATTTATATGTTTTTCAATACAATTTTTAAATTCTATAAATTCATCAGGATTTACGACAGCAACATTTGAAGATGCTTCTCTCCAAGTTGGTGCATATAAAATAATCTTCTTATTTGGATCAACATGAATTCCTTCAGCTTCTAGTTCTTTTAAGAATTCAGCTTTGTCAGTCTGGAATAAGAAGTCATTTCTAGGATAACCATCTTCAATGATTTTTCCAGGATATAAACCTCTTAACTTATAGCTGTCCAGATACATGTTTGTCATTGTTTCGTTTGCAGAAATGAGATAGTCAGCTAATAAAAAATTTCGAACCATGTTATTGCTGGTAAGATTTCCCCCAACCTGTTCATATCCCATGGATTTTAAAGGGGTTCCATGCCATGTATTGATGTAAACCTGTTCATCTCTTTTTACGAAATAAGGCTTAAATGTTACGTTGTTGATTAAATATTTTGCAGTTGCCAGAGTTTCAAGATATTCTTTGCTTTCATACATAACGAAGCTTACATTGCTGAACTTCTTATATTTTTTTATGATGCGTTGGTTTGCTTCAAAATCATCAAGAACCCAAACATGTTTTAAATGAGAATATTTTGGTTCTGAAAGAAGATAAGAAAAGATTGCATGTGGATTATCAACGATACCACGACCCCAAAAGCTCTCATAGAGAACGACGTTATCCTGTACTTTGTTATTTTCACAGGCTTTAACATAAATATCTGTGTATTGACGCCAAATGCTTTTGGCGTATAATTGTTTTGTTTCCGCTTGAATACGAGAATATTCTTCTCTTATTTCTTTCGGTGTTCTTAATAGTGTCTTTAAATTCATTACTCGCCTCTCCGTTATTCTTTTTTGATAAAGTTTATTCTACTATTATATCATATGGTGTTTGTCTTTGTAAATTATTTACGCATTGGCAGGATGGCTTCTTTTTTTTTGCTATATTCCATGCTATAATAAAAAATAAGACTGAAAAAGCAGGTGAAAGCATATGATTTCAGAAGAGAAAGTAAAGATTATGGCAGAGATGGCCAGATATGAGAAGAATCATGGAAAAGACGATTTCCGTGTTTATAAATATGAGAAGAAAGACTATATCAGATTAGAACAGATCAAGATAAGTATCTGTCTGTTGATCGCATATCTTATTTTGACAGGATTGCTGTGTGTTGTGAAGATGGATACAGTGATCATGAACCTGAGAGATGGGAAGATCATTATATTAGCAGCAGTTGTTTTGATCATTTATATAGCAGTGTATCTTATTTATAGTCATTTTATAAAGAAACGTGCAGCCAGACATTATGATGAAGTAAGGGCAAGAGTTCTGATCTATGACAAACATCTGGAGGAACTCGAGATGCTTTATAAAGTGGAAGAGAATGAGGATGTAAGTCCAACGATCGCACCGGAGGAAGACGAAGATGGAAAAATTATTGATATATAGAGAACGGCTTTTAAAATTTATAGCAGCAAGAGGAAGATATATTCAATCAGGAATCAGATTTCTAAGCGGATTTATCCTGTTTTATGCAATGGGAAGATTATTTGGTTATACAGATTTTTTTGCATCACCATTTTTCCTTGTTATGATGGGAATTATTAATGTATTTATTCCAACATCAGCCCTTTCATTGATTTTCTATGTAGTCATATTTTTACAGCTGGCACATGTTTCTCTGGAAGTTGCATTGTTTTTTGTACTTGCTGTTTTGTTATATTTTTTAGTGTACCAAAGAGTATTTCCAGAGACACGAATTTATTTGATGATGGCACCGGTATTCTTTTACTTTCAATTGCCAGCATGCATTCCGATCTTTGCAGGAATGTTTGCAGGAATTGCAGGAATTCCTGCTATCTTAATGGGAACATTTATTTATTATCTTGCAACGATGGTCTCACAGGCGGTGACACAGCTTCAGACAGGAGCAGCACATGGAAAGATATACAGCTTGATCGCAGCAAGAGCAATAGATAATAAGGAATTATTGCTGTATTTTGGAATATTCTGTCTGATCGTGGTACTGATAACTGCAATCAGAAGAAAAGGTGCGGCACGCAGCTGGGAAGTATCAATTCTGGTAGGAGGAGCAGCGTATGTGATCTTATTGTTTGCAGGTGGATATTTTGCAAACAGTGAAGTTTCTATTTTGGCACAGATCGGGATGGTCGTAGTAAGTATCGTGATCGCGATCATCATCCAGTTTTTATATAATGTAATAGACTACACGAGAGAAGAGACATTTGAATTTGAAGATGAAGAATATTATTATTATGTAAGAGCAGTGCCAAAGGTATCTGTGGAAGAAGAAGAATTTAATGTGACGCAGATCACAGCACCAGCACATAGATTCAGTTTAAGAAGAAAAGAACATAAAGAACAAGACAAAGAGCATGAAAAGGGAGAATAGATTTGAGCAAATTTTTCAATGGACTTGAAAAGTATATATATTGGACATCAATACCGAAGATGGGGATCAATGATATTGTAGATATTTTGATCGTTAGTGTTATGATCTATCTAATCGTTAAGTGGATCAAGACAACAAGGGCATGGGTATTATTAAAAGGAATTATTATCCTTCTTTGTATCGCATTTGCAGCATATATTCTGCAGCTCCACACAGTATCATGGATTCTGTCTAATACGATGAGTGTTGGAATTACAGCAATTCTGATCGTATTCCAGCCAGAACTTCGTAATGCACTGGAGCAGCTTGGAAGGAAGAACTGGGTAACCGATATCTTCTCTACGGAGAGCAGACAGGAAGAACAGGAATATACTGCAAGAACATTGCAGGAGATTTCAAGGGCAGCAATTGAGATGGGTAAAGTAAAGACAGGAGCATTGATCGTGTTGGAGAGAACGGTTGCACTTGGAGAATATGAGCGAACAGGAATTCCAATCGATGCTAAAGTCAGCAGCCAGCTGCTGATCAATATATTTGAACATAACACACCACTTCATGATGGAGCAGTGATCATCAGGAACAACAGAGTTGTATCTGCAACATGCTACCTTCCATTAAGTGATAGTGTGGAGATAGACAAAGAGATGGGAACCAGACATAGAGCAGCAGTAGGTATCAGTGAAGTGTCAGACAGTCTTACAGTCATCGTCTCAGAGGAAACAGGAGGAATTTCGATTGCAAGAGATGGAAAGATCATCAGACATTTAGATCCGCAGGGACTTAGAGATGAACTTTCTGTATTGAGAGAAGAAAAAGGACAGAATAAGAAGTTTAAATTATGGAAGGGACGGAATCGTAATGAGAAAAAGAATTGAAAGTGATCTTTTATTGAAAATACTTTCTGTTGTTTTTGCATTTCTGCTCTGGATGTTTGTAATTAATACGGATAATCCGGTGATTAAGAAGACATTTAGTGATGTTCCTGTAGATATGCTGAATGAACAGGTATTAGATGAACTGAATCAGACATATAAGATTGAATCTGGAGATACAGTGAGTTTTACAGTGAAAGGAAAGAAAGATATTGTAGACCGTCTGACAAAGTCAGATTTCCGTGCGACTGCGGATGTATCATCTATGTCCGATGTTCATGCGATTCCGATTAAGGTTGAGGCATTAAGGTATAAGAGTCAGTTAGATGTGGATACAGGAAACGCAACAGTTAAAGTTGTACTGGAAGATGTCAAGAGTGACCAGATTCCTGTTGTTGTAGAAGTGAAAGGAAAGCCTGCAAGCGGGTATACTGTCAGTACACAGACAGCAACTCCAAATCTTATCTCCATATCCGGGCCAAAGAGCGTTGTGAGCAGAATTAAACAGATTGTTGCAGTTGTCAATGTTTCTGGTGTCAAAAAAGATGTCACAATGACACAGAGTGTAAAATGCTATGATGAAGACGGAGACGAGGTAAGTCAGGAAAGAATTAAACTGGATACGAACAAGATCAAGGTCAAGATTGGTCTGTCAAGAACTAAGGTTGTTTCATTTAAAGTGGATACCAAAGGAAGTCCGGGAAAAGGATATGTTCTTGGAAGTATTGATTATCAGCCAAAACATATCGAGATCACAGGATCGAAAGAAGATCTGGACAAGATTGACAGCATCAAACTGGCGAAGCTGGATATTAGTGACAGTACAAAGAGCATTGAAAAGACGATCAAAGCATCAGATATCAAGCTTCCAGATGGAATTTCATTTGTGAAATCCGTGGATAAGATTAAGAATGTGGTAATACGTGCGAATATAGAAAAGAAAAAGAGTCGTACACTTACGATACCGACAAGTCAGATTGCACTGATCAATAATACAAAGAATTATGCCGTGACATTTGACAATCAGGAGATTAAAGTGAAGATCAGTGGTTTACGTTCAGTTATCGATAAGGTTGTTGTCAAAGATTTGAATCCAAAACTGGATATGAGATTATATGAACCGGGAACACATACCGTACAGATTCAATTAACAAAGATCAAGAACATGACGATTGAAGATAATGTAAGTGCGAAAATCACTGTTGAATAGACAATTAAGGAGTTAGAGGTAGAATGGGTAAGAAACTGTCAGTTGTTCTTCCGTCGTATAACGAAGAACAGATGATTGAGAAAACTGCCAAGGTGGTAGGAGATATTTTGAGCAAGGAGCAGATACCTTATGAGCTGGTATTTGTAAACGATGGGTCGAAAGACCATACATGGGACAAAATACGAAAGATTAAGGAAGAAGATCCCTGTATCAAAGGAATATGTTTTTCAAGGAATTTTGGAAAAGAATCCGCAGTATTTGCTGGGATTGAGCAGGCAGATGGAGATTGTATCGCAGTTATGGACTGCGATCTCCAGCATCCGCCAGAAGTATTGGTTAAGATGTACAGATTATGGGAAGATGGTTTTCAAGTAATCGAGGGTGTGAAGGCCTCCAGAGGAAAAGAAAGTTTTATTCATAAGATGTTTGCCAAGACGTTTTATAAGATTATCAGTGATGCAACAGGAATTGATATGTCTCGGGCATCTGATTTTAAGTTATTAGACCGTCAGGCAGCAGATGAATTTCTAAAGCTGTCAGAGCGTAATGTGTTCTTCAGAGCTTTATCTTCATGGGTAGGATTTAAGACAGCCTATGTAGAATTTGACGTACAGGAGAGAGAAGCAGGAGCTTCCAAATGGTCGTTTAAATCATTGGTAAAATACGCGGTCAATAACATTACATCGTTTAGTGCAGCACCAATGCAGATTGTGACATTTTGTGGAATTGTGTTCTTTATATTTGCAGTGATACTTGGAGCACAGTCATTGTATATGTATTTTGCAGGACATGCTGTTGCAGGATTTACAACAGTGATATTATTGCTATTGCTGGTTGGAAGTATTCTAATGTTCAGTCTTGGTGTGATCGGATATTATATTGCAAAGATTTATGATGAAGTGAAAATGCGGCCGAGATATATTATATCAGAAGTTGTGAAATCAAAAGAAAAATAAACTCAAATAAAAATAAGCTGGATTCCAGAATCAATCATTATCTGGAATCCAGCTTATTTTGTTGTGTTTATTTTTCTTTATAAATAGCTAATTTTCTGCCTCTTAAGATCAAAATTATCAAAACGATCAAACTGATCAGTGAGATACCAACACCGATCTTAAGACCAGGAGTTGTATAATTTAATTTAATATTATGAGTTCCTGGTTTTAAAACTAAACCACAGAACATGCCATTTACTTTTATTACTTTCACAGATTGGCCATTATCAGTAGCTTTCCATCCTTTGCTGTAAGCAAAAGGAATACATAAGATACGATCATCTGTTGTTTTGATATTTCCAGAGAAGTGGTTTGCACTGTCATAAGAAATATTCGTTAAATGAGGATTGTTTCGTAAAGCATTCAAGGCGGCAGCCTGTTTTTTGCTGTTAACCTGAACAACAGAAATCTTATCAATCTTATAAGTAGCACTGCGGCTCATGATAATAGATAAGGTAACATACTTCTGATCTTTTTTAATATTGTTTGTATTAACTTCAAGCAGATAATTTCTATTGCCAATCTCATAAATAGAATCCTGTTCCGCATTAAAGATTGTAGAGGTATGTCCAGCAATACCGACTCTAAATCTCGTGTTATTCTTACCAGTATAGAGAATATGATTTCTGCCACTATTAGAAGGAATCATGTGTACATTTTGAAGATAAATATAACATTGATCATTGAAATATTCTTTCGGTACTTTGATTTGTACAAGTTTTCCTTTTTTCTTAGTCTTATGATAGTAGAAATTTGTGGAAATATCATGTGTAGTTAAATCATTAGCGATAGAAGATTTTTGCAATGATGCAGAAGCAATATCACTTGTGTCAGAAATAACAGCATTTTGAGTCATTGTCTGTTCTCTTTGTACGGCATTTGCTTTTTCAAAATCTTTCTCTGTAACATAAGTATTATAGGTATAACCGAATGGTACAATATTTTTATTTTCATAAAGGCTATGTGTATCATCAGATTTGATCAATTTATAACCATTTGGAATTTTAGCACCATTTAGTTTGTTTATAATAATATATTTCGTATGGTATAAGTTTAATAGGCCTTCGCGCATATCAAGTTTTTTGAACTTAAATTTATATTGATATTGGTTCAATCCAAGATTCTCCAGAGAATCAGAAACATTTTTATCGGTAATACTGTAATAGTTTGAAGTAGTTGGAATGTTTCTGATAATTCCCCAGTTTGGAATTGGTTCATTCATAGCATCAACACGGTCAAGCTGATTAACTTTAATATTTGCAGAGCGGAATAATGAATCTTCCTGCTCACCTAATAAATCATAAGCTTCATCAAACGCAACATAAGAATTAATGACCTTGCTTAATCTGGTTGAATAATGCCCAAAACCAGCAAAACTAACTGAAAAGCAGGCTAATCCTAGAAGAAGTAAATGATTCAGATGGAATTTTGACATAAATGGGATCTCATTGACTACAAATAATACGATTGCAGTTAATATAAGAATAATAGCTGCATACTTAACATCTAAAGCACCTTCTGCATAACGTTTATAAGCCATATAATAAAAGATGATTCCAAATACAATACCAATCTTCTGAAGCAATGTAAGGTTTAACAGATCTTCATAGACTTCCATTAAAACAGCTCCGATAATGAAAGCCAGTGCAAAATGCCATCGGTTCATAGGATAACTGAATGCATGAAGCACATAAGCAAAGATTGGGAATAACGTAAATACAACGCCTAGAATCAAAGAGGCTTTGTAAGGAAAACGTTCTTTGGATTTCTTTAACAATAGTACAATTCCACCGCAATAAGCCAGTGCAATAAAGTTTAGTGAAGTTCCTCTGCCTGGCAGATGGAATCCAATGGACTGCAGAATGAGGGACTGATAGTATTTTCTCTGATAAAGAAAGATACTAAAATAATTCACCCCAGAAGAACTTCTGGCATTGCCCATAAATGCAATGATGACTGGAAGAAGCAGGATCATGGACAGACCTAATCCAAGAATATACCATCCAGCAAAACGTCCTAAAGTCTTGAAAAATCCAGCTTCCTTATAAACAGGGAAACGGATCAGTGCATAAATCACGGCAACAGCAGTCAGCATATAGAAGAAATAAAAGTTACTCATAGCTGAGATCGCAACCATGATCGTGAATAGATAAGGCTTTTCTTTACGGTAAATCTTCTCAACACCTATGATCAGCAATGGAAGATAGATCATAGGATTTAAGAAGAAAGGATGACGGATCGCATAATTAAGGAATACACCGGAGAAGATATAAGTAAAACTTCCAATCAGGATTCCATAAGGATTCTTCTTAAAATAGCATCCAAAGATAATAAAAGAAATACCAACTAAATATGCACGGAAAAGTGTCATAAAAGTATATAGGTAAGATGCATTTGCTTTGTTAGCAAACACATACACAATATTCAATGGATCACCGATTGCATAGTAATTCAAGGTAGTAAGGATGTCAGAACCGAATCCAATACTGTTATTCCACATAGGAAACTGAAAATTACCATGAATCAGATTACTGAAGAAAGTACGGATATAATCTCCATAATAAAGCAGAGATGCTAAATGCTGTGATGTTCCATCTTCTCCAGAACGTCCCCAGATCAGGGACAAATGGTTTGTAAAAAACGGGTAAAAAACAATCATACATAAGATTGCAAATAAAATGGTGTATGTAAGAAATAAATATCTCTTCTTAGTTACTTTCATTAAAACTACTCCTCTTCTAAAGAATCTGAATAAGACTCATTTACTTATCTTGTTCAGATCCAGATTTAAATACAAATAATTTACTGATAAAATAATTGACAATCATAACAATGACCTGTGTTTCAAGTTTCGCGATCATTTTAGGCTGTCCAATGATCTCCACACAAAATGGAACACCACCAACTTCAACAGCCATTGTCACAAGACGACCTAGAACGAACTTAACAAATTCATGCAGTGTATCACCAAAAGTTTTGGATTTTGACTGAAATACATATAATTTGTTAACAACAAAAGCGAAACAGATCGCTGTTGCGACAGAAAAGAAATTACTAATTTTATAATCAATTCCTAAAGGACCTTCAAGAAGAGCAAATACAACAATATTTACAACAGTTGTCAGTCCTCCGAAAAATATATATCGAATTCTTGAATCATTATATAGTTTCTTGATCAAATCGGTTAACATAAATTCCTCCTTAATAAATTTTATACATACTTAACATCTTAAGATATTTTTCATTAATTTTCAACTAAAATATGATATACTAAAACTGACTATAAAGCAATAAGATAAAGGGTAGAGGAAACAGAATATGAGAGAAAAAGAGAAAAAATATTGTTATGGAATGTATACACTGATGTTCTTACTAATGTGTATGGCAGCATTCCTTCCTTTTTTTATAGGAGGAAAAAACTTTGTATGGGGTGCAGGAGTAGAGGATGGCTTAAGCCAGCATTTTTCTGCATTGGCATACTATGGAGAATTGCTCAGGGAGTTTGTTAAGAATCTGATTGCAGGACATCCCAAACTTATGATGTGGAATATGAGCCTTGGCTATGGAGCAGATGTCATTGCAACATTGAATTATTATGCGATCGGTGATCCATTAAATCTTCTGTATGGATTTGTACCAGTAAAATATACAGAGATCATGTACAACTTTATGATCCTGCTTCGAATGTATCTGGCGGGAATCGCATTTATTTTGTATGCAAGAAAGATGAAGAAGAGAACGTATGGAACAGTGATCGGGGCATTAGCGTATGTCTTTTGCGGATTTTGTTTCCGGCTTGGACTTAGGCATCCGTTTTTCTTAAACCCAATGATCTATTTTCCATTGCTTTGTCTTGGAATTGAGAAGATCTACCAGAAGCAGAGACCATATCTGTTTATTGTTATGATCTGTGTATCAGCAATCAGCAATTATTATTTCTTTTACATGCTTACGATCTTTTCAGTGATCTATGCATGGATCAGATTTTACAAATATACAGAGAAAGACAGAATCAAGAACTTCTTCTTAACGATTCTTAAATTCGGAGGGTATTATATTCTTGGAATCTGTATGGCAGCAGTGATCCTGATTCCTTCTGTGATCGGATTCCTTGGCAATGGAAGATATGGAAGTGGTACAGACTGGAAAACATTATTGGTTTATCCAGGAAAATATTATCTGATGTTTCTTGAGAACTTTGTCGGTTATGGAAATGTTGGAAGTAATACGAACACAGGATATCTGCCAATTGTAGGAATTGTTGTATTGTTTACCATATTTTCAAGAAGAATGAAACATAAGAAATACCGCCTTGCATTTCTTGGAAGCGTGGTTGCATTGATCTTCCCAATCTTTGGATATGTATTTAACGGTTTATCTTATGCGAATAACCGATGGGCGTTTGTCTTAAGTTTTATCGTGGCACTTCTGACTGCAGAGATGTATCCAAGACTCTTTCTGATGACGAAGAGACAGAAGATCGGAATTGGAGCAGGCATTGTTTTGTATATCATCTTATGTGCAGTGATCAGCGTATCAGGTGGAAAAATGCTTAAGAATCCTGGAATTATGGCAGCATGTATCATGATGGTTGTATTTTATGCAGTATTTCTTATCTTTCAGAAGATGGGATACGACAGCAGGACAAGAAGTGCAAGGATTGTGACAGCTGTGTTGCTTCTGATCTCAGTAGGAATTCATGGATATTATCGTTTTAATACAAACCAATATGCGTATGCAAACGAATTTCTAAAGCAGGGAACAGCATTGAAGGAATTAAGAACAGAGAATATTACAATGCTTAAAAATGTCAAAGATTCATCTTTGTACAGGGTTCATGCAGAGGGATACCGCTATAAGAACTATGGATTGATCAATGATCTTAATACGATCAGCGGTTATTACAGTATCACACCCAAATGTGTGACAGATACGGTAAAAAGTTATGAGACACTTGGAATGCAGTATGCAGATAAATATAAAGGGCTGGATCAGAGGATCGGCTTATTATCATTATCTGGTGTAAAATATATGACAATTCCGAAGGAAAAGAAGATAGGAAAAGAACAGACAACTGCATCGGATGTACCATATGGAATGAAAAAAGTAAAACAAAATGGAAATCTTACATTATATAAGAATCCTTATGCACTTCCATTTGGATATGGATACGATTCTTACATGACAGAAGAACAATATGATCAGCTCAATGGAGTTGAAAGAGAACAGGCAATGTTAAATGGAGTAGTTCTTAATGAAAAACCACAGCAGAGTATATTAAATCATATAGAAAATGCAAAAGATGGGAATATTTTATCTACAACAATTTCAGAGAATGATATCTCATCTCCAAAAGGAAAAAAATATTGTAAGATTACCGTGCCAGTCGAAAAGGACAAGGAAACATACCTGTATTTTAAAAATCTTGAATACAAAGGAAAGATTAAAATTAATGATAAATTCTTATTAGAAGGAAAGAAAGGAACAAGCAGTATTCTTGTCAGTGACAACGATGTGCAGCAAAAGATCCATATTCAGAATCCGACAAATCCATATTACTTTGGAAGAAAAGACTATATGGTAAAATTAAATCATCATACAAGCAAATCAAAAGAAACTGTAAGGTTAGATTTTCAGGTACCGGGTAATTATGAGTATGATGATATTACACTGATCACAGTTAAGAAGCAGAATACTTTTCATAAACTGGAGAACTTAAAGAAACATACACTTAAAAATATTGAATATAGAGAGAATACTTTTAAAGGAAACTTCCAGACCGATAAAGACAGAATGCTTTGTGTCACAATTCCATATTCCGATGGCTGGAGTGCAAAAGTTGATGGACAGAATGCGAAAATCTATAAAGCAAATGGAATGTATATGGGGATTTTCATGACAGCAGGAGAACATAAGGTAGAGTTAAACTATATGACACCAGGGTTAAAAATGGGAGCAGTAGTAAGTCTTGCAGGATGGGCAGCCTTGGCAATCCTTGCTTTACTGCGCAGGAAATATGTAATAAAATGAAAAGCAGTTATCATAGTAAGAAGAAAGTATCATAGTGAGAAAATATTATAGTAAGACAGGAAGGAAACGAAAACAAATGAAACAATATGATTATCTGATTGTAGGAGCTGGATTATACGGAGCTGTATTTGCACAGCAGGCAGTGAAAAAGGGTAAGAAAGTTTTAGTGATCGATAAACGTCCAAACATTGCAGGAAATGTATACACAGAAGACATAGAGAAGATTCATGTACACAAATATGGAGCACATATCTTCCACACAAACAATAAGAAAGTATGGAACTATATCACACAGTTTGCAGAGTTCAACCGATTCACAAACTCACCAGTAGCCAATTACAAAGGAGAGTTATATTCTCTTCCTTTTAATATGTATACATTCAACAAGATGTGGGGAGTTATAACACCAGAAGAAGCACAGGCAAAGATTGAAGAACAGAAAAAAGAAGCAGGAATCACAGAGCCAAAGAACTTAGAAGAACAGGCGATCAGTCTCGTTGGAACAGATATCTATGAAAAGCTGATCAAAGGATACACACAGAAACAGTGGGGAAGACCGTGCACAGAACTTCCATCCTTTATCATCAAGAGACTTCCAGTAAGACTGACATTTGATAATAACTATTTTAATGCACTGTATCAGGGAATCCCAGTTGGCGGATATACAAAGATGGTAGCCAATATGCTTGGTGATGTGGAAGTAAGACTGGATACAGATTACTTTGAACATAAAGAAGAGCTAGATCAATTAGCAGATAAAGTTGTATACACAGGAGCAGTGGATGCATACTTTGATTACAAATTAGGAGAACTGGAATATAGATCTGTAAGATTTGAGACAGAAGTCTTAGACAAGCCAAACTTCCAGGGAAATGCAGCAGTTAACTACACAGATGCCCAAACTCCATGGACAAGAATCATCGAACATAAATGGTTTGAGTTTGGAAAAGATGATGAAGGAAATGATATCCCTAAGACCGTCATCAGCCGTGAATACAGTTCAGAATGGAAACCGGGAGATGAACCATATTATCCAGTGAATGATGAGAAGAACGGAAAGTTGTATGAAGAATACAAGAAACTTGCAGACCGGGAAGAGAATGTAATCTTTGGTGGAAGATTAGGCGAATATAAATATTATGATATGGATGCGGTAATTGCTGCGGCACTTGAGATGTGTGAGAAGGAATTAGAAGATTAAGAAAAGAGGAATGAAAAATTGAGTACATTTATACCAGCAGACATACTAATGCCACAAGTAGATTCTATGAAGAAATGGGCAGTGATCGCCTGCGATCAGTTTTCATCACAGCCGGAATACTGGAAAGAAGTAGAAGACTATGTAAAAGAAGCACCATCCACATTACATCTGATGCTTCCAGAAGCGAAACTTGGAAGTAAAGATGAAGATGAGAAAATCCGTAAAATTCAGTCCACAATGAAGAATTATGTGGACAACCATCTGTTGAAAACATACGAAAAATCATTTATATATGTGGAAAGAACCCTGCAAAATGGCAAGATACGAAGAGGAGTAGTAGGTGTAATCGATCTGGAAGAATACAGCTACACACCAGAAGATGAGGCAAAGATTCGCTCTACAGAGAAAACAGTCATGGAGAGAATTCCGCCAAGAATGAAGATTCGATATCAGGCACCGATTGAATTGCCACATGTGATTTTGCTTTGTGATGATTGGAAGAATGAATTATTGGAATTAATTACACAAAATAAAAAAAATATGCTACAATTGTATGAGTTTGATCTGATGCAAAAAGGCGGACATATTGCAGGATGGCTGGTAGATGGAGAACTTAAAGAACAATTTATTAAGCGATTACAGCAATATGAGCAGATGATGGCAGAAAAATATAAAGATTTGAGTGAACATCCAATGTACTATGCAGTAGGAGATGGAAATCATTCTCTAGCAACTGCTAAAGCATGTTACGAGAAGTTAAAACAAAATCATCAGTGGAAACATGTAGAGAATCATCTGGCAAGATATGCATTAGTAGAACTGGAAAATCTTCACGATGATTCCCAGCAGTTTGAACCAATCCACAGGGTTATCACAGGAACTGATCCACAAGAATTAGTAGAAGCACTGAAAGAACAGTGTTGTGGTCAAAATGGACAGGAAATCAGATGTTATTATGGAAACAAAGAAGAAGTATTACATCTGAATCTTCATGAACATCAATTGGCAGTAGATAAAGTTCAGACATTTCTTGATAAATATTTAATAGAAAATTCAGGAGTCGTTGATTATATTCATGGGGAAGATGTACTGAAAAAACTTGCAAAACAGGAGAATGCGGTGGGAATTGAATTACCAGCAATGGAAAAAGATCAGTTGTTCCCAAGTGTAATGACAGATGGAACACTGCCAAGAAAGACATTTTCCATGGGACATGCAAGTGAGAAAAGGTATTACATAGAGGGAAGAGCAATTAAATAAAACATTAAGAGAGAAAGGCAGAAAAAGAAACAATAAAGGGATAGAGGAATCATGAAAAAATTGAATAATTATTTGGAAATAAGAGTAAAAATTTTCTTATCATTATTATTAGCGGGAATACAAATTATAGGATATAGTTTTTCTGTACAGAATAACTGGAATTTGGTATTTCAGAAGAAGATGTTAATTGTGTGGTTGATTGGAAGTGCTTTATTTTTTGTGGTTATATCTTTGGTATATAGAGTTTTAGATAAACTAGAAGATAAAGATAAAACAAGTTTTGAAATTACTCGCAAAAAAGTAGTTATACTAGCATTGATTTTATTATTATGTTGGCTGCCATATATAATCATATTTTATCCAGGTAGTGCAAATCCAGATGTGGGCGATCAATTAGGACAGTTTTTCCACAATAGTACAATGTGCTGGACAGCCAAATATGTGAATTTAGTGAATCCAGAACGATCATTGTGGAACAATCATCATCCAGTATTTCATACATTGATATTAGGATTGTTTGTGGAGTTTGGTAAAAGCATTGGACATAAGACAATTGGACTTTTTTGTTTGACGATGATTCAGATAATACTTATGACAGGAGTGTTTGCTTATATAATACTTTATCTGAAAAAAGTTAATGTAAATAAAAAGATTGTAAGAATTATTTTTGTCTTTTACGCATTATGGCCTTTGGCACCATTAACAACATTATCCTTATGTAAGGATACATTTTTCACTATATGTGTATTGATAGCAACCATCATGTTGTTTCATATGCTAAAAAGTCCGGTAGATTTTTATGAAAATAAGAAAAATTTAATTGGACTTATTATTGTATTTATCCTTATGGGATTATTTCGAAATAATGGATTGTATCTACTGATTGTAGCATTACCAATCTTTTTACTTATTGGAAAAGGTGCGAGAAAACGAATTTTTGTCAGTTTTTTAATACCAATAATATTTCTAGGTGTATTTATGCCGAAAGTAGTATTTCGAGCAGCACAGATTGCACCGGGAAGTGAAAAAGAGATGTTGAGTGTGCCATTACAGCAGGTTGCCAGAGTTTTGAAAGAACATGAAAAGAAAATATCAACAAAAGATAAGAAGATTATAGAAAATACAATGTGTCCAGGAAGGGATTATCATTTTTTAATACAGGTATATAATCCAAGATTTGCAGATCCAGTAAAAGCAACATATAATAAACAACAGACAGCAAAACAAAAACAAGATTTTTTGAAAGTCTGGAAGAAATATTTGTTTAGATATCCGGGGGTATATATACAGGCTGCAATTAACAACAACTACGAATATTTTTATTATGAAAGATATGGAAAAGGTGTATTGTATTATAATGGCATAACCGTTGAAAAAGAATATTTTTTGGGGATGGAAAATAGTCCTAGAACGAAAGTGATTCGTTCAAAAATATGGAATACAATGTATTCTATAAAAGAAAGTCCATATATTGGTTGGATTTTTAATATAGGATTTTATATGAATATTTTTATAATTATAATGGTATATGCATTAATTAAAAAAAAGTATAAAACAATAGCGGCATTTAGTTTGATTATACTAAATATGGGGATCAACTTAATAGGACCAATTGTTTATATGCGGTATGCTTATTTCTTTATTATGAGCATTCCGTTAATATTAGGGTTTATACAAGATGAAAAAGACATAAAGGAGAGGTAGGAAAATGGACAAAATAGCAGTATTAATTCCATGTTACAATGAGGAAAAGACAATTAAAAAGGTAATTGATGACTGGAAAAAGGAATTACCAGAGGCAACGATCTATGTTTATAATAACAACTCAACAGATCATACAGCACAGATTGCCAAAGATGCTGGTGTCATAGTAAGAGATGAGTATCAACAGGGAAAAGGAAATGTTATCAGAAGAATGTTTCGAGAAATCGATGCACAATGTTATATAATGATTGATGGAGATGACACATATCCTGCAGAATTTGGACGTGAGATGGCAGAAAAAGTCTTGGAACGTAAAGTAGATATGGTGGTTGGAGACAGACTTTCATCAACATATTTTGAAGAAAATAAGCGTCCTTTCCACAATTTTGGTAATAGTCTGGTACGAGGAACGATCAATCGTTTGTTTAAAAGTAATATAAGAGATATAATGACTGGGTACAGAGCGTTTAGCTATCAGTTTGTAAAAACATTCCCTGTATTATCAAAAGGATTTGAGATTGAGACAGAGATGAGTATTCATGCGGTAGATAAAAACATGCTTGTTGAGAATGTGATCATTGATTACAGAGACCGTCCAGATGGAAGTAAATCAAAATTAAATACTTATTCAGATGGAGCAAGGGTATTAAAAACGATCATGGGATTATATAAAAACTATAAACCAATGCAGTTTTTTGGATTATTAGCTCTTATTCTTGCAATTATTGCAGTTGCTATGTTTGCACCAGTCTTTACTTCTTATTTAAAAACAGGATTGGTTGCAAAATTTCCAACATTAATTGTAAGTGGATTTGTTGCAATGGCATCATTGCAGTCATTTTTTGCAGGATTAATATTGTCAACAATTGTACAGAAAGACCGTCAGTCATTTGAATATAAGTTGCAAATGGTACAGCTAAATCAAGATACAAAATAAAAAGGGAGAACTATAGGATGAATTTTACGAAAAAAGATACATTATGTATGAAAGGAATAGCAATATTGGTGATGTTTTTCATCATAATTATGTGGGACTAGATTGTTGGTTAAATTCACCTATATATACGCTGAATCGTTATTTATCTATGGGAAGGGATCGCACCAGCTTATATCGTTATATATGCATACATTTTTTTATGTGGTGTAAACCTTTGGTTGTAGTGTTACAGTTTTTAGGGAAACATTCAATGAATATGTTTTTGACCCATACAATGTTTCGAGCAGTTTATTTTCACGATTTTATATATTCTTTTTATAATATATGGATTGATTATATTGTTCTTATTGCAGTTTCAGTTGCAACATCAATTTGTATTGAGTTTGTTAAGAAACTAATTCGATATGGAGAAATAACGAAATATGTAAAAATTAAAGCATGTAGTATGTTAAAATTGGAATAAAGCAGACAATGCTCATAAATAAAAACTTTTGAATATATGTTAAGTGTGTTATTATAAAAAGTAGTGTAAATATTAATGTAATTAATGATGGAGGAAAGATCATGGCTATTTTAGTAGCAGGTGGTGCTGGATATATCGGCAGCCATACATGTGTAGAATTGTTAAAAGAAGGATACGAAGTTGTAGTAGTAGATAATTTATATAATTCAAGTGAAGAAGCATTAAAGAGAGTAGAACAGATCACAGGAAAGACTGTAAAATTCTATGAAGCTGATATTCTTGACAGAGAAGCTTTAAATAAGATTTTTGATGCAGAAGATATTGATTCAGTCATCAACTTTGCAGGTTTAAAAGCGGTTGGTGAATCAGTACAGAAACCATTAGAATATTATCATAACAATATTACAGGAACATTAATCTTATGTGATGTTATGAGAAATCATGGGGTAAAGAATATCATCTTTAGTTCATCTGCAACAGTATATGGAGATCCAGCATTTATTCCAATCACAGAAGAATGCCCAAAAGGACAGATCACAAACCCTTATGGACAGACAAAAGGAATGTTAGAGCAGATTTTAACAGACTTCCATGTCGCAGACCCAGAATGGAACGTTGTGTTACTTCGTTACTTCAATCCAATTGGAGCACATGAAAGCGGACTGATCGGAGAAGATCCAAAAGGAATTCCAAACAACCTTGTACCATATATCGCACAGGTAGCAGTTGGAAAACTTGAGAAATTAGGAGTATTCGGTGACGATTACGATACACCAGACGGAACAGGAGTCCGTGATTATATTCATGTAGTGGATCTTGCAAAAGGACATGTCAAAGCATTAAAGAAATTTGAACAGGAACCACAGGTAAGTATCTACAATCTTGGAACAGGAATTGGATATAGTGTATTAGATGTATTACATGCATATGAAGAAGCATGTGGTAAGAAACTTCCATATGAGATCAAACCAAGAAGAGCTGGTGACATTGCAACATGTTACTGCGATGCAACAAAAGCAAAAGAAGAACTTGGATGGATTGCAGAAAAAGGAATCAAAGAAATGTGTGCTGATTCTTGGAAATGGCAGTCTATGAATCCAGATGGATATCGTACTGAAAAATAATAATATAGCAACTAAAAAGAGACACAGCGGAGTTATGCAATGACAGAGTTATGCATAACTCCGTTGCGGTTATAAAATTAAATTGAATCTTAGCCAGTAAAATAGTATAATAACAAATGATATATAGAAATAATAAAAATGGAGAAGTACAGTGAAAGCGTATATTGAAAATTTTAAAAAGTACAGATTCCTTTTATGGGAATTAGTAAAGAAAGGTGTCAAGTTAAAATACAGAAGATCTTATCTTGGAATTTTATGGACACTATTGGAACCATTAATGACAATGATCGTATTGAGTGTAGTATTCGGTACATTGTTTGGCAACAAAGATCCACACTTCCCAGTGTATATTCTTTGTGGACGACTGATGTATAGTTTCTTTTCATCTGCAACGAATGGTGCGATGAAAGCGATCAGGACGAACGCTGGTATGATAAAGAAGGTTTATGTACCAAAATATATTTACCCATTATCAAGCGTGTTATTTAATTATATTATTTTTGCAATCTCATTGATCGTGTTGGTTGCTGTTGGTGCAGTTTTACATGTATATCCAACAATTTATATGCTGCAGGCAATTGTGCCATTGTTTTTAATCTTGGTGACAGCATTTGGTGTAGGGATGATCTTATCTACTATGGCGGTATTTTTCCGTGACCTTGAATATTTATGGTCTGTAGGACTGATGATCATTATGTATGCATCTGCTATTTTCTATTATCCAGAAAGAATATTAAATTCAGGATTTGGATGGATCTTAAAGTTAAACCCATTATATCTTCTGATCCATAACTTCAGACAGGCAGTTTTTGGTATGCCAATGAATCTGAAATTTTTAGCAGCATCAGTATTATTTGCAATTGTAAGCGTGATTGTAGGATTGGTTTTCTTCTATAAGAAGCAAGATGAATTCATTCTGCATATTTAGGAGGGTATCATGGCAAAGAAAGAAGTATTAAAGGTTGAACATGTTGGAATGAAGTTCAACTTAAGTCAGGAAAAAGTAGATGACTTAAAGGATTATGTAATTAAATTATTAAAACATCAGATTTCATACAATGAATTCTGGGCATTAAAAGATATTAACTTTACACTGAATAAAGGAGATCGTCTGGGTATTCTTGGATTGAATGGTGCAGGAAAGAGTACTCTGTTAAAAGTTATCGCAGGAGTATTGAAAGCGACAGAAGGAACAGTAACATCAAAAGGAAAGATTGCACCACTTCTGGAACTTGGAGCTGGATTTGATCAGCAGTATACAGGACGTGAGAACATTTATCTGTATGGAGCGGTTCTTGGATTCTCAAAGAAGTTTCTGGACGAGAAATTAGATGAGATCATTGAGTTCTCTGAACTTGGAAAGTTTATTGACGTGCCAGTTAAGAATTATTCTTCTGGTATGAAGTCAAGACTTGGATTCTCTGTAGCAACATTAGTAGAACCAGACATTTTGATTTTGGATGAAGTACTATCTGTTGGAGATGCGAAATTCAGAAAGAAGAGTGAAGCGAAGATCATGAGTATGTTTGATAAAGGAGTTACGGTATTATTTGTATCCCATTCCTTAGATCAGGTAAAGAGACTTTGCAATAAAGCAATCTTACTGGAAAAAGGTCAGATCATCTCTCGTGGTTCAATCGAAGAAGTAAGTAAAGTATATGAAGAAAAAACAAAATAAAACAGAGTACAAGGAGTTTTTAAAATGAAGAAAGTTATCACATATGGAACATTTGACCTGTTACATGCAGGACATATCAATCTGTTAAGAAGAGCAAAAGAGCTTGGTGATTACCTGATCGTTGTTGTCTCAACAGATGAGTTTAACTGGAATGAAAAACAGAAGAAATGTTATTTTACCTATGAGGAAAGAAAAAAACTGGTAGAAGCAGTTCGTTACGTTGATTTAGTGATTCCTGAAAACAGCTGGGATCAGAAGGTTTCCGATGTACAGGAATATCATGTTGATACATTTGTTATGGGAGATGATTGGAAAGGTAAATTTGATTTCTTAAAAGATTACTGCGAAGTTGTTTATCTTCCAAGAACAGAAGGAATCTCTACAACAAAGATCAAGAAAGATCTTGGACTTGGAACAACAATTACAAAAGAGGATGAATAGTGCTTTATGAATATCAAACAGTTAATAAAAAAACGTACAATTAAAATTTATAAGAAATTAACACATATAATCCCAACAAGCAAGAAGATCATCATTTTCCAGAGCAGTAACGGAAGAAACTATACAGGAAACCCTCGTTATATTTATGAGGAGATGATCCGTCAGGGATTAGACAAGAAATATAAATGTATCTGGTTCTTATTTGACACAAGTATTGAGGTGCCAGGAAATTGCAAGAAGATCAGAAATAACTATTTCCCATATTTCTGGTATCTGATGAGAGCAGGATTCTGGGTATTTGACAGCCGTCAGCCAAAGTACTGCAGAAAGAAAAAGAATGTAACATATATTCAGACATGGCATGGAACACCACTTAAGAAATTAGCTCTTGATATGGATCGTATGGATATGGGTGGAAGCACAAATATCGAAGGATATCACAGAAAGTTCCTTGCAACATGTAATGACTGGGATTACCTTGTATCACAGAATAGTTTTTCAACAGAGATCTTCAAATCCTGTTTTGCATTTAAAGACAGACCAATTCTTCAGATTGGATATCCAAGAAATGATATTCTGATCAGAGATAACAACAAAGAAAAGATCGACGAATACAAGAAGAAACTTGGATTACCATTAGATAAGAAGATCATCTTATACGCTCCAACATGGAGAGATAACGAATATAGTGTCAAAGGAAAATACAAATTTGTATCCAAACTTGATTTTGATAAGGCACAGAAAGAATTATCTGATGAATATATTTTCATCGTAAAATATCATTATCTTGTATCAGATAAGATTGACTGGAGCCCATATAAAGGATTCGTTTATACATTTGATGAAACAAAAGACATTGCATGGCTCTATCTTGTATCAGACATGATGATCACAGACTATTCATCTGTAATGTTTGACTACAGTTTATTAAAGAGACCAATGCTATTCTTTGCATATGATCTGGAAAATTATAAAGAAAATCTTAGAGGATTTTATTTTGATTTTGTGGAAGAAGCTCCAGGACCAATTTCAAAGAATACAGATCAGCTGATTGAGGATATTAAAACTTATGATCCATCAGAATGGAAAGAAAAATATCAGGCATACAGTGCAAAATACAATCATGTGGATGATGGACACGCATCTGAGCATATCGTTGATCTGATAAAGAAAAAAAGTAGATAGATAAAATTTGTCAGGAGGTTTGAAAACAATTATGGTAACGATTCTGTTAGCGACATTGAATGGAGAGGATTATTTAAAAGCGCAGTTAGAATCAATTGCAGCTCAGACCTATGAAAACTGGCAGCTGGTCGTTGGGGATGATGGTTCTACCGATCATACGATCAGCATTATAGAAGAATTCAGCAAGAAACATCCAGATCAGGTAACGATCATAAAGAATGATCCGCCGCAGGGAAGTGCCAAAGACAATTTTATTTCTCTGCTGCGTAATTCTTATGGACCATACTTTATGTTCTGTGATCAGGATGACGTATGGAAGCCGGATAAGATTTATCTGACATTACAGAAGATGGAGTCTTTGGAAGCTCGATATGGAGACAAGATACCGATTCTGGTGCATTCAGATTTATCTGTGGCAGACAGCAATCTGGAGATGATCGCAGAATCATTTTTCCAGTATGCGGATATTCCAAAGAGAATTGTGTTAAACCAGCTGATGGTTCAGAATTCAGTGACAGGATGTACGGTGATGATCAATCGCTGTCTGCAACAGTATTTTCTGCGGGAACTGCCGATTTCCAAGATCATCATGCATGATTACTGGGCAGCACTGATCGCAAAAGTCTTTGGCAAGATTGGATTTGTCAATGAATCCACGATGTATTACCGTCAGCACGGCAACAACTCTGTTGGAGCCAAGAATGCGAAGAATCCGGTATATTTATATCATCGTCTCAAAGAAGGTAAGAACAGTTACCGAAGGATGATGATCGAATCTATGGAGCAGGTACAAGGCTTTGTGGATACTTATGGTGAAGAGATAGACAGCCTGGACGTATATGAACTTTTAGCATGTTATGGTGAGTTATATTACAAAGGAAAGCTGCGTCGTTTAAGCTTCTATAAGAACAACCATGTATTAAAGGAAGGAAATGTCCGCAAGCTGATGCAGTGGCTGTGGGGATAAAGGGTATTTATGAAAAAAGCAGCGGGACTTATTGGAAAATATCTGGTCATGTATCTATCCTGTTTGTTTCCAAGAAGCAGAAAGATCTATATATTTGGCGCATGGCTGGGAGAACAGTTTGCAGATAATCCACGATATTTATTTCTGGAAGCACAGGAACATAAGGACATTCGTCCAGTATGGATCACAAAAGACGAGAAGGTGTGTGCAAAGGTTAGAAACCTTGGCTATGAAGCCTATATGTTTAATAGTGTCAAAGGAATATGGATGCAGCTTCGAGCCAAATACGTTGTTGTATGCAATGGGATCAGTGATGTAAACCATACATTTATGGGACGAGCAATATTCTTAAATCTATGGCATGGTGTTCCATTAAAGAAAGTTGGATACGATGACGATAAGGTAAAGAATTGGGACAGCAAAGGACAGAAGTTAAGACGAGCGATTCAGGAGATTCCATTAGGAAGAGAATATGTCGTTGCGACCAGTGATTTTTATGCAAAGATTTATGAAAGTGCATTTCGAAGAAAACCAGACCACATACTGACATTTGGGCAGCCAAGGAATGATGTGTTTTATGATAAGGATGGAATGTTTACACCATCCCATCAGTTAAAGAAGGCGGCTAAGGGTAAGAAAGTTATTCTTTATGCACCAACACACAGACAGGAAGGGAAAACAGTTTTTCCTTTGAAGGAACAGTTTGATTTTGACAAGCTGAATCAGTGGTGTGTGAATCATAATATGGTATTTGTGATACGCCGTCATTTCTATCATAAGAATGAAGAAGTTGATTTTTCAATGTATTCTAATATTACGGATATTACGAAGAAATCCATGGATATTCAGGAGATTTTGATGGATACGGATATTCTGATCAGTGATTATTCAAGCACTTATATTGACTATCTGTTGTTAGATCGACCATTGATCTTTTATAACTTTGATTATGAGGATTACCTTCAGAATGATCGTGAGATGTATTATGATTATGATGAGGTGACACCGGGATATAAGGCGGCAACATTTGATGAGTTGATGACAGAATTAGATAGTATCGCGAAGGATGAAGACCATTTTGTTGAAGAGAGACAGAGAGTCAGAGATTTGTTTTATTGTAAAGAAGGACAGCAGATGGTTGGGGAGAAACTTCTTGAATTCTTAAAAGATTTATAATAAAAAGGATTAATTTTAGAATATTATTTAAAACAAAGGGCTGTCGCTTAATGCGATAGCCCTTTATTTTATAGAGTATCTGGATTTTCAAATATTATTATATCATAAATATTGTTATATCATAGTTATCTAAAAAATCATAGTCATCAAGAAAGAGAATGGGTTTTTGGGTTTCACCTGGTCTCATATTTTCTATTGTCTTTTTTCTTGTGTGACTATATCCAAAATCACGAAGTATTTTTCCAACTTCGGATATTTTCATTCCAAATTTTTTTGCAATATCAGCTTGGAGGAGTCCACGATTAGCATATGCTTTGCATATTGCATCGACTTTAAAATTTCTTTCGTTGTATTTTTTGTTTTTAAAATCTAATTCATTCATTTAAAAATCTCCTTTTGATACAATAGATATGTTGCTTGAATTTTTACATATAACAATTAGTACCCAACCCGATAAATAATCTTCTGATTAATCCGACTCAATTCATCACTAATCTGATAATCTTTCGTACCAAACAGATACTTATGAGCACGGATCGCATTTTCTTTCAAAGTTGTTGGGAAACCATAATAGCTTCCATAATAACGCAATTCTTTCTGATTCCAAGGGAATCCCTGCTGGTCTTTGATCTCGTATTTAAATACAGATAGCACCATCTTAAATAATTCATCCTGACTCATATTTGTCTTAACCTGTGGAAGAACTTCATCCATAACAGCCATCATTTTCAATGGGCTTTTCTTACCTTTCTCGAAAATCTTTTCAAGAACTTCTCTCTGCCTTCCAGCTCTTGCAAGATCACCGCCTGCAGTATAACGGATTCTGGAATAAGCAACGGCCTGATTACCATCAAGCGTGTAAGTTCCAGCACTTTTGATCGTAGAAGAATTACCACCATTGATACGGTTCATATCTTTGATATAAGAATTCAGGTTTTTAAGAATGCTTTTATCAACCTTAACTTCAATTCCACCAACGGCATCAACGATATTTGCAAGGATCTTAAAGTTCACAGTAGCGTATTTCTCGATATTCAGATCGAGATTACGATTGATCGTACTGATCGCAAGTTCCGGACCGCCCCATGAATAAGCGGCATTTACTTTGCTGTATTTTCCGTTGATGCTTAAATATGTATCGCGGTAAATGGACAGCAGTTTCACTTCTTTTGTGGAATTGTTGATGCTCACAACGATGATCGAATCTGAACGGTTGCCTCGGTCAGACATACTTCCTGTCTGTGAATCAATTCCGAAGAAAGCATAATTCGTATAATCACTCATGTTACTATCATTATTAACTGTGACAAGCTGGCTTTGATTTAACTCTTTTGTCTGAACCTTGCCAAGTTTTGAATGAAGTGTAAAAACAACAATTCCAATCAGTGCTGCGATCAGAATAATGAATAAAAATAAGAAACGAATCGGTGATCGCCGCCTTTTTTTAATATGTTTTTTATGTGCCATAAAGTAGTCTCCCTTCAAACAAAAAACGGATGAGAAACTCCATCCGTTTTGTTATTAGTATGCATTTTTATTGACAAATCCCTTAAAGAATGTAAGGAATAAAATCTTGATATCAAGTCCCAAAGACCAGTTCTCAATATAATAAAGGTCATGTTCGATTCTGCTTCGGATGGAAGTATCACCGCGGAATCCATTGACCTGTGCCCATCCTGTGATACCTGGACGAACCTGATGTTTGATCATATAACGAGGGATCTCTTCTTTGAATTTCTCAACAAACAAAGGGCGTTCTGGTCGTGGACCGATCAGACTCATATCGCCTTTTAATACATTCCAGAATTGTGGAAGTTCATCGAGGCTTGTCTTACGGATCACACGCCCGACAGGTGTAACGCGGGCATCATTCTTGGTTGTCCATTCTTTGGCTTCTTTCTTAGGATCCTGAACTCCCATGGAGCGGAACTTGTACATCTTAAATGGTTTATTACCAAGTCCGATACGTTCCTGTGCAAAGAAGATTGGTCCTGGAGAACTCTTCTTCACAAGGATTGCCACGATCAGCATGATCGGTGAAAACAGGATCAGTGCCACAATGGAACCGACAATATCGATCAGACGCTTGATAACACGGTTTACTGTGTTGGTAAGCGGAACATTACGGATATTGATAACTGGAAGTCCGTCAAGATCTTCCGTGTATGGGTTTGTCGAAATAAAGTTATAATAATCAGGTACAAACTTTGTATGAACACCAGACTTCTCGCAGATTGCCACGATCTGTTCCAGTTTGTGGTATTCGTTCAGGTTCAGTGTGATCGCAACCTCATCGAGAGAGGATTTCTCAAGGTAAGCTGCCAGATCTTTTAAAGTACCGATCTTCTTGATACCGCGGTATTCAAAGTTACTGCTTACAAGGTCATCAAAGATCCCATGAACTTTAAGTCCCCACTGTGGATTCGCCTTAATACGGTCAATATATGCAGCCGCAGATGTACTGAATCCGATAAATACAGTATGTTTGATATTTCTTCCTTTCTTACGGTTCACTTTCAAGAACTTACGAATCAGATACCTTGAAAAGACACCAAAGATAAAGTTAAAGAAATAAAAAAGCAGGTACAGGGAACGTGGAAAGTTCTGAATCTGGAATACAGTGATCACAAAGGCAGAAACTCCAAGTCCGATCAGGTTTGCTTTGACAAGATTCACAAGTTCTTTTGAACCACGCTGATAACGCTTTGGTGTATAAAGACCGAAAAAGGAATATAATAATAGTAAAAAGATCAGTGAAGCGATCAAAGGCTGCTGATACTGATAGAATTCCTTGTAATAACGATTATACTCAAAAATCTCTTTATTCAACCAAAAGCCATGGATATTCAACTTGAATCTTATATAATAGGCCACATATCCTGCAAGATAAATGCAGACAGCATCCATCACGACGTGCAGCCTGTTTAAATAGGTTTGATTTTGCTTGATCATAGAAATAATTCTCCTTTTTTACTGTTTCTATTATAAGGGAAAAACAACGATCATACAACGAGAAATTGCCTTAACTTTTTCTTATTTTTAGGGAAAATAAAAAATACTTCATTTTTTGAAAAATCCATTTTTTTGTAACATATTAATCACATTTTTTACACATTTATAGGATATATTTATCTCATAAAGCAAAAAACTTACAAAGATCAGATATCGATCAAAGACAAAAGATCAAGATTGAAAGGAGAACATCAATATGGATGGATATCATACAAATCAAGACGGACAGTGGAAGACTTCTGATCAGTGGAGAGCTGAGGAAGCCAACACTTCAAATAAGAAACCAAAGAAATCAGGTAGAGGAAAATACGCAGCAAAGCTTGTGGCATCAGCAGTAGCATTTGGTTTGATCGCAGGTCTTGTGATGCAGGGTGTTACTTATGGATTTTCAAAAGCAGGCATTGGAAATGGAGCAACACAGCTTGCAACGACGAAGACAACAAGCAGCAGTTCCAGCACAAGCAGTGAAGACCTTTCAGGAGTATCATCAAATGTTATGCCATCAATCGTTTCCATCACAGGAAAGTTTGAGACAACAAGCCAGAGCTGGTTCGGACAGACACAGAGCAGCGAATCAGAAGGTGTTGGTTCTGGAATTATCATTGGAAAGAAAGATGGCAAGATCTTAATCGTTACCAATAACCATGTTGTCGCAGATGCGAAATCCTTATCTGTAGGATTTGTTGACGGCAAGAGTGCAAGTGCAACGATCCGTGGTACAGACAGTGATGCCGACCTGGCAGTTGTGGAAGTTAACACAAAAGATATGAAAGCTTCTACATTAAAGAAGATCGCAGTGATCACACTTGGTGACTCTTCCAAGTTAAAGACCGGTGAGAGAGCAATTGCGATCGGTAATGCTTTAGGTTATGGACAGTCAGTAACTGGTGGATATATCAGTGCCTTAAATCGTCAGGTTCAGTTAACAGACAAGACAATGACACTGATCCAGACAGATGCAGCGATCAACCCAGGTAACAGTGGTGGTGCATTATTAAACAGTAAAGGTGAGCTGATCGGTATCAATACAGTCAAATATTCTTCTGAAGACGTAGAAGGAATGGGGTACGCAATTCCGATCAATACAGCAAAACCAATCATTAATAAACTGATCAAGAATGAAGCAACAAGTGAGAGTGAGCAGGCATACTTAGGAGTATCAGGACAGACAATTGACAGCTCTATGGCAAGCCAGTTTGATATGCCATCTGGTGTTTATGTACAGCAGGTAATTAAGAACTCTCCAGCTCAGAAAGCAGGAATCAGCGCAGGTGACGTGATCGTATCAATTGATGGAAGCAGTGTTTCTACAATGGATGGATTAAAAGAAAAGATTTCAAACTTAAAAGCTGGCAAGAAAGTCAAGATCGTCGTAAAATGCCAGAATCAGATGGGAACTTACGAGAAGAAGACACTGACAGTGACATTAGGAAAGAAATCCGATGCACCAAGCACAAGCAGCAATAGCAGTAACAGTAATAGCGGAAGCAGTAACAGTGGAAACAGCAGTAACAGCGGAAGCAGCAACAGCTATAACAACAATTACAATAACAACTATAATAATGAAAGTTCCGACAGCCAGTATTACAGCTATGGACAGTAAAATCAGTTGAAAAAATATTCAAACAAAGATACAATAAAATGGAACCCTGATCAAAGGCAGGGTTCCATTTTTTTAGTCAGGAGAAGAAGCCTATGGTTATGATCGAAATAGAAAATATCAAGAAATTTATGGCAGGTTTTTTAGGAGGAAATCTGTTTGATGATTTTTTGATGAGTGAAGGAAAACTTTCCATGAATATTGCATACGAATTTGATGGAAAGATATTAAAAGAATTTTATGACACTGAAGAATGGGAAGAGATGCAAATGTATCCATACGTCATGTGGAAAGAAGAAAAAGAGAAGATCTTTTCACTTGTCAAAGGCAAGAAAACACCACTGTCATTTCAGTTCGTAATGATGTTAAAACCAGACCTTGTCAGCGAGATTCTTGCCAAATATAATCTCGCAATCAGAGAAGATGAAGTCGCAGGACTTTTCATCAATGTCTTATATGACAGACAAGGCTTAAAATGCACCGCCGGAGTTTCAAGAAAGACATTTGTATTAGATAAGACATTAGAAGAAGCATGGGATCAGGAAGTAAAAGAGAGATTTCTGGAATTTTTATAAGATAAGAAAAATTTTTTTATATCAAAAATGTGAGTATATTTCATAACTTATGCCATTTTTTAACAAAGTATCTGTAGAATTTTTCACAAACTTATGGGTACATTCCACAAAGAAACTTAGTTTGTATGTTTCTTTTTCGAAAGATATATGTTAGAATAAGTAGTAATGAATACCAGATAAGAAAGTTGTAAAAAGGAGATACGAATATGAGTTTTCATATTGTTTGTGACAGCTGTACGGATTTGACAGAAGAAGATATTAAAAAAGGATGTTATACATGGGTGCCATTAACCTTATTAGTGGACGGAGAAGAGATTATAGATGACGAAACTTTTGATCAGGCAGATTTCTTGGCGAAAGTAGCAGCCAGCAAAGAATCAGTAAAATCAGCATGCCCTGCACCAGAGAGTTACATGGCAGCTTATTCCAAGGCAGATGATATATATGTAGTAACATTATCTGCAGAATTAAGCGGATCATACAACAGTGCAGTACTTGGAAAGAACCTTTACGAAGAGGAGAATGGAGAGAAGAACATTCATGTAATAAACTCCAGAGGAGCTGCTACAACACAGGTACTGATCGCACGTAAACTATACGAATATGCAAGTCAGGGAATGCCGTTTGAAGAAGTCGTTGAGAAGATCGAAGAATACACAACAAGTCTTAGAACATATTTTGTCTTAGAGACATTAGAAGTATTAAGAATGAACGGAAGACTATCAAGACTCTCCGCAACGATCGCAAGCGCACTGAATATCAAACCAGTCATGATCGGAACAAGAGACGGAGTCATCCAGAAAGCAGCCCAGGCAAGAGGAATGAAGAAAGCACTTGCGAAGATGGTAGAACATATGAACAGCGAAGGAAGAGATCTTTCAGGAAGAAAGTTCGTTATTTCACACTGTAATTGTTATGAAAGAGCTGTTTATGTGAAGGAACTGATTCAGAAGAATTTACATGCCCAGGATGTGGATATTGTTGATACTAAGGGTGTTAGTAGTTTGTATGCATGCGATGGGGGAATCATAGTTTCTTACTAAATTTTGATTTGTAATGTTTACGCCGGGAGGGTGTTGACGTATAAAAAGAAACCGAAATATGAATCATAGGGACTGAAAAACGGATTCCATTGACGGAGTTTTGACAGAACGCTTATCCGCTGGATCTCCTGCGATAACTCGCCTTCAAAGATATTTAGACCAGTAGTCTTTGAGGCTCAAACAATCGCCCGATCCAGCTGCGATTCCGTCAAAACTCCTATGGAATCCTATCATTTCAGTCCCTATGATTCATATTTCGGTTCCTTTTTATACGCTGAAGGCTGAGCGGTTTACAAATAAAAGTTGTAGTAGACGGAGGGCGTGTGCTTAGCTTATTTCTATCTCATACAACATTAACGACTACCTTTCAAATCAGAATTTCTTTGTTAGAATTTTAACGTTACAATGCACAAAAAATATTAGGATTGTTACGAATTTAACGTATAGAATGCACAAAAAATGGTTGAATTGCTCGAAATTCCCCGCTATAATTGAAACCAATATACTGATATAGAGGAATTAAGGAGGATGAGTCATGAGTCGTTTAGAATTAAGGACTCCAAACCAGGCACAACTGGTTGTGGAAGGACTTTATAAAGATTTGGAACGAAGAATCGAGTCAAGCCCGCCAGGGTTATGTCCGGTTGATATGTCCAGAGCATTCTTAGAGATTTGTCATGCACAGAGTTGTGGAAAGTGTGTTCCATGCCGTGTAGGACTTGGACAGCTGAAGAATCTGATCACAGATGTCTTAGATGGCAAAGCCACGATCCGAACATTAACAGAGATACAGGAGACAGCAAAATCCATTATGGAATCCGCAGACTGCGCCATTGGGTATGAGGCAGCCAATATGGTGTATAAAGGAGTCATTGGATTTAAAGATGATTATGTAGAACATATCATGTATCATAGATGCTTAAGCACATTAAAACAGCCGGTACCATGTGTATCAAGATGTCCTGCAAGAGTAGACATTCCAGGATATATCGCACTGGTACGTGAGGGAAGATATGAAGATGCGATCCGTCTGATCAGAAAGGATAATCCTTTCCCTACAACATGCGGATTTATCTGCGAGCATCCATGTGAGGCATTATGCCGTAGAAATATGATCGATGATGCTGTGAATATCCGTGGATTAAAACGTATGGCAGCAGATGCAGCAGGTTATGTTGCACCTCCAGCATGTGCAGAATCTACTGGTAAGAATATTGCCGTTGTTGGTGGTGGACCAGGTGGATTAAGTGCTGCTTATTTCTTACAGTTGATGGGACATCAGGTAACAGTATACGAGATGCTTCCAAAACTTGGAGGAATGTTACGTTATGGAATTCCAAACTACAGACTTCCAAAAGAACGCTTAGATGATGATATTCAGGCAATCTTGGACACAGGAGTGAAAGTAGACTGTGGAAAAGCCATTGGTAAAGATTATTCCATTGTGGATTTAAAAGAGAAATATGACGCAGTACTGATTACGATCGGTGCGAGTACAGATAAGAAATTAGGACTGGAAGGAGAAGATGCCAAAGGTGTGATCTCAGCCGTACAGTTCTTAAGAAATGTTGGATACGGAACGCAGGAGAGCTTAGAAGGCAAAGAAGTCGCCGTTATCGGTGGTGGAAACGTATCCATGGATGCAGTTCGTACATCCGTAAGATTAGGTGCGAAGAAAGTCAGCATCGTATATAGAAGAAGGGTCGCAGATATGACAGCCCTGCCAGATGAGATTTCAGGTGCGGAAGCAGAAGGCGTTGAGATCAAAACTCTGATGGCACCTTCAAGAATTGAGAAAGACGAAGAAGGCAATGTAAAAGGTGTATGGGTAACTCCACAGATGATCAGTAACATCAAAGGTGGAAGAGCATCTGTAAAGCCAACAGGTGAAGATGATGTATTTATCCCATGTCAGGCACTGATCGTAGCGATTGGTCAGGATATCGAATACCAGCATTTTGAGGAAGCAGGAGTTCCAGTGCAGAGAGGTAAGATCAATGTAGAGAAATTCGGTGGATTCGAAGAGATGCCTGGAGTATTTGCAGGTGGAGATTGTGCGACAGGTCCATCTACCGTAATTTCTGCGATCGCAGCTGGTAAAGTTATCGCAGCGAATATTGATGAATATCTTGGATTCCATCATGAGATCACAGCAGATGTTGAGATTCCAGAACCGAAGTTAGAGGACAAGCCGGCTTGTGGAAGAGTAAATCTTACAGAGAGAGAAGCCGGAGAGAGAATCAAAGACTTTGAAGGAATTGAAAACTGCATGACACATAAAGAAGCATGCCAGGAAGCTGGAAGATGCTTACGCTGTGACCACTTTGGTTACGGAATCTTTAAAGGAGGGAGGGCTACAAAATGGTAAATATTACAATCGACAACCATACGATCGCAGTCCCAGCAGGTACAACGATCATGGAAGCAGCAGCCTCCATCCATATTCCAATCCCAAAACTTTGTTATTTAAAAGATATCAACGAGATTGGAGCGTGCAGAGTCTGTGTAGTTGAGATCGAAGGCCAGGACCACCTTGTAACATCATGTAACAACGTGGTTGAAGAAGGAATGACGATCTATACAAACAGTCCCAAAGTACGAAGAAACAGAAAACATACCGTAGAGATGATCCTTTCCCAGCATGATGCACAATGTGCAACTTGTGTAAGAAGTGGAAACTGTACATTACAGACGATTGCCAATGACTTGAATGTTGTGGAAAGTCCATATAAGAAAGAAATCTGTGTAGAAGAGTGGGATACAAGATATCCACTGGTACGTGACGCAAGTAAATGTGTCAAATGTATGCGCTGTATACAGGTATGTGATAAGGTTCAGGGAATGCATATCTGGGATGTATCTGGAACTGGAGCAAGAACAACGGTTGGAGTTTCAGGAAACAGAGATATCAAAACAGCAGACTGTGCATTATGCGGACAGTGTATCACACATTGTCCAACAGGAGCATTAAGAGAACGTGACGATACAGAAAAATTATATCGTGCATTAGAAGATAAAGATACGATCGTTGTGGCACAGATCGCACCTGCAGTCCGTACTGCATGGGGTGAAAGTCTGGGATTATCAAGAGAAGAAGCAATGGTTGAGAAGATCGTGGATGCATTGCGAAGGATCGGTGTTGATTATGTATTTGATACAACATTTTCAGCAGACCTTACGATCATGGAAGAAGGAACCGAATTTGTAGAGAGATTTACAAAGGGAGATCTTGATATGTATCCAATGTTTACATCCTGTTGTCCGGGATGGGTAAGATTTATCAAATCCCAGTATCCACAGATGGCAAACAGATTGTCATCTGCCAAATCTCCACAGGAGATGTTCGGAGCAGTGATGAAAACAGCATTTGCAAAGAAAATGGACATTGACCCAGACCGTATTTTTGCGTTGTCTATCATGCCATGCCTTGCAAAGAAAGACGAAAGAGAGAAACCATTATTCCATGGTGAGTTTGCAGGACACGGAGTGGATCTCGTATTAACAACAAGAGAATTAGATCGTCTGATCCGTGCAGACCACATTGATCCAAAGACATTAAAAGATTCTGCATTTGATGCTCCATTTACAGAAGGAACAGGAGCAGGAGTGATCTTTGGAGCAACTGGTGGAGTTATGGAAGCGGCACTTCGTTCTGCATATTACCTGATCACAGGAAAGAACCCAGAAGCAGATGCATTCAAAGAAATCCGTGGAGTAAATAAAAACGGATGGACAGAAGCCAAATTCGATATTGCCGGCAATACGGTAGAGATTGCAGTTGTTAGTGGACTTCAGAATACAAGAAATCTGATGGAAGCAATCCGTAAGAGAGAAGTACACTATCATTTTGTAGAAGTCATGGCCTGTCCAGGCGGATGTGTAGGAGGAGGCGGGCAGCCAATCCATGAAGGAAAAGAAATGGCGTCCGACCGTGGATCTAACCTATACTTCCTGGACAAGACTTCACAATTAAGATTTTCCCATGAGAATCCAGATATCAAACATTTATATGATGAATATTTTGGAGCACCGGGAAGTCATAAAGCACATCAGTTACTGCATGTGTCAAAATAGCTGTTAATACCTTTTAATATTAGAAAGAGATCCCAGACATCTAGAAGATATAGATTCTAAATGTCTGGGATCTCTTTTGTGTATCTAAAAAATGAAAAATGATCCAATTACCATCGAGGATTATCAAGGACTTTTATTTCGCCATCAATTTCACAAACAATATGACGGTATCCTTTGGTTTCGATCGTTCCATAATCATGCCCTGCATTTGCATCAAATACATAAAAAGCAGTCAGGACTTCATCACCGGTATTAATAGTACGGTGAGCATATCCGCGTGGAACATAAAGAGCTTTTCCCTTCTCCATCCGTTCAACTTTCCAGTCTCCGTCAAGATTTTCAAGCATCATATAGCCCTCACCTTTTAACGTATAATAAACTTCGGCAGTATCCACGATCTGATGAAAATGCCCTTTGGTCATATAATATTCATTCCCGATCTTTCCGGGATGGATCATTGTTGTGCCAAATGCAAGATCTCCGGCACGTTCCGGGCATCCAAGTTCATAAAATTCATAGATCAAAGGATCTTCCTTCTTAAGAATTTCATCAACAACTTCCTGATCCTGATACATATCTTTCATCTGGGAAAGATAACGTTTTGTAGTTTCTGCGTGTCTGGACAGACCATCGTTTAGATCAAAATCTAAAGTAAAAGCCTGATCCCAGTTAAACTGATTCATAAACAGCCTCCTAAAGAAAGAATTCCCTAAATCTCAAGAGTGGAAACTCCTTGTTCTTTCATCATAGTTTCAAAATCTTTGATAATAGCGATTCCGGCACTTGTTCCGATACGCTCAGCACCACATTCAACCATTTTCATAAATGTCTTGGCATCACGGATTCCTCCAGCAGCTTTTACCTTTACTTCATCGCCAACATGCTCTTTCATTAATTTGACATCATCAAAGGTAGCACCGCCAGTACCAAATCCAGTGGATGTTTTGATATAGTCAGGTTTCACTTCTTTTGCGATCTCGCAAAGTTTGATCTTTTCGTCATCAGTCAGATAACAGTTTTCAAAAATGACTTTGCATGTAACATCTTTTTCATGGCAGGCAGCAACGATCTGTGCCATCTCGTCTTTGATATAATCCCAGTTAGAAGCTTTGATCTCTGTCTGATTCACAACATAATCAATTTCATTTGCACCATTTGCAATGGCATCTTTTGTGTCAAATACTTTGGAAGCGATCGTTGTCTGACCTAATGGGAAAGAAATGGCAGCACCAGTATGAATATCTGTTCCTTCCAGTAACTTCGCACATAATGCAGACTGCACCTGATTGATCGCAACCATGGCAAAATGATGTTCCTTTGCTTCAGTACATAAGATCTCCATGTCTTTTGGAGAAGCGTCCGTGTGTAAATTTGTATGATCGATCATTCTGGCAAGATCATCTAATGTATATGATTTCATAAAAAACCTCCTGTTTTTGCTGATATGTTTGTTTCATGTTAATTATAATATAACATTATGTAATTATTATGTCAATATTATGTAAGCGAAATAGTGGAAAATAAATTGACATAAAATAAAAAATCCGGTAAAGTGAAAGAAAAAAGAAAGAGAGTCTAGAATGGGAGCATTTTATTTAGATATAAAAAAAGATTTATTAGATAAGATTCTAACCGGAGTCTACCCACAGGGAAGTATCATACCAAATGAATATGAACTGGCAGAGATCTATAAGGTCAGCCGCCCGACGATCCGCAAAGCAGTACAGATTCTGGTGGATGAAGGCTATTTAGAAAAACGCAAAAAAAGAGGAACGATCGTATGTGATCCAACGATCCGGCAGGAATTTGCGCAGGTGATTCAGACATTTGATAAGGAAATAAAGGAAAAAGGACTGACGCCATCAACGAAAGTTCTGACATTTAAACAAGAAAAAGCAGACGAGGAAGTCAGACAGAAACTGAATCTGACTGAAACAGAAAAAGTCTATAAACTTGTAAGACTAAGATACATAGATGATCAGCCAAATGTCTTGGTTACAACATATGTGCCATGCAGGCTGTTTGAACATTTGTCAGAAGTTGATTTTGAAAAGGAAAGTTTATATCAGACATTTCATAAGGAAGGAAGAGATATTACATCCATAGAGCGAAAACTGGATGTGATACTGGCAGATGAGACATGTGCAGACCTTTTGGACATCAAAAATGGAGATCCACTATTTTATTTTCATTCCACAGGATATGATGCAGCACATACTGCGATTGAATATTCCATTGCAAAATACCGGGGTGACCGGAACAGTTTTGTTTTTGAACTTTCGAATACCGTGTACTATTCTTAATACATTTATTTACAACTATCAGTTTTTTTGGTATGATAAACAACAATAAGCTGAAAATAACAGCCAGACAGCAAATATAACGTAACGCAGGAGGAACAACCATGAGCAAAATTCAGATGACAACTCCATTAGTAGAGATGGACGGAGATGAGATGACAAGAATTCTTTGGAAGATGATCAAAGATGAACTGTTATTACCATTTATTGATTTAAAGACAGAATATTACGACCTTGGGTTGGAACACAGAAACGAGACAAACGATCAGGTAACATTTGATTCTGCAGAAGCTACAAAGAAATATGGTGTAGCAGTCAAATGTGCAACAATCACTCCAAATGCAGCACGTATGGACGAATATGACTTAAAAGAGATGTGGAAGAGTCCAAACGGAACAATTCGTGCGATTTTAGATGGAACAGTGTTCAGAGCACCGATCACAGTCAAAGGAATCGAGCCAACGGTCAGCAAATGGAAGAAACCGATCACAATCGCAAGACATGCTTATGGTGATGTATACAAAGGCGTTGAAATCAAAGTTCCAGGTGCAGGAAAAGCAGAATTAGTATTCACAGGAGAAGATGGTACAGAGATCAGAGAGACAATCCATGATTTTGACGGACCAGGTGTGATTCAGGGAATGCACAACATTGACGATTCTATCGCAAGTTTTGCAAGAAGCTGCTTTACATATGCGCTGGATACAAAACAGGATCTGTGGTTTGCAACAAAAGATACGATCTCTAAGAAATACGACCACACATTCAAAGACATTTTCCAGGAAATCTTTGATGCAGAATACAAAGAGAAATTTGACGAAGCAGGAATTGAATATTTCTACACACTGATCGACGATGCAGTAGCACGTGTTATGAAATCAGAAGGTGGATTTATCTGGGCATGTAAGAACTATGACGGAGACGTTATGAGTGATATGATCTCCTCTGCATTCGGATCATTAGCAATGATGACATCTGTATTAGTATCACCACACGGATACTATGAATATGAAGCAGCTCATGGAACAGTACAGCGTCATTATTACAAACACCTGAAAGGGGAAGAGACATCTACAAACTCTGTAGCAACAATCTTCGCATGGACAGGAGCGTTAAGAAAACGTGGAGAATTAGATGGCAATAAAGAATTAATGGAATTCGCTGACAAGCTTGAGAAAGCAACATTAGATACGATCGAGAGCGGAACAATGACAAAAGACTTAGCACTTATCACAACTCTTGAGAATGTAAATGCTGTAAACAGTGAAGACTTTATTAAGGCAATTGCAGAACGTTTAAAATAATCAGAATCTTAAAAGAACAAAAGAAATATAAAGCAGATGAAAGCGGTACAGGAAGCTCATGAATCCATGAGCTTCCTGTACCGCTTTCTTACTATATACGAACGGATAAATAAGTTTTGTAAATTTCATCAGGATTGAAAAAATATCCATAAAAACAAAAAAACCGAAGCTTCAACTTCGGTTATGCCGATGGCGAGATTCGAACTCGCACGAACGTAAGCTCACTGCGACCTGAACACAGCGCGTCTGCCAATTCCGCCACATCGGCTTGAGTGCAGTTGAGGGGACTTGAACCCCTACCCAGTTAACCCGGACTAGATCCTTAGTCTAGCGCGTATGCCAATTCCGCCACAACTGCGCAACAAGGTTATAATATCACTATAGGTGTGATCTGTCAATAAAAATTGCAAAAAAAATTAAAAAAATTTAAAAAAGTTGCAAAATATAGATTTTAACGGACATTTTCGGTATAATCTGCATCAGAATAGTAAAGAAAAAAGAAGAAAAATTTAAAATTCGGAGGAAAAAATTATGTTGATCGGTTCTCATGTAGGGATGAAAGGCAAAGAAATGTTTCTTGGATCAGTGAAAGAGGCATTATCTTATGGAGCCAATACATTTATGGTGTATACAGGTGCACCACAGAATACAAGAAGAAAAAAGATTGAAGAATTAAGAATCGAGGAAGGTACTCAGTTGATGAGAGAAAGCGGAATCGATACATTTGTCGTTCACGCACCATATATCATCAATCTTGCCAATACGACAAAGTCAGAGACATTTGAACTGGCAGTCGAATTTCTGGAAGTGGAAGTAGAACGTACCAAAGCCATGGGAAGTCATACCCTCGTGCTTCATCCGGGTTCTCATGTTGGAGCAGGTTTAGACAAAGGGATTGACCGCATCATTGAAGGACTTAACAAAGTCATGTACAAAGATATGCCGGTTCAGATCGCACTTGAGACGATGGCAGGCAAAGGAAGCGAGATCGGACGTGAGTTTGAGGAATTAAAAAGAATCTATGATGGTGTTAAATACCCTGAGAATCTAAGAGTATGTTTTGATACCTGTCATGTAAGTGACAGCGGACTTGATCTGACAGAAGGATTTGAAGCAGTAATCGATAAATTTGATAAGGCAGTTGGCAAAGACCAGATTGCAGTCTTTCATATCAACGACAGCAAGAATCCAGTCGGAGCAGGCAAAGACCGCCACGAGAATCTTGGATTTGGAACGATCGGATTTGAGACATTAAATCATATCGTTCATCATAAAGATTTTGAGAATGTACCAAAGATCTTAGAGACACCATATATCAAAACAGAAGATGGAAAGAAATCCTATCCGCCATACAAATACGAGATTGAAATGCTTCGCACAGAAACATTCGATCCACAGATGAAAGAAAAGATTTTGGAGGATCATGCAAAATGAAGATCACATTTATAGAACACAGCGGTTTTATGGTAGAAATGGAACGCACAGTGTTATTATTCGACTATTATCAGGGAGAGATTCCAGCATTTGATAAAGAGAAGACATTATATGTGTTTGTATCCCACAGCCACGCAGACCACTATAATCCGGTTATCTGGAAATTAAAAGAGCAATATGAAAAAGTGCAGTATATCATATCCGATGATGTGAAAACAAAGGAAGATGCACGAATCATGAAACCACATGAGAAAAACGAAATAGGAGAGATCACAGTAGAAACTTTAAAATCGAATGATATGGGAGTGGCATACATTGTTGAAGCAGAAGGAAAGGTGATCTACCATGCAGGTGATCTAAACTGGTGGCATTGGAATGGAGAACCAGAGGAAGACAACGAATATTACAAAAATACCTTCCAGGAAGAGATGAAATATCTGGAAGGTAAGAAGATTGATGTTGCATTTATGCTGCTTGACCCAAGACAGGAAGATAAATACTGCTGGGGAATGAATTATTTTCTGGAGCATACGGATTGCAAAACAGTATTTCCAATGCACTGCTTCCAAAAATACAAGATCAACCATCACTATCTAAATTGTGATGATGGCCGCAAATGGAATCAGATCGTAAAAGATATCACTAAGGAAGGTCAGTGTTTTGACATCTGATCATTGATGATGATCTATTTCGATAACGTTCCATTCACCGATCAGGCGGTCAAGGGAATAAGAAGCATTGGCAGGGCTTGTGGAAGGAAGTTTCACAGCTTTGATCCCTGTCATTTTTTCGCAATATTTATGATAAAGTTTATAAGCGGTTCCACCATTGGTATATATCTGACGGATCGGAGCCGCTTTTAATATATCTGAGAAGTTATTTGGAACTGCATTTTTAATACTACTGTCACTAGAGCCTTCAATATCGCAGGAGGCAATCACATCCCACACCGCAATATGATTTCTTAATAAAAACTCTTTCTTCTCGTCGATCGTCTCAGGCAGCACATCATTTACGACGGCAGATAATACTTTCCAGAAACGATTTTGTTTATGATGATAAAAGAATTGTCCTTCTCTGGATTTTACAGAAGGAAACGAACCAAGAATTAAAATCTCGCTGTTTTTATTGTATACAGGTGGAATTTCATGAATCACATGTGTCATGTCAAACTGTCCTTTCTTTTGTTTTTTCTACATTTTACTACATATATTTTAACAGATGATGAAAAAGTGTGAAAGAATCCGTCAAAATCTGTAGGAAGTTGTTGGCTTTTTAACCTATATTTTGACAAAGTATTTCTACGCTCTTTTTTATAATTGCATTATGTATTTCATAGAGATGTTTTTGGAACAATGGGTGATGGGGATCATACAACTCATTTTGCTTGGAACAATCTTAAAAAAGAAGATGAAATACTTAAGAATGTTGTATTCCGCAGGAATTGGAAGCCTTGGCGGGTGTCTGATCGTTGAATATTGTAGTAAATATCATACGTTAAGTTTTTGCCTGATAGAACCGGTTTTGATCATAACGATGAAAACGGCATATGAGATATCTATGAAAAAAGCGGTGATTTACAGTGTGTATGCATGGATGACGAGCGCAGTAAGCGGCGGTGTTTTCACAGTGATAAGACAGCATTTTTTGATGCCGTGGATCATATGTGCAGCGGCTACACCAGTTTTGATAAGAAAAGGATACCATTTATTTGGAAAAGATTTTCTGGAAAAACAAGAAAGTTTTTATGAAGTTGAATTTCTATGGAACGATACGAGAGTCTGCGTATGCGGTTTTGTAGATACAGGAAATTTCTTATATGACCCGATCAGTCATCTTCCAGTCTGCATTCTGGAAGAAGAAGCATTCAAGAGGTATTTTCATCATTCCTTAGAGGAATTTATCAAAAAGTATGAAACTGACAAGATTCGTCTGATTCCTTATCGAAGTATTGGAAAAGAAGGGGGAATCATGACAGCAATCTATGTCAGTAATCTAAAGATCATGAAGGAAAAACGAAGGATAGAAGTACCACATGCAGTGATCGCAGTTTCCAAAGTCTCTTTATCAAAATGGGGACAATATGAAATGTTGCTGCATCCGGACTTGATAAAAAATGGGAGGTAATATCGTGTTAAAGTTAAGCTTGGTAAGTGGAAAGAGAACATTTTTTGCAAGAGGAAATGAAATTCATTATATTGGAGGAACAGAAATCCTTCCGGCACCGCTTGATTCGGTGGAGGAACAGAAGATGATCCATATGCTTGGAACATCAGCGCAGGAAGAGGCAAGAGCAAAGCTGATCGAGAGAAATCTACGACTCGTCGTGTACATAGCAAAGAAATTTGACAATACAGGAATTGGTGTGGAAGACTTAATTTCCATCGGAACGATCGGACTGATCAAAGCGATCAATACATTTAATCCAGCAAAGAAGATCAAACTTGCAACCTATGCATCCAGATGCATTGAAAATGAGATTTTAATGTATTTAAGGAGAAATAATAAGACAAAGATGGAAGTGTCCATCGATGAGCCGTTAAATGTTGACTGGGACGGAAATGAATTGTTATTATCCGATATCCTCGGAACAGATGACGATATCATTTATAAAGATCTGGAACATGAAGTAGACAAGAAACTGTTGATGCGTGCAATGACAACACTGACGGAACGTGAAAAGATGATCATTGAATTACGATTCGGGATCAACCAGAAAGAAGGCGAGGAAAAAACGCAGAAAGAAGTTGCAGACCTTCTTGGAATCTCACAGTCTTATATTTCAAGACTGGAAAAGAAGATCATCAAGCGTCTGAAAAAAGAGATGATCAAGATGGGGTGTGTATAATATTGCCAAAATCTTAAGAAAATGTTCACTTTTTGTCATTTTATCCATGCTATAATGAATTTAACAAAACAATGAGACAGCAGCAATGAGGGGCAGGTTTTATAAACCGCCAGACAAAAGGAGGGTAAAATGAGAAGAAGTGAAAAACTAGGTATGCTGACAGGATTGATCGTTGGAACGATTCTTTTGCTGATCAGCTTTCTGATGGGAGTGAAGCCAGCCTGCAAGGTATGGGGAAGCCAGACAGCATTAAGTGCAAGTGAGGCCGAGAAAAAAGGAATAGAGAATAGTTTCCGTTACAAAAATGGAAAATTAATTGTTGATTCAACGAAAACAGCAGCGAGGACAACAACAAGTATCAATGTAAAACGGCCTGAGAATGCATCTGCACAGGGAATTGATGTAAGTTATCATCAAGGAGTGATCAACTGGGAGAAAGTAAAGAATACAGGGAAAGTAGATTTTGCGATCATTCGTTGTGGATATGGAATGAATGAGTGGAATGAGACAACACAGACTTGGACACAGGATGATCCACAATGGGAATATAACACAAGCGAATGTGAGAGACTGAATATACCATATGGAGTTTACTTATATTCCTATGCGGATACGACAGAGAAAGCAAAGAGTGAAGCCGAACATGTGATAAGAATGTTAGAAGGAAAGAATCTGTCTTATCCGATCTACTACGATATGGAAGATAAATCTGTTATGAATAACAGCAAGATAACAGCTACAAAAGCAAGCCAGATCGCACAGACATTTTTAAACACAATGAAGGCGGCAGGATATAATAATCTTGGTGTATACAGCAGCAAATATTATTTTGAAACAAAACTCACAGCATCTGTATTTAATCAATATCCAAAATGGGTTGCACAGTACAGTAATTCCTGCACCTATAAGAAGAATTATCAGATATGGCAGTGCAGCAATTCAACAGTGATTAACGGAATTTCCGGAAAGGTTGATTATAATTACAAGATCGGTCTTGTCATTAGTCAGAATAATATCAATACAACGGTTGGAAGAACAACAGGACTAAGTGCGTATGATCCTGCAAACAGCAAAAAAATATCCGTACAGTGGAAATCTTCCAACACAAAGATCGCAACGGTTGATAAAAATGGAAAGATCACGGCAAAATCCGCAGGGAAAGTATACATCACAGCAACACTCAACAGTTCAGCCAAAGCAATCTGCAAAGTAACAGTCACACCAAAACCAACAAAGATCAAAAGTGTAAAGAAAAGCGGTAAAAACGGAATCAAGATCACATGGAACAAAGTATCCGGTATCAGCAATTACCAGATCTACATGTCCACAAAATCAAAATCAGGTTTTAAAAAGATCGCCACAGTTTCTGCCAGCAAAACATCTTACACAAAAACTAAATTAAAAAAAGGCAAAAGATATTATTTCAAAATAAGAACAGCCAAAAAAGTTTCAGGAGCATATTACTATAGTTCCTACACAGCAGTAAAATCAGTAAAACGATAAAAACTACCAAAACTACCCCTTTCAATTCTGTTCCATTTGTAGTAGCATAAAAGGTATCAAATGATATAGAAAAAGGAGATTGTGTAAAGATTTTATGAATAATAAATATACAATTATCAAACAGGAATCTATTGAAGAATTAAATGGAACAGGATACCTTTTAAAACATAACAAGACAGGGGCAAGAGTCGTTGTCGTATCAAACGAAGATGACAATAAGGTATTCCAGATCGGCTTTCGTACACCACCGACAGACGACACTGGAGTACCTCATATCTTAGAGCATTCCGTATTATGCGGATCAAGAGAATTTCCAATGAAAGACCCGTTTGTAGAACTGGTCAAAGGATCATTAAACACATTTTTAAATGCTATGACATATCCAGACAAGACAGTCTATCCGGTTGCAAGCCAGAATGACAAAGATTTCTTTAATCTGGTACATGTCTATCTTGATGCCGTATTTTATCCAAACATCTACAAGAAACCAGAGATCTTAAAACAGGAAGGATGGCATTATGATCTGTTAAGTGAAGATGCCGACCTTACTTATAATGGTGTTGTATTTAACGAGATGAAAGGAGTATTCTCATCTCCAGACCAGCAGCTTGCACGTATCATCCAGAAATCATTATTAGAGGAAACACCATATGGATTTGAGTCAGGTGGAGATCCAAAGGCAATCCCTGATCTGACTTATGAGATGTTCCTTGATTTTCATAAGACTTATTATCATCCATCCAACAGTTACATTTATTTGTATGGAGATATGGATGTTGATGAATATCTGACATTTATCGATGAACATTATTTAAGTGATTTCGATGAGAAACAGATTGATTCTTCATGGGAGAAGCAGCAGCCATTTACAGAAGTAAAACGAGTCGAAGAATATTATCCAGTCGGGGAAAATGATTCTGAAGAAGAGAAGACTTATTTATCTTATAATGCAGTCATCGGGGACAGTTTGGATGCAAAGCTCTATTTAGGATTTGAAATCTTAAACAGAGTGTTATTTGATGCACCAGGGGCGCCGGTTAAGAAAGCACTGATGGATGCACAGATCGGAAAAGATATTCAAAGCTCTTATGACAATGGAATCATGCAGCCAGTATTTTCTGTGATCGCACAGGAAGCAAGGGATGATCAGGAAGAAGAATTTGTTAAGATCTTAGAAGAGAATTTAGCAAAGATCGCCGAAGAAGGAATTCCAAGAAGAAATCTTTTAGCTGCATTTAATTATTATGAATTCAAATACAGAGAAGCAAACTTTGGACGTTTTCCAAAGGGACTGATGTATGGACTTCAGATGTATGACAGCTGGTTATATGACGATGAGAAACCATTTATCCATATCAAGACAAATGAGACATTTAAACAGTTAAGAGAAGAGATAGAGAATGGTTATTTTGAAAATCTGATCAAAGAAAATCTGATCAATAACAAACATAAGTCCATCGTAATTATGAAGCCAAAGAAAGGTTTACAGAAGGTCAAAGACCAGGAAGAAGCGAATAAATTAAAAGCTTATAAAGATTCTTTATCTGAAGATGAAGTGAAGAAATTAGTGGAAGAGACAAAACAGTTAAAAGCATCACAGGAAGAAGCTTCAACAAAAGAGGAATTAGAGAAGATTCCAGTGATTGACATTGAAGATATCAGAAAAGATGTCAAACCATTATCCAATGTGGAATCTGAACTTGGAGGTGTGAAAGTCTTATGGCATCAGTATTTTACAAACAAGATCGCTTACGTCAAACTCGCATTTGATATGAGTCATGTGCCAATGGATCTCGTGCCATATGCATCATTTTTAGCAGAGATCTTAACGATCGTTGATACAACACACTATAGTTATCAGGAATTAGGAAACGAGATCAGCATTGAGACAGGTGGCATCAGCGCGACCATGGATGTGATGCCAACGGATGTGCATGAATTTCTGCCAATGTTTATCTTAAAGACAAAATGCTTCTATTCTAATATCGAAAAAGCATTTGAGTTATTAAAAGAAGTGGCATTTGAAAGCAAATTAGATCATAAGAAACGACTGAAAGAGATCATCGGACAGATTTATACAAACCTTAAGATCACACTGACTGAAACAGGTCATAAGAGTGCGGCAAACCGTGCGATGTCTTATTTCTCAGAATATGCAGCATACCGTGAAGCGATTCAGGGGATTACGATGTATGAGACTGTGAAGAAGTGGTATGAAGATTTCGATGAAGAATATGACAATATCGTTAATGGTTTAAAAGAAGCTGCAAGAATGATCTTTGAAAAACAAAATATGACGATCAGTTATACAGGAAAAGAAGAAGCACCTGAATTCATGAAAGCTGAAGTAGAAAGCTTTATCGAAGGATTATATGAAGACCAGAAACAGGGTGAGAAAGTCAAAGTTACATGTACAAAGAGCAATGAAGGATTTGCAACGGCAGGCGGTGTTCAATATGTGGCATGTGCTGGAAACTTTAAAGATGCAGGACTTGAGTATACAGGAGCGTTAAAAGTGCTTCAGATGATCTTCTCCTATGAATATCTGTGGATTCAGATCCGTGTCAAAGGTGGTGCGTATGGATGCATGTGCAGCTTCTCAGATCAGGGAGATTCTATGTTTGTGACATACCGTGATCCAAACCTTTCTGAATCTTATAAAGTATATGACGAGGCAGCAGATTATGTAGCAGATTTTGATGCAGATGATCGTGATATGAAGAAATATATCATTGGAACGATCGGAAGCATGGATATGCCAATGGAAGCGATTGATATGGGGGCAAGAAGTTTCCATGCATATTTCTTAGGTAAGACAGAAGCTGAGCTTCAGAAGGTAAGAGATCAGGTATTATCCTGTACACAGGAAGATATCAGAGCATTAGCACCGATCGTTAAAGCAGTCGTAGAAGCAGGAAACCGCTGCTGCATTGGAAATGAAGAGAAGATCGATCAGAATAAAGAATATTTTGATGAAGTAAAACATGTACTATAGAGAAAACAGGGAAAGGACAATTTATGGCAAATGAATTTAAATCTGGTTTTGTAACATTTATCGGACGACCAAATGTTGGAAAATCAACATTAATGAACCGCTTGATCGGACAGAAGATCGCGATCACATCAAGCAAACCACAGACAACAAGAAATCGTATTCAGACTGTGTATACAGATGAAAGAGGACAGATCATCTTCCTCGATACACCGGGGATCAACAAAGCAAAAAATAAACTTGGAAACTATATGTTACAGGTTGCAGAACGCACATTAAATGAAGTTGATGTAGTTTTATGGTTAGTAGAACCAAGTACTTTTATTGGTGGCGGTGAAAAATATATCATTGAACAGTTATCTAAGATCAAAACACCGATCATTTTGGTGATCAACAAGATTGATACAGTGGAAGAAAAAGATATCTTAGAAGCAATCGATACTTACAAAGATGTATGTGACTTTGCAGAAATCATACCGGTATCAGCTCTGAAAGGCAAGAATACAGATGATGTCATAGACAGCATTTATAAATATTTAGATGAAGGTCCAATGTATTTTGATGAAGACACGATCACAGACCAGCCAGAGAGACAGATCTGTGCAGAGCTGATCCGTGAGAAAGCACTTCGCTTGTTAAGCCAAGAGATTCCGCATGGAATCGCTGTTGTGATCGATGCGATGAAGGTCAGACGTCATGGACATATCGTGGATATCGATGCAACGATCGTATGCGAGAGAGATTCCCATAAAGGGATCATTATCGGAAAGCAGGGATCTATGCTTAAGAAGATCGGTACACAGGCAAGGATCGAGATGGAAAACCTTCTTGATATGAAAGTAAATCTTCAGTTGTGGGTCAAAGTGAAAAAAGACTGGAGAGACAGTGATATGCTGCTTAAGAACTACGGATATGATAAGAAAGAAGTATAAAGATGTCACAAGAGATCAAAGTGACAGGTATGGTCTTACAGGCTGGAAATATCGGGGAGTATGATAAGCGGATCGTACTCCTCACAAAAGAGCGTGGAAGGATCTCGGCATTTGCAAGAGGTGCAAAAAAAGCAACCAGTCAGTATGCGGCAGCCTGTCAGCCATTTACATTTGGAGAGTTTTCCTTATATGAGGGAAAAAATTCTTTTAATCTGATGTGGGCCGGGGTTGAGAATTATTTTGATACTCTGAAAAAAGACCTGGATCTCATTTATTATGCGAGTTATTTTTGTGAACTTGCATCCTATCTGACAAGAGAGAATAACGATGAGTTAGAAATCTTAAAATTACTCTATCAGACACTGCGTGCATTAGAAAAAAAGACGATCAATATTGAATTGGTCCGCTGTATTTATGAGATTAAGATCCTTGCATTATATGGAATCGGAATCGAAGCATCCAGATGTGTAAAATGTGGGAGCAGTGAAGATCTGATCTGGTTTGATGCAAGAGAAAGCGGAGTGGTATGTAACAAATGTGAACATGGGAAAGTGAAAGTAAGCCCTGCAACATTATATACACTTCAGTACATTCTCTACAGTTCGATCGAGAAGCTTTATACCTTTAAAGTCAGTGCGGATGTTTTATGGGAATTAAAAAAGATCGTTCGCGAATATATGCGTTATCATGTGAATCACGAATTTAAATCTTTATTATTTTTGTAAGATCAGATTTTAATGAAAAAAGAGTTAATAAAAAAGAGCCGGTCATCCGGCTCTTTTTATGTCTGAGATATGTAATCTATTTGCATAAAATGCGAAGAACTTTAACAAATTTTTCTTTGTCGTCTGTAGAGAATTTTTCCAATAGACGAAGAATTTCTTTGTTCAGTACGTTATCTTTTTCACCATTATCATCTGATTCTGGACGAAGAAGATAATCAATAGATACATTCAGAAGTTTTGCGTAATAAGACAGTACACGAAGGTTCATCTTAACACGGTCGTTTTCAATGTTGCTGATGAATGCAACTGTTACGTCAAGTGCATCAGCAATCTGTTCTTGAGTGTACCCTGCCTGCTTACGCAGAGTTTTCATTCTTTTACCAACATTGGTATAGTCAATTTGATACATGGTTATAAATTCCCTTTCTTCATATCTCATTAATAACATCAATTATTATAATATAAAAAAATATAAAAAGTAATATTCATTCAGTATATTTGATATATCTATAAGCGTTAAGTTTTTGAAATATACCTTGAAAAATTACTTATTACAAGATACAATATATAATAATACAAAAAAGTGAAGAGGTAAAGGCTATTATGAAATTAACAATGGAGAAAATCGTTAACCTTGCCAAGGTACGTGGATTTGTATACAGTGGTTCTGAAATTTATGGAGGACTTGCGAATACATGGGATTATGGAAACCTTGGAGTAGAACTTAAGAACAACGTAAAGAAAGCATGGTGGAAGAAGTTCGTTCAGGAAAGTCCATACAATGTAGGAATTGACTCTGCGATCTTAATGAACCCTCAGACATGGGTGGCATCAGGACATCTTGGAAACTTCTCTGATCCATTAATGGATTGTAAAGAATGCCATGAACGTTTCCGTGCAGATAAAATGATTGAAGATTATATGCAGGAACATGGTATGGAGATCGAAGGATCTGTAGATGCATGGTCCAAAGAAGAGATGGAAAGCTTCATCAATGATCATGATGTTGTATGCCCATCTTGTGGAAAGAAGAATTTCACAGAAATCCGTCAGTTTAACCTGATGTTTAAGACATTCCAGGGTGTTACAGAAGATGCGAAGAATACAGTGTACTTACGTCCTGAAACAGCACAAGGAATCTTTGTAAACTTCAAGAATGTTCAGAGAACATCAAGAAAGAAGATCCCATTTGGAATCGGACAGATCGGTAAATCATTCCGTAACGAGATTACACCAGGAAACTTTACTTTCCGTACACGTGAGTTTGAACAGATGGAATTAGAATTCTTCTGTGAGCCAGACAAAGACTTAGAATGGTTCGAATACTGGAAGAACTACTGCATCAACTGGTTACAGACACTTGGAATCAAAGAAGACGAGATGAGAGTGCGTGACCACGAGAAAGAAGAATTATCTCATTATTCTAAAGCAACATCCGATATTGAATTTATGTTCCCATTCGGATGGGGTGAATTATGGGGTATCGCAGACCGTACAGATTATGATTTAACTCAGCATCAGAACACATCTGGTGAAGATTTAACATACTTTGATGATGTGAACAAAGAACGTTACATTCCATACGTTATCGAACCTTCTCTTGGAGCAGACCGTGTGACATTAGCATTCTTATGCTCTGCTTATGATGAAGAAGAATTAGGAGGTGGAGATACAAGAACAGTTCTTCATTTCCATCCAGCATTAGCACCTGTTAAGATCGGTATCTTACCATTATCTAAGAAGTTAAGTGATGGTGCGATGAAAGTTTATGAAGAATTAGTAAAAGAATATAACTGCGAATTCGATGAACGTGGTAACATCGGTAAACGTTATAGAAGACAGGATGAGATCGGAACACCTTACTGTGTAACATTTGACTTTGATTCTTTAGAAGATAATGCAGTTACAGTACGTGACCGTGACACAATGGAACAGGAACGTGTTAAGATCGAAGATCTGAAAGCATATTTTGCAGAAAAATTCGCATATTAATAACAATGAGGATCCGGGGAACATCTCTCCGGATTTTCTTTACCCAAAAACAATCCCCAAAACAGCCAAAGAGATCATGGAGGGCAGGATTTATGAGTAAAAACTACGATTTTTCCTACACACAGGACAGGGAATTGTCCTGGTTGAAGTTTAATGAACGAGTGTTAAGAGAGGCAGATAAGAAGAATGTTCCAATCTTTGAGAGATTGAAATTTCTTGAGATATTTACAAACAATCTGGATGAATTTTTTATGGTCAGGGTAGGAAGTATTCATGAAATGAGCCTGATCCATGACAATCACAGAGATATCCGTTCGGATCTGACCCCGGAAGAGCAGTTAGATGAGATTGCAAAACATGTCAGACCATTGTATGAATTAAGAGATCAGATCTTTGCGAAAGTCTCCAAAGAATTAGAAGAGAAAAATATCATAAGGTGTCAGATAGACAAACTGACAAAAGAAGAGAAGAAAAAGTTAAAAACTTATTATGAGGCAATGATCCTTCCAGTGCTTTCGCCGATCGTTATTGGAAAGCAACATCCATTTCCACATATTCCGAATAAAGTTTTACAAATAGGACTGATTTTAAAGAAGAAGGAGAAGATATCATTTGGAATCATCGGACTTCCAAAAGAGTTAGAGCGTATGGTTTTCCTTCCGGGAGATGGAAGAAGATATGTACTTCTTGAAGATATCATCTTATATTATTGCGATGATCTGTTTGAAAATTATACGGTGGAAGAAAAGGCAGTTTTATGTATCACAAGGAGCGCAGATATTAATCCAGATGACGAAATTTACGAATCAACGGATGATTACCGCAGCCATATGAAGAAGATCATTAAGATGAGGGCAAGATTAAAACCAGTCCGTCTAGAGTTAGAAGGAAATGATCATAAGCAGATCAAACGATACCTGTCTGTGCGTTTAAATATTTCAGAACAGGATATCTTCAGAAGCCAGACTCCGTTAGATTTAAAATATGTGTATAAACTCACAGATAAGGTTTCCAAAGAAGAACGCAAGAGTGGATGCTACCGTCCATTTGTGCCAGCCCTAAACAGAGATTTTATTCCGGGTATGAGTGTGACAAAGCAGATCATACAAGGAGATAAACTGTTATCATTTCCATTTGACAGCATGGATACATTTATTGAATTATTAAAAGAAAGTGCCAGAGATAAGGAGACACTGTCGATTAAGATCACGATCTATCGTCTTGCAAAACAGGCAAGGATCGTCAAATATCTGTGTGAAGCTGCTGAAAATGGAAAAGAGGTTCTTGTTTTAATGGAACTTCGAGCCAGATTTGATGAAGAAAATAACATCAATTATTCAGAAATTCTGGAAGATGCCGGATGCAAGGTGATGTATGGGATGGAAGATTATAAAGTACATTCCAAAGTATGTCTGATCACGAAGAAAAACAGCCGCGGAATCTATTATATCACGCAGATCGGTACAGGAAATTATAATGAAAGTACATCTAAATTGTATACAGATTTAAGTCTTATGACAGCATCGGAAGAGATTGGACATGATGCGTCAGTTTTCTTCCATAACATGGCAACTTTTAATCTAAATGGATCATATAAGCATCTGCTTGTTGCACCATCGAGTCTTCAGGATGGGATCATAAAAAGAATTGAACGCGAGCGGATGAAAGCGGAAAGTTTTCAGCCATGTGGAATCTTTATGAAAATGAATTCGCTGACAGATCGAAAGATCATTGATGAATTATCAAAAGCATCAACAGCAGGAGTTCCGATTTTTCTTCTAATCCGAGGAATCTGCTGTATCCGTCCGGGAATTCCAGGCAAGACAGAGAATATCAGGGTAGAGAGTATTGTTGGAAGATTCTTAGAGCATTCAAGAATTTATGCATTTGGTGTTGGAGACGATACAGATATTTATATTTCATCTGCAGATATGATGACAAGAAATACAAGAAGACGTGTAGAAGTTGCCGCACCAGTCTATGATCCGAGATTAAAACAAAGAATCTTAAAGATGATCGAGATCATGAAGTCAGATAATATTCAGGCACAGGTACTGCTTTCCAATGGAGAGTACACGACCAAGAAGAAACGGGAAGATAATATTAATTCACAGATCCATTTCTTAAATGAGGCAAGAAGACTTGTGAAAAAGGAAAAGACACCAAAACAAAATCTTTTACATCAGGTAAAAGGTATCTTTTTTGGAAAGAAAAAATTAAGAAAAAAATAACTCGCAATTAATACCCGAAATAGGGTATACTATACCTAACCAAAATGCTTAACATTCAAGGAGGGATAACCATGAGAAAGATTATTTTTAATAAAAAATTTCTTGCAGTTGTAGGAATCTGCTTATCTGTAGCCGGAGGATTTGCAATTAAACAAAAGATTACAACTAAAGCAGCAGACCAAAGTTTTGAAGTCAATGGAATGAATGTCAGCATTCAGCAGTGCGAAGGAAAATCCGAGGAGATCATGGAAGAAGATTTAGATGAGACGATCTCTAACGAGGTAATGGCACTCGAAGAAAAAGGACACAACTACGAGATCGGAGATACGATCGAGACAGAAGAAGTAGCATTCGTGCCAATGACAAAAGAAATTGATGATGAGACAGCATACAATGCATTTGGAACGATCACATCAAAGAGCGGAAAGAACTATGTTATCGTTGTAAAATCAGAAAAAGAACTGACACAGGATAATTTAGAGACTGTTGCAGAAGCAGTCAAAGAACAGGTAAAATAACAGCATACGATCGTGGAGGCAGATAATGATTTTAATTAAGAATGCAAGAGTGATGGATCCAGAGACTGGATTCGATCAGGTAACAGATATTTTATTAGACGGAGAGAAGATCGCAAAGATTGGAAAGGTAAATGATGAATCTGGAAAGGATGAATCAGGGAATGAAATTTCTGGCATCGAACAGATCATTGATGCCTCAGGAATGATCGCAGCACCGGGACTTATCGATGTACATGTACATTTTCGTGATCCCGGATTTACATACAAAGAAGATTTAAACACAGGATCAGCCGCAGCTGCAGCTGGTGGATTTACAACTGTCGTATGTATGGCGAATACAAAACCAGTCGTTGATTCCGTGGACATTTATAAAGAGATTGAGAAAAGATGTGAACAGCTGCCAATCAAAGTATGGCAGGCAGCAGCCGTATCCAAAGGCTTTGAAGGAAAAGAATTAACAGATATGGATGCACTGTACGAAGCAGGAGTCCGTGGATTTACAGATGATGGAATTCCACTGATGGACGAGAAGATCGTAGAAGCGGCTATGAAGAAAGCCAAAGAATTAGATGTACCGATTAGTCTCCACGAAGAAGATCCTGCATACATCAAACAGCCAGGAGTCAATCAGGGAAAAGTCTCCGAACAATTAAACTACGGCGGAGCCTCATATATGGCAGAAGCAGTGATGGTAAAGAGAGATTGCGAATTAGCAGTAAAGACTGGAGCGAAAGTAGATATTCAGCATATCAGCTCTGGTGTCGCAGTAGACTACGTCAAAGAAGCCAAAGAAAAAGGCGCCAATGTCTACGCTGAAGCATCACCACATCACTTTACACTGACAGAAGAAGCCGTTCTAAAATACGGAACATTAGCAAGAATGAATCCACCACTTCGAACAGAAGAAGACAGACAGCGAATCATCAAAGGATTACAGGAAGGCACGATCGAGATTATAGCAACAGACCATGCACCACATTCCAAAGAAGAGAAAGACAAACCACTCGATCAGGCACCAAGCGGAATCACAGGAATCGAGACATCTCTGGCACTTGGAGTGACAGAACTTGTAGGCAAGGGATATCTATCCATGATGCAGCTTCTTGAGAAGATGACGATCAATCCTGCGAAGTTATACAATATGGAACAGGGAAGATTACAGGAAGGAAAACCTGCAGATGTTGTACTATTTGATCCAGAGGAAGAATGGGAAGTCAAGGAATATAAATCTAAGGCAACGAATTCTCCATTTACTGGGTGGAAGTTAAAAGGTAAGGTGAAATATACGATCTGTGATGGTAAGATCGTAGAAATTTAAAGTGTATGTAAGTGATGGATTAAACTTTATAATTAAGATTGGTGAAGACAGTGATATATTTTAGAATGTTGATGAAATATATTGACAAATATAGATAAGTAAGATATTCTATAAATAGAAAAGGTATTGCCGATAGACGGCTAGTCCAATTATAGAGAGAACATAAGTAAACGGAAGAAAACAAAATCGTTAAGAATTATGTAGCATAATCTTAAGATTTTGTTTTCTTTTTTGATGCTTTTCTTTTGTATAATAGGGGTATAGATGCAGAATAGGGATATAAATGGAGGTGGAAAAGGTATGATAAAGAAGAGGGTATGGATTTTGGTTGGAATATATTTTATTTTAGGACTTGTTATAGGTTATTTTACAAGCATAAGAGCAGATCTTCCAAAAAATATTTATATGATATTTGATGATGCGATTCCTGTGATAGTCCTGATTCTTTTGTGTGTTATTTTTTCTAAGACTAGAAAAGATGCGTGGAGAAACAGCATTGGATTGGGAGTAGGATTAGCATTTGGACATGATATTTATTGGAATGTCAGTTTGTACCTTGATCTTGGAAGAGGAAATACAGGATATATTATGAAAGGAATCACTCAGGCAATGTTTACAATCATAGGAGTTGTAGTGATTGTGTTGATTTTACAGATGATAAAGTCTGTATTCATAAAATATATAACAAAAAAACAATAAGATGATTGAAAGGGGAATCATTATGAGGAAGTTAGGAAAAGGTACTTTATTATTAGTGAGTGCTGTTATGGCAGCAGCATTATTTACAGGGTGTGGGAAGGAAAATAGTCAAGGAATAACAACGAAGAAAGACGAAGTTTACGCAACGATCAAGAAAAGTGATCAATCAATGTCAGCAGAAGAGATTTGTGCATGGCTTGATTATGGAGTGAAAAATTACACACAGTTTCAAAATGAGGTAATGGAATTGTCTTATTGTTCTGATGATATGGTGGTTCTTTCTGACTCTGTGGGAAGTGTGGTGTATGACAGAAATAAAAAGAAAGTGATAGCAGCTGTTGACCTTGATAAAATTGGATGTGATCACTTTAACAGTGAGGGGGATGAAGAAAATCCAGGATTAGAAACTAAGGTCAAGGTATCAAAAGATGAAAAATGGATGATCGTATACAATAAATTACAAGGAAAGGTTGACGGAAAGATTTATGCATATTCATTAGAAGACATGAATATAAAGAAACTCTCTAAAATAGAACCAACAAAAGAAATCAATAAAAAAGATGATCTGTATCAGAAAATCATAAAAGATAATAAAAACAGAATAAAAGATTCAAGTAGTCTGTCAGGAAAGATCGGCGATCAGATTCGTGCAATGGATGTATCAGCAAGTCCATATCTATATGCGTGGAAAGATGCCAAAGAAAATAAAAATCAGTCAGCACTTGTGGTAGACAAAGATGGTTTAAAACTATATACTTTATCAGGAAAACAAAATCAGCCGAAAGTACAAAGTGAGCAGATTAATCTTCATACACAAGCAACAGCAAAAATAGATACAAAATTGCCGGAATATCACTACACAGGAAAAGATAAACGAGTAAAAGCAGTGTTTGAAGAAACGAAAAAGACATATGAAGACAATAAAGAAGAAAATATTGTAATCATTCCAATGATTGATGTCTATAAGATTATTGATACAAAAAATGGTGCAAAAGTATATGCAAATTTTTGGTGTGAAACATACTATCGTTATGGAAGTTTATTAAAGGATTATTCTGCTGGAAGTTATCCTGGAGTTATGTATTTAAAGAAAACAAACGATGGTTATAAAGTAACAAAAGCAAAATACGCACAAGATGGAGCATTATTAGAAGAATCCATTTACAAATTGTGTAAAGGACATCCAATCGTAGCAGTAAAAATGCTTAAAGACTCTATTTCAGACAGACAAAGAAAACAAGCGCTGAAAAAATATATTGGACAAAATAATTTAAAAATAAAAGCTTATAAGGAATACGGCTGGCAGTATATCAATTTATAAAAAATAAAAAGGAGTTCTCCATGAAATTAACATTCAAAAAAACAATCGCAGGCCTCTTATGTTTAAGCATGATCCCAGCTATGATGACCGGCTGCAAAAAGAAAACAACAACCTATAGCCACACAGACTTTGCCATGGGAACAGTCACAAACATTACACTCTACGGAACAAGTGACAACTTAGAGCAGACAGAACAAAAGATCATCAATATGGAAAAGAAACTAGAGAAACAACAATTATCATGGAGACTAAAAAGCTCTCAAGTTTCAAAAATAAACGAAGAATTAGAGAAAAACAACGGAAAAACAAAAGTTACAGGATCATTAAAAGGCTGGTTACAACAAGCAATCAAGATCAGTCAGGATTCCTACGCAGACGGAAGAAACACCGTAGATCCAACGATCGGAGCCTTAACAAAACTCTGGGACTTCGAATCAAGCAATCCAAAGGTACCAGATGCAAGCAAAATCAAAAAAGCAATCAGTGGCGACCTCTCAGAAAACAGCCAGCACGTCACAGTCAAAGACAACGGAGAAATCCTAGCATGTGACAAAGAAACCAAGATAGATCTAGGAGCTTACGGAAAAGGAATCGGAACTGACGAAGCCATCAAACTCATCAAAAAAGACAAAGAAATCACAGGAGCCATGGTAGCCCTAGGAGGCAGTATCGCCATCTACGGAGAAAAATCCGACGGCTCCGACTGGAACGTAGGAATCCAAGACCCAAACGGCCAAGACGGAGAAGTCCTAGGCGGAGTTAAAGTAAAATCCGGCACAAGCATCTCAACATCTGGAGATTACGAAAAATACTTCACCGACAAAAAAACAGGCAAACGCTATTTCCACATCCTAGACTCCAAAACAGGCTACAGCGTAAAAACAGACATCAGATCATGCACGATCATCTGTGATTCAGGACTAAACGCCGACGGACTATCCACAGCATGTTTCAGCTTAGGAGTAAAGAAAAGCCAGAAATTGTTAAAGAAATATAACGCAAAGGCTGTTTTTGTAGATAAAAACAATAACGTATATGTAAGCGATGGAGTGGAATTTACATTAACAGCAAAAGATTATAAAGTTTTAAATTTGTAGTTGGCCAACTGTAGATTTTGAGTATATGATAAAAAATAAATAAACGATCGGAAGAGCAGCTAGAGAATTTTCCTCACGTTTTTTACAGATCGCTGATCCGCCGGCTTTCCTTGCGAACTCGCCTTCAAAGGTATTTAGACCAGAACTCTTTGAGGCTCAAACAGCGCACCAAGCCGGCTGCGAATCCGTAAAAAACGTGGCAAAATTCTAATGCTGCCCTTCCGATCGTTTATTTATTTTTTATCATATACCAGAAGTCTAAAGTGTGGACAATTACAAGATTGAAAAATTTAAGTGGGTGTATATGTTAAACGTTAGCAACTTCCAATTTATGTAGCGGCAGACAGAGTGTTTATTATAAACACCAATACAGTAAAACATACACACTCCGTAGAGGTTTGAATAACGTAAATTATTTGAATATTATAAAAAGAGATCATGTGTCGGCAACCGTACGAACACGTCTGCACTTAGCGAGTGGATGGTCGAATGACCATTTAGGAGCTTAGTACAGTTACGTGAGAGTCCGAACGAAAGTGGGTTGCAGACACATGATCTCTTTTTATAATATTCCACCAATAATTTCCGCTATTCAAAATTTTACATTTAACAAAAACTTTACACAACTCTTCTTTTTGATTTTACATTTCCCAAGTAACATAATATCTGTAATTGATACGAACACAAAGTTCAAAAGGAGAGAAAGAACTATGAGAAAGAAATTATTAACATTAGCAGTAGCAACAGTAGCAGCATCAAGCCTTTTAACAGGATGTGGCGGAAGCTCAAGTAATGATAAGAAAGCAGCATCTGATGAAAATATCACAGCAGTATCCAGAGAAGATGGATCAGGAACAAGAGGAGCTTTCATTGAGTTATTCGGAATTGAACAGAAAGATAAAGATGGAAATAAAGTAGATAAAACAACATCAAGTGTACAGATCACAAACTCAACATCTGTAATGATGACAACAGTTGCAGAAAACAAAGCAGCCATTGGATACATATCTTTAGGATCTTTAAATGATACAGTAAAAGCAGTTAAGATCGACGGAGCTGAGGCGAGTGTTGATACTGTAAAAGATGGATCATACAAGATCGTTCGTCCATTTAATATCGTAACAAAAGATAAATTAAGCAAACAGGCTCAGGACTTTGAAAACTACATCATGAGTGCAGATGGACAGAAGATCATTCAGGATAATGGATATATCAAAGCAGACGAGAAAGCACCAGCTTACAAATCAAACGGAGCAAAAGGTAAAGTTGTTGTTGGTGGATCTTCTTCAGTAACACCAGTTATGGAAAAATTAAAAGAAGCATATGCAAAAGCAAACAAAGACGTAACAGTTGAAGTACAGCAGAGTGACTCAACAACAGGTGTTACAAATGCGATCGAAGGAACATGTGATATCGGTATGGCATCTCGTGATCTTGCAGACAGCGAAGCTAAAAAAGGTGTGAAAGCAACAGTTATCGCAAAAGATGGTATCGCAGTTATCGTAAATAAAGACAGCAAAGTTGATGAATTAACAAGTGCTCAGGTAAAAGATATCTACACAGGAAAAACAACAAAATGGGCAGATATTAAATAAGAGAGAATCATCAATATAAAGGAATGGTAAGAATGAAGAAATATTCAGAAAAAATCATGCATGTCGTATTCTTGCTCGCAGCATGTGCCTCAATTTTGGCAGTAATTTTGATCTGTGCATTTCTGTTCATAAATGGAGTTCCTACAATTGGGAAGATCGGACTTGGAAATTTTGTATTAGGAAAGATTTGGATGCCAAAGAGTGGAATCTTTGGCATCTTCCCAATGATTATAGGAAGTATTTATGTAACAGCGGGTGCAATCTTAGTTGGAGTTCCAGTTGGAATCCTTGCAGCAATCTATATGGCAAAATTTTGTAATGAACGAGTTTATAAAATAGTAAAGCCAGCAGTTGATCTTCTGGCAGGAATCCCATCCGTTGTATATGGATTCTTTGGAATGGTTGTATTAGTACCAACTTTCCGTAATATGTTTGGAAATGGTAACTGTGTATTTACAGCATCTATCTTACTTGGGATCATGATTCTTCCAACAATTATCGGAGTATCAGAAAGTGCGATCCGTGCAGTGTCAGACAGTTATTATGAAGGATCTTTAGGACTTGGAGCAAGCCATGAGAGAAGCGTATTTTTTGCAGTATTACCTGCAGCAAAATCAGGAATTCTTGCAGGAGTTGTATTAGGAATCGGACGTGCGATTGGTGAGACAATGGCCGTTGTAATGGTAGCCGGAAATCAGGCAATCATTCCAGATGGAATGTTCTCTGGAGTTCGTACTTTAACTTCTAATATCGTCCTTGAAATGGGATATGCAACAGACCTTCACAGAGAAGCATTGATTGCAACAGCAGTTGTATTATTTGTATTTATCTTAATGATCAACCTTTGTTTTGCAGTATTAAAGAGCAAGGAGGAACATTAAAATGGAAGCGGTGAGAGAAATGGAATCAGTAGAAAAAATCCAGGCAATCAATAAAACGTCCTGGAAACAAAGAATGAAATCATATAAAAGAACGCCGTTATCCTTTGTGTTATGGCTTCTTGTAAATGTTGCAATGATCGCAACGGTTGCAGTACTGGCATATTTAATTGTATATATCCTTGTAAATGGAGTGCCATACTTAAATTCACAATTATTTGAACTAAAATACACGAGTGAGAATGCATCCGTATTCCCAGCGATCATCAATACATTGATCATGACAGTCTTATCATTATTATTTGCAGTGCCACTTGGAATATTTGCAGCAATCTATTTAGTAGAGTATGCAAAACGTGGAAATAAATTAGTTGAGATCGTTCGATTAACAGCAGAGACATTATCAGGAATTCCATCGATTGTTTATGGATTATTTGGTATGTTATTTTTCGTAAAAGCACTAGGATGGGGATTATGTCTGTTATCCGGAGCGGCAACAATGGCGATCATGATCTTGCCTTTAATTATGAGAACGACAGAAGAAGCATTAAAATCTGTACCTGATTCTTACAGAGAAGGAAGTTTTGGACTTGGAGCAGGAAAGTTAAGAACCGTATTTCGTATTATCCTGCCATCAGCAGTTCCTGGAATCTTATCAGGAGTTATTTTAGGAATCGGACGTATCGTCGGTGAGACAGCAGCATTAATGTATACAGCAGGTACGATCGCAGAGATTCCAGCAAATGTTATGGGATCTGGACGTACACTGGCACTTCACATGTATGTATTATCCTGCGAGGGATTACATATCAATCAGGCATATGCAACAGCCGTTGTATTACTTCTGATCGTGCTTGTGATCAACGCCGTATCTTCATTTATTGCAAAACGAATTACGAAAGGGTAACCAATATGGATAGTAAAATGAAAGTTGAAAACCTTGATCTGTATTATGGAAAATTCAAGGCTTTAAAAAATATTAATCTGGATCTTCCGAAAAATGAGATTACAGCATTTATCGGACCATCTGGATGTGGTAAATCTACATTATTAAAATCATTAAACAGAATGAATGACCTTGTAGAAGGTTGTAAGATCACAGGAAAAGTGACATTGGACGGAGAAGACATTTATGGAGACATGGATGTCAACTTATTAAGAAAACGAGTAGGAATGGTATTTCAGAAACCAAATCCATTTCCAATGAGCATCTATGACAATATCGCATATGGACCAAGAACACATGGAATCCGAAGCAAGGCAAAATTAGATGATATCGTAGAGAAATCTTTAAGAAATGCAGCAATCTGGGATGAGTTAAAAGACAGATTAAAGAAAAGCGCCTTAGGACTTTCTGGAGGTCAGCAGCAGAGACTTTGTATCGCAAGAGCGTTAGCTGTAGAACCAGAAGTTTTATTAATGGATGAACCAACATCAGCACTTGATCCAATTTCTACTTCCAAAATCGAGGATCTTGCGGTAGAATTAAAATCAAAGTATACGATCATCATGGTAACACATAATATGCAGCAGGCAGTCAGAATTTCTGATAATACAGCATTCTTCCTGTTAGGAGAGATGGTTGAGTATGGAAAATCCGATCAGTTATTTTCTATGCCACAGGATAAGAGAACAGAAGACTATATTACAGGAAGGTTTGGGTGATTTAGATGAGAAATCGATTCGACAGACAGCTGCTTAGATTAAACCAGGAGATGATCGACATGGGTTCTTTGTGTGAAGAGATGATCACGGCAGCAGCTAAGATCGTTGCAACAAGAGACAAAGAACTGATGGAAGATATTTTTACAATGGAAGAGGAAATCAATCAGAAGGAGAGGGATATAGAACGTATCTGTATGAAACTTCTGATGCAGCAACAGCCAGTGGCAAGCGATCTGCGTGTCATTTCAGCGGCCATGAAGATGGTATCTGACATGGAACGAATCGGAGACCAGGCATGTGATATTACAGGAATCGTAAGAAAAGATGCTGAGGTTCTTGAAATCAGAGAGAACACACATCTTGATAAGATGGCGAAAGCTACGATCAGTATGGTCAGCAAGAGCGTACAGTCTTTTATCAAACAGAATCTGATGATCGCTCATACAGTGATCGAACAGGATGATACCGTAGATGAATTATTTAACAAAGTAAAGAAAGAAACGATATCCCTGATTCATGAAGATCCTGAGAAAGGAGAAGAATGCGTAGCCATCGTTATGATCGCCAAGTATTTTGAGCGAATCGGAGATCATGCAAGTAATATCGCTGAATGGGTCGAATTTGCGATCACTGGGGAATATAAAGGAGGAAGCCTGTGATTTTTGTTGTAGAAGACGATCCGAATATCAGAGAACTGGTGACATATACCTTACAAAGTACCGGATTTGATGCCTGTGGATTTGAAAATGGATCAGAGTTTTTAAAAGCTTTAAGTGACGGAGAAAAACCAGAACTGGTATTATTAGATATTATGCTTCCAGGGGAAGACGGAATATCAATTTTAGGAAAACTTCGCAAGAAATCAGCGACCAAAGATCTGCCGATCATTATGATGACAGCAAAAGGAACGGAGTATGACAAAGTACTTGGACTTGACAGCGGGGCAGACGATTATATTACAAAACCATTTGGAATGATGGAACTTGTATCCAGAGTTAAAGCGGTATTAAGACGATCAAGAAGAGACGAGAAGAAAGATGAGATCATTGTAGGTGATCTTAAGATTTATCCAAATAAACATAAAGTAAAATCCTGTGGAAATGAGGTAACACTTACGAACAAAGAATTTAAACTTCTGTGTTTGTTAGTAGAGAGCAAAGGAAATGTATTAAACAGAGATCAGCTTCTTACTAATATCTGGGGATATGATTTTGACGGAGAGACAAGAACCGTTGATGTACATATCCGTTCATTACGGCAAAAGCTTGGCGAATGCGGTAAACTTATTGAGACGGTCAGAGGAATCGGATACCGCATCGGAGGCAATGAATAATGAAACGAAAGATATTTAATAATATGGTCTACATCGCAGTTGTGGCGGTACTGATCACCACAACACTCCTTGGAATGTTTACTTATTACCGTTATATGGAACAGGTAAAATCAGGAATTAAAGATGAGGCGGCCTATTTGGCGGCTTCACTTAATTTTGAGGACAAACAAAACCTTGACAAATATAAAGATATTACCGTGACCAGAATTACCAGAGTTGATAAAGATGGAAATGTTATCTATGACAGCAGCGGTGAAGAAGAATCCATGGGGAATCATAAAAAACGTAAAGAAATAAAAGAAGCTTACAAAAAAGGATACGGGGAAGACACCCGTATGTCAAAGACATTAAGAAAGCAGACATATTATTACGCAGTAAAGTTAAAAGACGGTACCATACTTCGAATGAGCCGTGAAACACAGACGATCCTAAAGCAGATGGAAGATATTATACCGATCATCTTGCTGATGATGGGAGTTGTCACAGTTCTGGCAGTTGCACTGTCAAGAATGTCGACCGATCGTATTGTGGAACCAATTAACCAGATTGACTTGATACACCCTAAAAAGAACAAAACCTATAGTGAGTTGACGCCATTGCTTGATAAGATTGAAAAACAGAATATGGATATTGAACGCCAGATCAAAGAGATCAAAGAAGCAGAGAATATGCGCAAAGAATTTTCTGCCAATGTATCCCATGAATTAAAAACTCCATTGACAACGATTTCCGGATATGCAGAACTTATGAAAGACGGCCTGGTAAAACCAGAAGATATGCCAAGATTTTCAGCTACGATCTACGATGAAGCCAAACGACTGATCTCCATGATCGAAGGAATCATCAAACTATCCAGACTCGACGAGAACAGAGTCCAGCTCGACTGGGAGAATGTTGACCTTTATGAACTTGCCTTCAGCATCAAAAACGATCTTGCAAGAAGAAGTCAGGAAGAAGACGTTGCGGTTCATATTCGCGGAATCCACACAAAGATCCGAGGAGTCCAGCAGATTCTTTATGAGATGTTCTTTAATGTATGCGAAAATGCGATCAAATATAATCACAAAGGCGGAGAAGTCGTATTTACAATCTCCAAGATGAATGATTATCCAGTTGTTATCGTAGAAGACACAGGAATCGGTATCCCAAAAGAAGATCTTGATCGAATCTTCGAAAGATTCTACAGAGTCGATAAGAGCCATTCCAATCAGAAGAAAGGTTCAGGACTAGGACTTTCTATTGTGAAACATGGAGCTAAATTCCATAATGCAGAGATGGAAGTTGAGAGTGAACTTGGGAAAGGAACGAAGATTACAATTATATTCCCGAAACAGAATTTGGATTTGTAAGTCGCTTGGCTCAAGGTTGTTGACGTATAAAAAGAAACAGGAAAATGAATTGTAGGGGTCTGAAAAACGAATTCCACTTAACGGAGCTTTGACAGGTCGCTTATCCGCTGGCTCTCCATGCGAACTCGCTTCGCTCAAACAGCGCACCGAGCC